>Ga0209487_1001864_pt1 | contig 17478 bp, 16 predicted proteins | sample Poulit2012_FD_187524 | JGI IMG/M metagenome (GOLD analysis project Ga0209487, IMG submission 187524) | Agricultural soil microbial communities from Georgia to study Nitrogen management - Poultry litter 2012 (SPAdes) (version 2) | ecosystem: Environmental > Terrestrial > Soil > Agricultural land...
TTGCCCCAGGCTACGGGCGGGCGCCGGGACGCAGCACCAGTGCCCACGACGGTCTGCTGTCCATGAGAATTGCACTGTCGGTGGGAACTGCGCTCTCGGTGGGAACTGGGCTGTCGGTGGGAACTGGGCTGTCGGTGAGAAGTGGGCTGTCGGTGAGAAGTGGGCTGTCGGTGAGGCGTGGGCTGTCGGTGAGGCGTGGGCTCGTCGCCGATCTCCGCACCGCCTGTCGCGTGGCGTCCGCTGAGGGTCGTGACGCGTCGGCTCAGCCGGCCCAGGCGCGGCGCAAGGGCGAGGCGTCGAGGTCGGCGAGGATCGCGGAAACCGAGTCGTAGACAGCCACCGCACCCGCGTCGGTGAGCTCGGCGGCGCTGATCCCACCCGTACGCACTCCGACGCACGGGACCCCGGCCCGGGCAGCGGCCTCGACGTCCCACACCGTGTCACCGACGAACACTGCCCGCTCGGCCGGCACCTGGACGGCATCCAGCGCGGTCTGCACGAGGTCCGGTTCGGGCTTGGCGTCGTCGACATCCTGCGCCGACGTCACCGCATGCACGGTGTCCGAGATGTCGAGGACGCGCTCGAGGATCTCCATCTCGTCCGGCGACGCGGAGGAGGCCAGCACCACGCGCACACCTCGCTCGACCAGCGCGTCGACCAGCTCCGGGACTCCGTCGAACCGGCGCACCTCCGCCGCCGCCTGCGCGTAGTAGGCGGCGTGACGCTCCTCGGCCGCCTCCCCCAGCTCGTCGAGCCGGTCGCCGAGGAACTCGGCGAGCAGGAGGTCCCCGCCCATCCCGATCCTCCGGTGGATGCGCCACGCGTCCACCGGGTGACCCAGCTCGCGGAAGGCCCGGGCCCAGGCGAAGACATGGACGTAGTTGGAGTCGGCGAGGGTCCCGTCGATGTCGAGCAGGACGGCTCCGGGTGCATCGGTCGGCATGGGCCGTTCGTACCGCAGCCGTGCCCCGGCCGCATCCGCTCCGGCCGGCTACTCCTCGTCCTCCGCCTCGTCGGCGGCGTCGAGGCGGGTGCTCATCTCCGTGTACCAGGCCAGCGCGTCCATCCCCTCGAGGCCGAGCTCGGCGGCCACCGCGAGCAGCACCTGCTCGCGCTCCGCCTCCAGCGCGTCGCCGAGGGTGACGTCCGGGGCGGCCAGCGCCTGCTGCAGCCGCCGGGTGAACCACTCGGCCACCTCGACGGCGATCGGCGAGGCGTGCTGGGAGGCCATGTGCTCGCCCTCGACGACGACGAGCTCCACCGCCTGCACCGCCTGCCGCGTGAGCTCGAGGTCCTCCAGCCGGCTGCGCAGGTCCTCCGAGACCTCCTGCAGCGCCCGGGCCCGGCTCTCCGCCCGCACGTGGTCGAGCAGCTCGGTGAGATCGCCCTCCGGCGGCAGCCCGAGCCGCAGCTGGGCCCGGCGCACCTCCCCCAGGCCGGGGATGGCCGCCACCGCGGCCTCGAAGATGGGCACCACCGCCTCCACCGCGGCCCGCGCCCGGGTGAGGTAGGTCTGCCGCACGCTCTCGCTGAGCCGCTCCCAGGTCTCGCCGGCGGCGTCCCGCTGCGCGAGGCGTCGTGCCGCCTCCGGCACCGCCTGCTCGACCACCACCCCGAGCACCTCGGGGGCGCCGTCGGCGATCTCCTCCCAGGACTCCCGGGGCTCACCGAGCAGCTCGGCGCGCAGCCCGGCACGCTCCTCACGCAGCCAGTAGATCTGCCGCTGCGCCGCGGACAGGGCGCGGGCGAGCTCGACCTCGACCGAGCCCTCGGCACCGGCGAGGAGCTCGTCCTGGTCAGGCGCGCCGTCGTCGACCCCCATGGGCACACGCTAGCGGCAGCTCGGCCCGCTCTCACGCGGCAGGCCGACGCGTGTCGTGCGGGGACGCCCGCGCCGACGGCCGGTCCACGCGGTCGCGGCCCCCGGTCGCGGCCGTGGGGGTGCGCCGCTACGGTGCGAGAGCGGCCCGCCGGGGGTGCCCGCCCCCGGCCTCTCTCTGACCTACGGGGGGCACCGTCATGGACGCCGAAGAGATCATGGAGCAGTGGAGCCAGACCCTCGGTGCGGGGCCGCTCCTCCTCATCGCGGCGGGGGCGATCGCCCTCATCCTCGTGCTCGTCATCGTCTTCAAGCTGCACGCCTTCCTCACCCTCGTCCTCGTCTCGCTCCTGACGGCGTTCGTCACCGGCATCCCGGTGGCTGCGCTGGTCTCCTCGCTCGTCGGTGCGTTCGGCGGCACGCTCGGCTCGGTCGCGCTGCTCATCGCCCTCGGCGCGATGCTCGGCAAGCTCATCGAGCACAGCGGGGGCGCGCGCGTGCTGTCGGAGAAGATGGTGTCCGTCTTCGGGGAGAAGCGGGCCCCGCTCGGGCTCGGCCTGGCGTCCCTCGCCTTCGGCTTCCCGATCTTCTTCGACGCCGGGCTCGTCGTCATGCTGCCGATCATCTTCGCCGTCGCCCGCCGGCTGGGGAACAACGTCCTGCTCTACGGGCTGCCCGCGGCGACGGCGTTCTCGGTCATGCACGTCTTCGTGCCGCCGCACCCCGGCCCGGTCGCGGCGACCGAGCTCTACGAGGCGAACATCGGCCTCGTCCTGCTCGTCGCGATCATCCTCGCCTTCCCCATCTGGTACCTCACCGGGTACCTGTGGGGCATCTTCGTCGGTCGGCGGGTCATCCTGCCCGTGCCGGCCCTGTTCGGCAACGTCGACGACGACGTGCAGGTCAACCCGCCCAGTGTGGGGACCGTCGTCGGGATCCTCCTCCTGCCCCTCGTGCTGATCTTCCTCAACACCGGGCTGGACTTCCTCGACACCGCGGGCGTGGTCGACGACTCCGAGACGTGGGTGCAGGTGCTCATGTCCCTCGGCACCGCCCCCGTCGCCCTGCTCATCTCCGTGCTCGTGGCGCTCGTCGTCCTCGGCCACCGGCGCGGTGAGAACGGCACCGCGCTGGAGAAGATCGTCGACTCCGCCCTCGGGCCGGTCGCCTCGGTCATCCTCATCACCGGCGCCGGCGGCATGTTCGGCGGCGTCCTGCGGCTCTCCGGCATCGGTGACGCGCTGTCCGACGTCCTGGGCGACCTCGGGGTGCCGGTCATCCTCGCCGCCTGGCTCATCGCCGTCGTCCTGCGCGTGGCCCAGGGCTCGGCGACCGTCGCGCTCGTCACCGCGGCCGGGCTCATGGCTCCGGCCGTGACGACCGGCGGCTACAGCGAGCTGCAGGTCGTCGCCATCACGCTCGCGACGGCGGCCGGCTCGGTGTTCGCCAGCCATGTCAACGACTCCGGGTTCTGGCTCGTGGGCCGGCTCATGGGGATGGACGTCAAGACCACCCTGAAGACGTGGACGGTCCAGCAGACCCTGCAGTCGGTGGTCGGGTTCCTCTTCACCCTCGCCGTCTTCGCCATCTTCTGACCCGGGAGGCACCGCCGTGACCCGCTCACTCTTCGACATCACCGGCCGGCTCGCGCTCGTCACCGGCTCCTCCCGCGGCCTCGGGCTGGCGCTGGCCGAAGGTCTGGCCCAGCACGGCGCCAGGGTGGTCCTGCACGGTCGCGACCCACAGGCGCTGGCCCGCGCCCGCGAACAGGTCGCCGCCGCCGGGGACGGGCAGGTCCCCACGGTCTCCTTCGACGTCACCGACGCTGCCGCCGTGCGCGACGGGGTCGCCTCACTCGTCGCCGAGCACGGGGTGCCCGACATCCTCGTCAACAACGCCGGCATCCAGCGCCGCGCGCCGTTCAACGAGTTCGACCCCGCGGACTGGGACGCCATCGTCGCGGCGAACCTCAGCAGCGTGTTCTACGTGTCGCAGCAGATCACCCGCGGCATGGCCGAGCGCGGCTCGGGCAAGGTGGTCAACATCGGCTCGGTCCAGTCGCTCCTCGCCCGCCAGACCATCGCCCCCTACTCCGCCACCAAGGGCGGGGTCGCGATGCTCACCAAGGGCATGGCCGCCGACCTCGCCCGCTACGGGATCCAGGTCAACGCCATCTCCCCCGGCTACTTCGCCACCGAGCTCAACCGGGCCCTCGTCGAGGACGAGGCCTTCAACGCCTGGGTGGTCAACCGCACGCCGGCCGGCCGCTGGGGCCGGTTCGAGGAGCTCGTCGGCACACTCGTCTACCTGTGCTCCGACGCCTCGAGCTTCGTCTCGGGCCAGAACATCTTCGTCGACGGCGGCATGACCGCCGTGGTGTAGGAGGAACCGTGAGGGCGGTCGTCATCAACGGCAAGGAGGACCTCGAGGTCGTCGAGGTCCCCGACCCCGAGCCCGGGCCGAACCAGGTGCGCCTGCGGATCGCCTACGCCGGCATCTGCGGCTCGGACCTGCACTACTACTACGAGGGCGCGAACGGGGCGTTCGTCGTCCGCGAGCCGCTGGTGCCCGGCCACGAGGTGTCCGGGACGGTCGACCTCGACCCCTCCGGGCAGCTCGCGCCGGGCACCCCGGTCACCGTCCATCCCGCGACGTTCGGCGAGCAGCGCCCCGGGATCGAGGACCGGCCGCACCTGTGGCCCGGCGGCGCCTACCTCGGCAGCGCCTCGACCTGGCCGCACACGCAGGGCGGGATGAGCGAGCTGCTGCTCGTCGACCGGTCGATGGTCCGCGTGCTGCCCCGCTCGCTGCCGCTGCGCCGGGCCGCGCTGGCCGAGCCGCTCGCCGTCGGGCTCCACGGGATCACGCTCGCGGGCGGGGTGGACGGCGCGCGGGTGCTCGTCACCGGCTCCGGCCCGATCGGGCTGCTCACCGCTGCTGCCGCGCTCGCCGGCGGAGCCGCCCAGGTCACCGCCACCGACGTGCTGCCCGGCCCGCTCGAGCGCGCCCGGGCGCTCGGCGTGCACCGGACCGTGGACGTCAGCGCCGAGGAGCTGCCGGCCGAGGCGTACGACGTCGTCCTGGAGTGCTCGGGGGTGCCCGCCTCCATCAACGCCGCCTTCCGTGCCGCCCGCCGGGCCGGGGTGCACGTCCAGCTCGGGATGGTGCCCGACGAGCCGAAGGGCATCAACCTTGCGCCGATGATCTCCAAGGAGCTCACGGTGCTCGGGTCCTTCCGCTTCAAGGACGAGATCGACGCCGCGGTCGCGCTGCTGGACGCCCGGCCGGAGATCGAGCAGGTGGTCACCCACGAGCTGCCCGCCGACCGGGCGCTGGAGGCCTTCGCCGTGGCGCGCGACTCGCAGGCCTCCGGGAAGGTGCTCGTGGCGCTCTGACCCTGACCGGACCGCGCCCGCACGGGAAATGGACGCGGGGAGCCTCCGCGGGGCGTGATAGGACAGAAAGCGTGAACGCGACCCCCTTCCACGACCTCGACGACTACATCGCCCTGCCCCGGCTCGGCGGGCTCGCCCTCTCTCCCGACGGCCGCCGGCTCGTCACCGCGGTGAGCACGCTGAACGAGGACCGGACGACGTACCAGTCCGCCCTGTGGGAGGTGGACCCGACCGGCGAGCGCCCGGCACGCCGCCTCACCCACGGCCCCACGGGCGAGTCCCAGCCGGTGTTCACGGCCGACGGCGACCTCCTCTTCGTCGCCAAGCGCGGCTCCGAGGACGACGCCAAGCCGGCCGTCTGGTCACTGCCCGCCGCGGGCGGGGAGGCCACACTGCTCGCCGCCCACCCCGGCGGGGTGAGCAGTGTGCGTGCCGCCACCCGGGCCGCCGTCGTCACCCTGACCGCGGCCACCCTGCCCGCCGCCGCAGACCCGGACGAGGACCACCGGCTGCGCAAGGAGCGGACCGAGCGCAAGGTCAGCGCCATCCTCCACAGCGAGTACCCGGTGCGGTACTGGGACCACGACCTGGGCCCCGACCTGCCCCGGATCTACGTCGCCGAGCCGACCGGCGACGCAGACGCGGCCGCAGACCCGGCGCCGGAGGACGAGGCCCGAGCCCCCCGCGGCAGCCACGAGCTGCGCGACCTCACCCCCGGCGCCCGCGCCGCCCTGGTGGAGACCGAGTCCGACGTCGCCCCCGACGGCACCTTCCTCGTCACGACGTGGAACGTGCCCGAGGCGCGTGGAGCCGTGCGCACCCAGCTGCGGCGGGTCGACCTGGCCGACGGTGCACAGACGGTGCTCGTCGACGCCCCCGACGCCGACCTCGGCGCCCCCCGGGTGAGCCCGGACGGGTCACGGGTGGCCTACGTCCGGGAGCAGCACAGCACCGCCGAGCAGGCCCCGCGGGTGTGGGTCGAGGTGGTCGACGCCACCGGCGGCGGACGGCGTGCCCTGACCCGGGAGTGGGACCGCTGGCCCGCGCTGGTGCGCTGGCTCCCGGACGGCACCGGGCTGCTCGTCGTCGCCGACGAGGACGGCCGCTCCCGGCTCTTCCACGTCGCCCTCGACACCGGCGCGGTCACCCGCCTGACCGACGAGGGCGCGCTGACCGACGTCGTCGTCGCCCCGGACGGCGCGGCGGCCTACGCGCTGCGCTCCTCCTACGCCTACCCGGCCGAGGTGGTGCGCATCGACCTCACCGTGCTCGACGCGGTCGACGAGGGCGGCGCTCCCGTCACGGTGCTGCGCGGTCCCGCCGAGCGACCCGCCCTGCCGGGGACGCTCACCGAGGTGGAGACCACCACCGAGGACGGAGTACGGGTGCGGGCCTGGCTCGCGCTCCCCCACGGGGCGGGTGCCGACTCCCCCGCGCCGCTCCTGCTGTGGATCCACGGCGGACCGCTGAACTCGTGGAACGCGTGGTCGTGGCGGTGGAACCCGTGGATCATGGTCGCCCGCGGGTACGCGGTGCTGCTCCCCGACCCGGCACTGTCCACGGGCTACGGGCAGGACTTCATCCAGCGCGGGTGGGGCGCGTGGGGCGGGGCCCCGTTCACCGACCTCATGGCCATCACCGACGCCGTCGAGCAGCGCCCGGACATCGACGCGTCGCGTACCGCCGCGATGGGCGGCTCCTTCGGCGGGTACATGGCCAACTGGGTGGCCGGCCACACCGACCGCTTCCGGGCAGTCGTCACCCACGCCAGCCTGTGGGCCCTGGACGCCTTCGGCCCCACCACCGACGCCGCCTGGTACTGGGGCCGGGAGATGTCCCCGGAGATGGCGCTGGCCAACTCCCCGCACCTGCACGTGGAGAACATCCGCACCCCGATGCTCGTCATCCACGGGGACAAGGACTACCGGGTGCCCATCGGGGAGGGACTGCGGCTCTGGTACGAGCTGCTGTCGAAGTCCGGGCTGCCGGCCGACGAGGAGGGGCGCAGCCCGCACCGCTTCCTCTACTTCCCGGACGAGAACCACTGGATCCTCACCCCGCAGAACGCCAAGGTCTGGTACTCGGTGGTCGAGGCGTTCCTCGCCGAGCACGTCCTGGGCGCGGAGCCGGGCGACCTACCGCCCACGCTCGGCCTGTAGGGGCCGGCCCGGGCCCCTGCCGGTCGCTCGGTCTGCAGGGGCCCGCCCCCGCCGATCCACCCCGCGCGGGGGCACGTCCGGTCCTGCGGACCGCCGCGGCGCCACGTGCCGGATGTGCATCCCGTCGCGGGACGGGGGCTCGGGGTCCGTGGGACGGGGGCCCGGGGACGTGGGACGGCGCGGGCGGCGGTAGCGGGCTGGGGCGGGCTCAGCCCCAGACCAGGCCCATGTCCGGGTTCTCCAGCACGCGCGCGACGTCGGCGAGCACCCGCGAGCCGAGCTCTCCGTCCACCAGCCGGTGGTCGAAGGACAGCGCGAGCTGGGTGACCCAGCGCGGCCTGACCTTGTTCTTGTGCACCCACGGCTGCTTCCGGATGGCGCCGAAGGCGAGGATCGCCGACTCGCCGGGGTTGAGGATCGGGGTGCCGGTGTCGATCCCGAAGACGCCGACGTTGGTGATGGTGATCGTCCCGTCGCTCATGTCGGCCGGGGTGGTCCGTCCCGCCCGCGCTGTCGCGGTGAGCTCGGCGATCGCCGCGGCGAGCCCGTGCAGGTCGAGCCGGTGGGCGTCCTTGATGTTGGGCACGACGAGCCCGCGCGGGGTGGCCGCGGCGATGCCGAGGTTGATGTAGTGCTTGTAGACGATCTCCTGCGCCTCGTCGTCCCAGGAGGCGTTGATCTGCGGGTGGCGGCGCACCGCGAGGACGAGCGCCTTGGCCGCGAGCAGGAGTGGGGTGACGCGGACGTCGGCAAAGGCCGGGTCCTGCTTGAGCCGGGCGACGAGCTTCATCGAGCGGGTGACGTCCACCGTGTGGAAGACGGTGACGTGCGGGGCGGTGAAGGCCGACTCGACCATCGCCTCCGCGGTGCGGCGGCGCACCGACCGCACGGGCACGCGGGTGCGGCGGCCGTCGGCGGAGACGACACCGTCGGCGAGCCACGGCTGGTCGTCGCCCGGGTAGGTCGCCAGCTCCTCGGCACCGGAGCGCTCGGAGTGGGCGAGGACGTCCTCCCGGGTGACGATGCCCCCGGGGCCGGTGGCCGCGACCGCCGACAGGTCGACGCCCAGGTCCTTGGCGAGCTTGCGCACCGGGGGCTTGGCGAGCACGGCCGGGTCGGTGCGGCGGGTGCCGTCGCCGGCCCGCGGACCCGCTGTGGCCCCGGTCGGGGCACCGACCGCGGCGGGCGCTGCCGACAGCGCGGCCGGTTGCGAGGCGGGCCGGGCCGCGCCGTCTCCCGTCGCGGCGGGCGCCGCCGAGCTGCGGCCCGTAGCGGCAGGCGCCGCCGCGCTGCGATCCGTCGCGGCGCTACCCGAGGTGCCGGCGGGCGCGGGGGCCGTGTGGCGCCGGCGGCGCGCCACCGGTGCCTCCTTCGTGCCGTAGCCGACGAGGACGTCACCGCTCGTCGCGGCCTCACGCTGCGGCTCGGCCTCGCGCTCGGTCGCGGCCTGGTCCTCGGCGGGTGCCGCCCCGTCGCCCGGGGCCCCGCCCGGGTCGGTGTCGATGACGACGATCGGCGCCCCGACGGGCACCGTCTGCCCTTCCGCGACGAGGATCTCGGTGACCACACCTGCCCACGGGGCGGGCAGCTCGACGAGCGACTTCGCCGTCTCGATCTCCACGAGCGTCTGGTTGACGGTGACGGTGTCCCCGACGGCGACCCGCCACTCGGCGATCTCCGCCTCGGTGAGGCCCTCTCCGACGTCGGGAAGCTTGAACTGCTGGTAGCTCGGCACGTGACTCCTCAGTACGCCAGGGTCCGGTCGACGGCGTCGAGCACCCGGTCGAGACCGGGGAGGTACTCCTCCTCGAACGCGGACGCGGGGTAGGGGGTGTGGAAGCCGCCGACGCGCAGCACCGGGGCTTCCAGGTGGTAGAAGCACTCCTCGGTGACCCGGGCGGCCAGCTCGGCCCCCGCCCCGAAGAACATCGGGGCCTCGTGGGCGACGACCAGACGGCCGGTCCGCCGCACCGACGCCGCGACGGTGTCGACGTCGAGCGGGGAGACGGAGCGCAGGTCGACGACCTCGAGCTCGGCGCCCTCCGCGGCGGCCGCCTGCGCGGCGGCGAGGAGCGTCTTGACGGTCGGGCCGTACCCGGCAAGGGTCGCGTCGCGCCCGGGACGCACGACGCGGGCGGTGTGCAGGCCGGTGGTCACCGCCGCTTCACCCAGGTCCACGGGCGCCTCGACGTCGACCTCACCGCGCTCCCAGTAGCGGGCCTTGGGCTCGAGGAAGATCACCGGGTCGGGCGAGGCGATCGCCTGCTGGACCATCGTGAAGGCGTCGGCGCTGGTGGCGGGGGTGACGACGCGCAGGCCGGCGGTGTGGGCGAAGAGCGCCTCGGGAGACTCGCTGTGGTGCTCGATGGAGCGGATGCCGCCCCCGTAGGGGATGCGGACGACCACGGGCACCTGCACCCGGCCCTGCGTCCGGTAGGAGAGCTTGGCGAGCTGGGTGGTGATCTGGTCGAAGCCCGGGAAGACGAAGCCGTCGAACTGGATCTCGCAGACGGGGCGGTAGCCGGCCATCGCCAGGCCGATCGCGGTGCCGATGATCCCGGACTCGGCGAGCGGGGTGTCGACGACCCGGTCGCGGCCGAACTCCTTCTGCAGCCCGTCGGTGACCCGGAAGACCCCGCCGAGCGGGCCGATGTCCTCCCCCATGAGGAGCACCCGGTCGTCGCGGCGCATCGCGGCGCGCAGCCCGGCATTGATCGCCCTGGCCATCGGCAGGGCGGTGGGTGCGGGGGCGGCGGTGGTCGCCGTCATCGCTCGTCCTCCTCGAAGGAGCTGCGGTACTCCGCGTACCAGGCCCGCTCGGCGGCGACCTGCGGGTGGGGCGCGGCGTAGACGTGGTCGAACATCGTCTCCGGGCCGGCGGGGGCGAGGGCCCGGCAGTACTCGCGGGTGGCCTCGCCGAGCGCGTCGGCGGCGGCCTCGACCTCGGCGAGGAACGCGTCGTCGGCGTGACCCTGGGCGGTGAGGTACGTGCGCAGCCGGACGATGGGGTCGCGTCGGCGCCAGTACTCCTCCTCGGCGCTGGTGCGGTAGCGCGTCGGGTCGTCGGCGGTGGTGTGGGCGCCCATCCGGTAGGTGTAGGCCTCGATGAAGGTGGGGCCGCCGCCGCTGCGGGCGCGGTCGAGCGCCTCGGCGGTGACCGCGTAGCTGGCCAGCACGTCGTTGCCGTCCACCCGCACCGACGGGATACCCACGCCGGTGCCGCGGCGGGCGAGCGGCACGGTGCTCTGCCCGCTCGTCGGCACGGAGATCGCCCACTGGTTGTTCTGGCAGACGAAGACGACGGGCGCGTTGTTGACGGCGGCGAAGACCATCGCCTCGTGGACGTCGCCCTGGGAGGTGGCGCCGTCGCCGAAGTAGACGACGACGGCGCGGTCGCGCTCGGGGTCGCCGGTGCCGACGTCGCCGTCGCGCTGCACGCCCATGGCGTACCCGGTCGCGTGCAGTGTGTGGGCCCCGATGACGAAGGTGTAGACGTGGAAGTTGTGGGCCGCGGGGTCCCAGCCGCCGTGCTCGATGCCGCGGAAGACCCGCATGAGCTCACGCATGTCCATCCCCCTGGTGTGGGCGACGGCGTGCTCGCGGTAGGAGGGGAAGACGAAGTCCTGCGGCCTCATCGCCCGGCCGGAGCCGACCTGGGCGGCCTCCTGGCCCAGGCTGGGTGGCCACAGCCCCAGCTCGCCCTGCCGCTGCAGGGCGGTCGCCTCGGCGTCGAAGCGGCGCGCCAGCACCATGTCGCGGTAGAGGCCGCGGAGCTCGGCGGGTCCGAGGTCGGCGACCCACGCGTCGTAACGACTGTGGTCCAGGCGCCGACCCTCCGGGTCGAGGAGCTGGACGAGCGTGTCGGGATCTGCCGTGCTGCTCGCCTCAGGGCGCGGTGTCAGTGTGTCCATGGTGGTGACCACCTCCATCGGTCCTGCCTCCTCCCGCCCGGGGGTCGGCCCCGAACCTACGCCAGCGTAGGCTACGGAACCGTAACCTGCGCTTGTAGAAGGGCTACAGAACCTCGCGGCGCCAGTTGTCGGGGCTGCGTCCGTAGCGGATCACCGGTCTGCTCACCGCCGGTGACGGAGTTCTTCACTGGTAGCGCTACGTCGGGCGCACGTCGACGGTGCGCGTCCTCCCGGCTCAGTCGGCGAACGCGGCCTTGAGGCAGCGCATCGCGGCCAGCACCTTGGGCACGCCGATGTAGGGCATGAGGTGGACGAGGCACTCGGCCACCTCCTCCCGGCTCATCCCGGCGACCTCCACCGCGGTGCGGATGTGGCCCGTGAGCTGCGGCTCCGTCCCGCCCATGGCGGCGAGCGCGGCCATGTTCAGCATCTGCCGGTCGCGCAGCTCGAGCCCCGCGCGCTGGTAGGTGCCGCCGAAGACGGCCTCGACGACCCAGTCCGAGGCGCCCGGGGCGTACTCGTCCAGCTGCTGCCGCCAGGCCGCGGCCGCCTCGGGGGACTGGGTCTCCTCGACGAACTGCAGGCCCTTGCTCATGCTCACACTCACGGGTCCACCTCATTCTCTCCACGGGTACGGGTGCGCCTCCGCGTCGAGGCGGTGCCTCCGCGAGGTCCCGCAGGACCGGCTCCGCGAAGGTCCCGTCGAGCATCCTCAGGTGCCGGCCCGGGTGTCAAAACCGACCCGGCCCGCGCCTCAGACCGACGGGGCCACCGCGCTGCGCCGGCCGAGCCACTGGCGGGCGAGGGCGATGACGGCGTCGTTGCCCTCGTTCTCCCCGACGCTGACCCGGACGCCCTCGCCGTCGAACGCCCGCACCATCGCCCCGCTCAGCGCCGACTCGCGCGCGAACGCCGCGGCGTGCCGGCCGACCGCGAGCCAGTAGAAGTTGCCCTGCGTCTCGGGCACCGTCCAGCCGGCCGCTCGGAGCTCGGCCACCACCCGGGCGCGCTCCTGCACGATCCGGTCGCACCGGTCGCGGACGAGGTCCGTCTCCCGCAGCGCGGCCAGCGCGGCGGCCTGCCCGAGCGCGTTGACCCCGAAGGGGGTGGAAGCCGCCCGCAGGCCGCGGATGAGCCGGGGCCGGGCCACCGCGTAGCCCACCCGCAGCCCGGCGAGCCCGTAGGCCTTGGAGAAGGTGCGCAGGACGAGGACGTTCTTGAACTCGGCGGCCAGCGCCAGGCCGTCGGTGGCGGCCCCGTCCCGGACGAACTCGACGTAGGCCTCGTCGACCACGACGAGCACCTCCCGGGGCACCCGGGCGAGGAAGGCACGCATCTCGTCGTCGTGGACGACGGTGCCGGTGGGGTTGTTCGGCGTGCACACGAGGACGACGCGGGTGCGCTCGGTGATGGCGTCGGCCATGGCGGTGAGGTCGTGGCTGCCGTCGGCGCGCAGCGGGACGGGCACCCCGGTGGCGCCGGCGACCTGGATCGCGATCGGGTAGGCCTCGAAGGACCGCCAGGCGTGGACCACCTCGTCGCCGGGCCCGCACGCCGCCTTGAGCACCGTCTCGAGCACGGCGACCGAGCCGTTGCCCACGGCGATGCGCTCGGCCTCGGTGCCGAGGTGGGCGGCGATCGCGCCGACGAGCTCGGTGGCGTACATGTCGGGGTAGCGGTTGAGGTCGGCGGCGGCGTCGGACACGGCGCTGAGCACGGCCGGAGACGGCGGGAACGGGTTCTCGTTGGACGAGAGCTTGTACGCGGAGCCGCCCGCGGGTGGACGCTGGCCCGGGACGTAGGCCGGCAGGGAGTGGATGTCCTCGCGGAAGCGGAACGCTGGTGCCATGCCGTCATGATCCCACCCCGGCCGAGGTGCTCGGCGTGCGACGATGTGCCGATGCGGTTCCTCGTACGTCTCGTCGTGAACTCGGTGGCGATCTGGCTCACCTCGCTCTTCCTCTCGGGGATCTCGCTGCCGGAGGCCGAGGGCTGGGAGCAGGTGCTCGTCGTCGGGGTGGTCGGGCTGGTGTTCACCCTCGTCAACCTCGTCGTCAAGCCGGTCGTCAGCCTCTTCGCGCTGCCGCTGACGATCCTCACCCTCGGGCTCTTCAGCCTCGTCATCAACGCCCTGATGCTCCTGCTCACCAGCTGGCTGACGAGCTTCACCGAGTGGCACCTCGTCGTCGACGGCTTCTGGTGGGCGCTGCTCGCAGCGCTGATCATCTCGGTGATCAGCTGGGTGCTCAACGCGGTGCTCTCGCGCGACTGACTCACCCCCGCTCCAGGGTGTAGGCGGTGGCCGTCACCCGGGCCCCGGGCCCGCCGGAGATGGCGGCCAGCCGCCGCGCCACGTGGGTCACCGAGGGCTCGCCCGCCGCGAGGGCGAGCTCGGCCGTGCGCGCGTACTCCGCGATGGAGTGGGACTCGGCGGGCGGGACGGCGAAGCGCAGCTCACCGGTGGTGCCGGTGGCCAGTGACCGGCTCACGGTCGTGCGCGCCGGTTCTGCCGGGTTGGAGGCGCCGTCCAGGCCCAGGATCGGGTCCTCCACGTGCTCGAGGTGGAGCAGCTCGGTGTCCGCGGGCGTGCGGAGGTGGCCCACCGGGGACCCGGCCGTCACCACCGTCGTGATGGTGAAGCGGTGGCGGAGCAGCGGGTCAGCCGCCAGCCGGGCGGCCACCAGCCCGCCCTGGCTGAAGCCGACGACCGCCACCGGCTCACCGGGCCGGATGCCGGCGAGCTCCATCGCACGGGCGGCGCCGATCTCGACGTCACTGACCAGCTCGCCGTAGGCCTCGACATTCGTCAGGTTGTCCACCGGGTTGCGGCCGCCCGGGGCCATCGCCTGGGTGCTCGGCAGCAGGACGGTCCAGCTGCGGGTGCCGTCGGGGTGGTCCGTGCGCCGGACCTCGAGCGTACCGGGGGCGGCGCCGTGGTCCTGGTGGATGTCGTGCAGTGCGGTGAGCACCGCGGGGAGGTCCGGTGCCGGGGGCACAAGCCGGGACGGCGCGACCGTCACCCGCAGGTCGGTCGCCGTGCCGGGGGTGCGGCCGGTGAGGCCGTGGAAGCCCATGGTGACCGGGATGACGAGCCGCTGCGCCGCGGTGAGCGCGTCCGGGTCGAGCCGGCGGCCGTCGTAGGTGAACGGGCGGGGCACGAGGAACCACGGGATGACGTACTGCCCGTGCTCGCCCAGCTCGCGCACCGCGCGGTCCAGGGCGACGGCGTCGGGCGGCAGGTGCTCGTCACCGACGACGGCGTTGACGAGCGCGCCGGCCCCGGCGAGCAGGGCCTGACCCGGGGTGCGCGGCCGGAAGCCGGGCAGCCGCCCGACCAGCGCGAGACGGCCGCCCACCGACACGCCGGCGTGGAGGAGAGAGAGCTGGTAGACGAGCAGGCGCAGGTACCCCACCCACGAGGGAGCGGGTCCCCGGACGTGCGCCGCCAGCTCGGCCTCCTCGTAGAGGACGCGGGCGTACCGCAGCGCGACCAGGAGCGCACCGGCCTCCTCGTTCAACCGGTGCACGCCCCACCAGCCGTGGAGGGCGGCGTCGACGGCGGCCTCGGCGCGGGCGGCGGCGCCCGGGGCGAGCGTGGCGTCGAGCGCGAGGTCGCGCTGGGCGGCGGACAGGGCCGCCGCGAGCTGGGCGGTGTCTTGCACGACCTCCTCCAGCCGGCCCTCGATGTGGCGCAGCTCCGCGACGTCCACCCGGGTGGCCCCCACCCCGCCCCGGACGTGGACGGAGGTGCGGTGCCGCCCATCGGCCGGGAGGGGGGTGCCGTCGCCGTCGTGGCTGTGGAGCAGGGCGGTCACCGGTCCTCCCACGCCCGCGCCACCGCGGCCGACATCTCGGCGGCCCGTTCCCGGGCGGTGGCGAGCAGCTCACCGAGCCGGTCGGCGTGGAGGAGCAGGTCCTCCAGGCGGGCGGTGAACTCGTCGGCGGCCGAGGACTGCCACTGCTCCGGGAACGCCCCGCGCAGATGGTGCACGACGACGGCGAGCACGCGCTGCGCGTCACCGACGGAGACGCAGCCCTCCCCGGCCCCGCCCCAGCCGTCGACCACGACGGGCGTGCAGCTCGTCATCGTCCTTCCCCTTTCGTCGGGTGCCGGCCCGACGCTAGGGCGACCAGCCGTCCCCGGATCGGCGCGTCCCGGCCGCGCTGGGGACGCCGTCGTCGGCACTGGAGCCTGTGGCGCACCGGGCCCCAAGTCGGTGGCTTTCCCCGGCGGGGCGGGCGAGAATGCCGCCATGTCGCCCTTCACCGTCTCCTTCGTCTGCACCGGGAACATCTGCCGCTCGCCCATGGGGGAGGTCATCCTCCGTGACCTCCTGGAACGCGAGGGGCTCGGTGAGCGGGTCCGGGTCGTCTCGGCCGGTACCGGCGACTGGCACGTCGGCGGCCCCGCAGACCCGCGCACGGTCAGCACGCTGCGCCGGTTCGGCCTGGACGGCGAGAGCCACGTCGCGCGCCAGTTCGTCGCCGAGAGCTTCCGGGAGGTCGACCTCGTCCTCGCCCTGGACCGCAGTCACGAACGGTTCCTCCGCTCCCTCGCACCGACGAGCGAGGACGCGGACAAGGTCCATCTCCTGCGCAGCTTCGACGAGGCTGCGGTCGCGGCGGGCGAGCTCGAGGTCGACGACCCCTACTTCGGTGAGGACGCCGACTTCGTCACCACCTACGAGGAGGTCCTGCCCGCCTGCGAGGGCCTCGTGGCGCACCTCAAGGAGCGGCTCAGCGTCGCGAGCTGAGCAGACGCGGCTGCCGACCGGTGAGGGAGGCCCGCCTGGGCCACACCGCACTGCCCGGCCGCACGCCCTCCAGCCGCAGGGCGAGCACCGCGCCGGTGAGGCCGGCGTCCTTGAGCCGCGCGGCGAGCCGGCCCGCGAACACCGTCTCGCTCGGTGAGTCGTCCCGCTCGGTGAGCTGGACGGTGGCCACGGTCCGGCCGACGCTCACCCCGATGGCGTAGAAGCCGAGGTCGACGGCGGCCGGTCGGGTCCCGGCGACACGGCTCAGCACCGTGTCGGCGGCCATCGCCCCGAGCGGTGCGGCCGACCGGCAGCCCATCGACAGGGCCGGACCGGCGGGCGCGACGGCGTCACCGGCGCCGACGACGCGGTCGTCGTCCACGCTGGTGAGCGTCTCGTCGGTGAGGAGGCGGCCGCGCCCGTCCGTCGACAGGCCGCTGGCACCGGCGAGGCCGGAGGGGGTGAAGCCGCCCGCCCACACCGTCACCGGCCCGGCCAGGAGGGCGCCGTCGTCGAGGACGACGGCGTCCGGCCGCACCTCCCGCACGGCGCGCTGCTCGACGACGTCGACGCCCAGCCCCGCGAGCTGGGCGGCCATGGTGCGGCGTGCCCGTCCGCCGAGGGTGGGGGCGAGTCGGCCCCCGCAGACCATCCGGACGGCGCGACCCGCCGCGGCCAGCTCGGCGGCCGTCTCGATGCCGGTCGGGCCGCCGCCGACGACGGTGACGGGCGTGGTGGGCGGCAGACCGACGAGGGCGGAGCGCAGGCGCCGGGCGCCGTCCAGGGAGGCGACGTCGTGGGCGTGGGCGATCCCGGGCAGCGGGGCCGCGGGCGGTGCCGTGCTCCCGGCGGCATAGACGAGGTGGTCGTAGCCCAGGTCCGTGCCGGAGGCGAGGTGGACGGTGCGGGTGGCGGCGTCGACCCGGGCCACGGTGTCGACGACGAGCCGGACGCCCGGGGCGAGGAGCCCGGCGAGGTCGGTGGTGGCCCGGTGCGTGCCCGAGACCAGGCGGTGCAGGCGGGTGCGCTCGACGAACTCGGGCCGCGGGTTGACGACCGTGACCGCGACGTCGGGCCGGCGGCGCAGCCGGTTGGCGGCCATCGTGCCGGCGTACCCGGCACCGATGACGACGACGTGGTGACGTGGGGTGACCATGGGGTCCTCCGTTTGTCCTCGGGTGCATGGCTGTGCCCCCGAGACACGGCAGCACGCCGTGCCGTGACATGCGGCGGGTGCGGCTCAGGTGGGGCGGGCCTCCCGGCCCGCGGCGCGGAACTCCGCGGCGAGCGCCCAGACGTCGGCGACCGGGCCGAGGTGGGCGAGCTTGTCCGGGTTGGCGACGTTGCGGATGGTCCGCACCCGGCCGTCGACGATGTCGAGCGCGAGCGCCTGCAGCACCCGGCCCTCCCGGTCGCGTGCCAGGGCCCCGGGCTGGCCGT
>Ga0209487_1001865_pt1 | contig 17476 bp, 14 predicted proteins | sample Poulit2012_FD_187524 | JGI IMG/M metagenome (GOLD analysis project Ga0209487, IMG submission 187524) | Agricultural soil microbial communities from Georgia to study Nitrogen management - Poultry litter 2012 (SPAdes) (version 2) | ecosystem: Environmental > Terrestrial > Soil > Agricultural land...
CCGGCGCCGCAGCAGAAGGAGTCGTTGCGGCTGCGCTCCATCTCGACCAGCTTGCCGTTGCCGCTGGACAGGATGTCGCGGGGCGCGTCGTACTCGCCGTTGTGCCGGCCCAGGTAGCAGGGGTCGTGGAAGGTGATGGTCTCCTCGCTCGCGACGGGCGGCAGCTTGCCCGCGTCGATGAGCTCAGAGATCAGCTGCGAGTGGTGGACCACGTCGTACTCGCCGCCCAGTTGCGGGTAGTCGTTGAAGAGCGCGTTGAAGCAGTGCGGGCAGGCGGTGACGACGCGTTTGCGCTTGTTCGGGTCGAGGTTCTCGTCGATGAGGACGCTGTCGAGGGTGGCGACGTTCTCTGCCGCAAGCTGGTAGTAGAGGTACTCGTTGCCGGCGCGGCGGGCGGGGTCGCCGGTGCACTTCTCGCCCTTGCCGAGCACCGCGTAGTTGATGCCGGCGTGATCGAGGATCTTCGCCATCGCGCGGGTGGTCTGCTGCGCGCTCGGGTCGTAGGAGCCGGCGCAGCCGACCCAGAAGAGCACCTCGAACTCGGGGTTCTCGTCGACGGTGGGGACCTCGAGGCCCTCTGCCCACTCCATGCGCTTGTCCTGGCCAATGCCCCACGGGTTGCCGGAGCGTTCCATGCCGCGGAAGGCCTGCTGCAGCTCGGCCGGGAACTCGCCCTGCATCATCACCTGGTCGCGGCGAATGTCGATGATGTCGATCATCTGCTCGCAACCGACCGGGCACACCTCCATGCAGGCGCCGCAGGCGGTGCAGGCCCAGAGCGACTCCGTCGAGATCGCGAAGTCGGTCAGGTCGCGCGGCGACTCCTCGCCCAGCGCCAGCGCCGCGGCGTTCAGGTTCAGCTCGTACCGCTTGTTGATCTCCAGCGCCGCCGGGCTAAGCGTCTTGCCGGTCACGTTCGCCGGGCACACCTCCGTGCAGCGGTTGCACTGGATGCAGGCGTAGGCATCCAGGAGCTGCGGCCAGCGCATGTGCTCGAGCTTCGCCACGCCGTACTGCTCGAGGCTCTCATCCTCGAAGTCGATGGGATCGAGTGCTCCCGTGGACAGCTTGCTGCCATCCTCGCGGCGGCGCTCCACCGCGAAGTTGACCGGCGCCATGAACAGGTGGATGTGCTTCGAGCGCGGGAAGTAGGGCAGGAAGGCGAGGATGAGGCCAAGCGCGCCCCACCAGCCGATGTGCCAGCCCAGGATGCGGCCGTCGCCGTAGCCGACCATCGTCGCCAGCGACGAGGCGACGGGTTGCCAGGGATCGAAGTGCGCCTCTGAGGCGAGCAGGAACGTCTCCCCCACCAGGCGGAAACCGACATGCAGGAGGATGAAGAACGCCACGATGAGGCTGTCCCGGCGGATCGCGCCCTGCCGGACCTTCTCGTGCAGCTCCGTGTCCGGGTTGCGCTGGTCGAGCCGCCGGTCGCGGAAGACGAAGCGGCGCAGCAGCAGGTAGACGACGCCTATCAGTACCGAGGCGGTGAAGATGTCGGCGGCGAAGCGGTAGACTCCGCCCACCACGCCGAAGTCGAGGTTCTGCTGCCACGCCGCCGGTACGAGCCCCTTGAGCGCGTCGAACACGTTGACGAGCAGGTAGTAGACGAAGCCGTAGAAGACGAGCGCGTGGAAGAAGCTCACCCAGGGCCGCGCCCTGAAGACGGTCACCTGGCTTATCGTGCGCAGCGTCGCGTCCCAGATGCGCCGTGGCAGCTGATTCAGGCGTGGATATACAGTGTCACCCTTGCCGGCCGCTATCGCCAGGGTCATTCGCTTGAAGCCCTGGTAGGCGAGTGCGAAAGATGCCACAACCAGGAGCAGGAACAGGATCTTTTCGATTGGCGTAAGCACGCGGACCTCCGTGCAGAACGGGCGCAGCCCGGGAACGTTGAGAGTTCCGTCCAGTGTAACGGGACGCGAGCCACAATCGTTGTGTATGGGCGGTGTGCCGTGTCTTACAGCGGCGGAAATCGAAAGGTGTAGACTTCTGGCACCACGGGAAGGAGGTGGTCCTGATAAATATTGACTTAATGACCAGTGGAGGTGCCCGTCGAGGGTAACTGGTGACGCCTCCTCTGAGACGGGACCACGTTCCTCTCAGTTCGATGGCGGGCAACCGACCCCCGGAGCTTCTAAGCTCCGGGGGTTTCTTCGTTTAAGGCAGCGCTGCCTGCCTGCCTCGCAATTATGTTCGGGAAGGAAGGGCACGCGTTTTTTCGTTGAAAGTGGAATCCTGAACGGCGCTCAGGATTCCACTTTCGACGATTTTGGACACCCGGCCTCCACCGATCGGCAAAAGCCTACGGCTGATCGATCAGCTCCTGGTCGCGCGGAGCACGCGTCGCCGCAGCGAGCGCCGCGCGTTGCGCCCGCGCCTCCTCGACCACTTCGCCGCCGGGCTGCGGACCCAGCTCGAGCAGCTTCTCCATGAGCTGCCGGAACTCGCGGCTGTACCGTTCGCGCGTGTAGAACTCGCGGGCGACCTCCCGGGCGCGGCGGGCCATCGCCTCCAGCTCCGGCGCCGGGCGGGCGGCCAGGTCGCGGGCACAGCGCATGATGGAATCGAGGGAGTCCTGTGCCAGTTCCATTCCGAAACCGGGCGCCACGTCGACGCTCGCCTCGCGCGTGACCACCGGGATGAGGCCGGCCTGCATGGCGGTGATGACGCTGCCACCGCCGCCCTCGGCGCTCGACGGGTAGAGCAGGAACGCGCACTCGCTCACCACCCGGCGGAACTCCTCACCCGCGATATCCACCCAACCGACGGTGTGGATGTTGGGCAGCTCGAAGAGCTCCCTGCGGAACGCCTCCCGGAAGCGCGGCTCCTCGTCGATGGGGCCGCACACGTACAGCTCCAGCTCGGGCAGCTGCGCGAACGCCTCCAGCGCGAGGTTGAGGCCCTTGTGGACGAGTCCGTCAGAGCCAAACCACACGAACCTGCGGCGCGCCTCAGCGAAGCTCTTCCCCTCCGGCCAGTCGAACGTCTGGGCGCTGGGCAAGGGCAGGCGAAAGATCGGCTTGCCGGCGTACCCGTAGCTCGCGGCCGTGAACTCGTTGCCCAGCACCGTGCCGTAGTGCGCCGCCTCCAGGGCCCAGTTGGGCTCGACCACCTTGCGGGGCAGGTCGACGGCGATGCCGCGCCGCTCCTTGATGCCCAGCACCCGCCGGTAGGCGTTGGCATTGTTCGTCATCCAGTGTGCGGTGTCGAGGTGGGCGACCTTGATGCAGGAGTCCGGCAGCTGCCCGGCCAGCCGCTCGAAGTTGGTGCGCGCCCCGATGAACAGGCGGTAGTCGCGCTTCGGCACGAACGTCCTGTTGCGGTAGCTGATGACGTCCACCCCGAAACCGAGTTCGAGGAAGGTGCGGGCCATCTGCAGCGACTCCCACTGGTTGGTATGCGCGTTGGAGACCTGGTCCCAGGAGGGCAGGAGGAACGGCTCGAGGATGTAGGAGATCAGCACCCACTCCCGCGGGGAATCCTGGCCCTCGGGCGTGAGCGTGACCCGGGTGGCCTCGTCGAAATCCGTGCGCCGCTCGACCTCCCGGTCGAGGCGCGAGGTGACGCGGCGCAGCAGCGACATCGCCCGGTTGATCGCCGCGTTGCCGCTTACCCCCTTGCCGTCCGGGCCAATCATTGCGCCTCGACGCCCTTGCGTTTCTGCTGCGCTTGCTGTTCCTCGGCCTTGGCCGGAACCAGCCGTGCCCAGCGGGCCCACTCTCCCGTGATCTCCATGCCGGCGCGCAGGTCGTAGCCCGGCTCGTAGCCCAGCAGCCGCTGCGCCTTGCCGATCTCCGCCCGCGCGGTGCTCGCGTAGAAGCTGGCTTCGGTGGGCGACAGGCGGTAGACGGGCAGCTCCGGTTTCGCCCTGAGCCTGCGCAGCTTGTCGAGTTCGGGCGTGCGGCTGGGCGTGGAGCGCCGGCGGAACAGCGGGCCGGCCAGCCTGCGCGCCAGCTGCCCCTCGAAGGTGTCGCCAAGGCGCGAGCGGACGCTGGGCTCCTCGCGGGCCAGCTCGAGCAGCTGAGGCAAGGCCCAGCGCCTGCCCCGCCGCTGCGGCTCCACCGCCTCCTCGACCCGCACGGGCACGGTGGCGGGGAAGCCCAGCATCTCCTCGTAGCTGCCGTAGAAGTCGCGCCAGCTTACCGGCTCCCGGGCCGAGACCAGAAACCTCTCCCCCAGCGCCTCCTCCCGCCGCGCGGCCAGCAGCATCGCCTGGATCACGTCATCGATGTAGACGGCGTTGCAGGCGCCCTCGCCGCCGTTCACCAGCGGCACCTTGCCCTCGCGCATGCGCGCCAGAACGCCCATCGTCCACACCGGCGCCCACGGCCCGTACACCGCAGTGGGTTGCAGGATGGTTGCAGGGAGGCCGGCGGCTGCGGCGGCTTCGACGAGTTTCTCTGCCTCCACCTTGCTCTCGGCGTAGGTGCCGCCGCCCTCCTGGCGCGGCAGCTCCTCGGTGATCACGCCCTTCTCCGGCGTGCCGTACACCATCTGCGTGGAGAGGTGCACGAGGCGCGCACCGCTCGCCCGTGCCGCCGCGATGACGTTCTTCGTGCCGCCCACGGTGATCGCCCGCTTCTCCTCGGGCGTGCCGCGACTGCCGTAGGCGCAGTGGAAGATCACGTCGACGCCCCGGGCCGCCTGAGCGACCGCCGCCTCGTCGCGAATGTCGCCGCGCACCATCTCAACCGGGTAGCGGGCGATGCGCGAGGTACGCGTATAGGCAGAGACCAGCGCCCGCACCCGCACCCTCCCCGCCAGCATCTCAACGAGCCGGCCGCCGATGAAGCCGGTCGCGCCCGTGATGAGGACGGTCGTTCCCTCGTTCATGCTGCCCTCGTCGTGTTCGCGGTGACCCAGGGGAGCTCCAGGGGCTCGCGCATGGCGCGCAGGCGCTCGAGCAACCCGACTGCAACCATCGCTTCGCTAGCATCGACCAACGGAGAGGAGGTCCCCCATATCGAATCGCGGAAGTTTTCCAACTGCTCGATGAACAGCTCGCGCACGTTCTGGTAGTCACCCGCCGCTTCACTCGCGTGAGGCTGCGCCTGCCCGATCAGCAGGGGCGCTTTACCTATGTCGAGACGCAACGCGCCGCCGAAGGCGAGGCCCGCCTCGAGCGAGCCGCGCTCGCCCTCGATGATGATGCTGTTGCGCAGCTCGCGGGTGCGGGAGAGCTCCACCTCTACCGGGGCGCCGCTGGGCAGGCGCAGGGTGAACTGGACCTCGGCCTCCACCCCGCCCATGTCGTCGTCGAAGTAGGCCACCGGTTCGAGCTCACCGAACCACCAGGCGAGCAGGTCGAGGACGTGGATGCCGCTGTCGGCCAGCACTCCGCCGCCCGTCTCCCGCCGGAAGGTGAAGTCGCTCGTCACCTCCCAGGCGAACGGCATGCCCTCCTCGAGGGTTACCCGGCGTATCTCGCCCAGCAGCTCCCGCTCCAGCGCCCGCTTCACGAAGCGCAGGGCCGGGAAGCGCCGGCGCACCATGCCCACCTCGAGGACCAGGCGCCGCTCGCTGGCGATCGTGCCCAGCTCGGCACACTCGGCGGCGGTAAGCGCCAGCGGCTTCTCGACCAGCACATGCAGGCCGGCCTCCAGCAGCTCCCGGGTGACCCGCGCGTGCAGGTGGTGCGGCAGCGCAAGGATGGCGGCATCCGCGAACGCCTTGCCCTCTTCTGCGCCGGCGACTGCCTGCTCCACGCCGTAGTTGCGGGCCACTTCACGGGCACGCTCCAGATTGCGGTCGGCTATCACGCTGGTGGTGACCTGGGCCGTCATCGCGGCGGCCGGCAGGTGCAGCGACTCTGCTGCCCGCCCGGCACCAACCATCATCAAACGAACTTCCTGCACTTGCTATCGCCCCCCTGGCACCCGCGGCAGGTATTCAGACGGTCGACCCGCGCTGCCCGCTGCGGCAGCGACACGGGGACCGGAAAGCCACTCCACGGCGCCTGCCCCAAGTATCAGACAGGTTCGCCTGTCCTCCTGTGACCGCTTCGGAGCCCGCATATACTGGCCCTGATGAAGAGTGTTAACCCCCAAGGCGGGGAAGTTCCATCCCTGGACGAACCACGCGAGTCGAAGTGGGTAATCACCGTCGACACGGTCTTCCCCCACAACGCCAACCCGTTGGGCACCCTCTTCGGTGGACGGGTGATGGAGCTCATGGACGTCAACGCCTCCGTCGCCTGCAACCGCTACTGCCGGCGCGCAGCCGTCACCGCCTCCACCGAGCCCATCGACTTCCGCAACCCCATCTACGTGGGTGAGATCATCGAGGTGAAGAGCCGGGTCGCCTGGGTGGGCCGCACCAGCATGATCGTGCGCTGCGAGGTTCACGGCGAGAACCCGCTCACCGGCGAGCGGCGCCTGTGCACCATTGGCCACCTCAACTTCGTGGCAGTCGACGAGAACGGCCGTCCCACGCCGGTACCGCGGCTGCGGGTAGAAACCGACGTCGAAAAGCGCCACTGGGAGACCGCCCAGCGGGTGCGCGACGACATCGACCGGCGGCGCAACCGCAAGGCCCGGCAGCCCACGGAAGCCGAGCTGGAGTAGGCTGGCCCTCGTGCCGCCCCCCGGCGGCGCACCCCGCAGACATCGATCAGGTGGCGACCCCTTCCTACGCCAACCTGCAGGAGGTCAAAGAAAGATGAGCAGCAGCAACTTCCCGATTGACGTAAGCGCCTACAAGCCGCTGGAGCTGGATCCGGCACAGACGAGCCTCACCCCGGAGCAGCGCAGCCAGTGGGAGACGAACATCCAGCTCATGCGCGACGTCATCGTCTTCTTCACGGCCGTCGCGGGAGCCCGCGGCCTCTCCGGTCACACCGGCGGAGCCTACGACGTCGTCCCCGAAGCCCTCCTCGTCGACGGCTACATGCGCGGCAGCGACCGCGTCTACCCGGTCCTCTTCGACGAGGCCGGCCACCGGGTCGCGCTCCAGTACGCCCTGAGCGCCTTCAACGGCGCCATCGAGTTCGAGGAGCTCCTCTACTACCGTGAGGAGAACAAGGGCCTCTACGGCCACCCGGAGATCGACGAGGACCGCGCCATAGGCTTCGCCTCCGGCCGCCTGGGCCACCTGTGGCCGTACGCGAACGGCGTGGCCATTGCCAACCCCGGCAAGGCAGTGGTCGTGCTCGGCTCGGACGGCTCGCAAATGGAAGGCAATGACGCCGAGGCCGCCAGGCTCGCCGTGGCCCGCAACCTCAACGTGAAGCTGCTCATCGACGACAACGACGTCACCATCGCCGGCCACCCCAGCGAGTACCTGCCCGGCTTCGACATGGCCCGCACCCTCGCCGGCCACGGCCTCCTCGTCGAGGCGGGCGACGGCGAGGACCTCGACACCCTCTTCGAGCGGGTCCAGCGCGCCATCAGCAGCGACGGGCCCGTAGGCGTGGTCAACCGCCGGCTCATGGCGCCCGGCGTGCCCGAGATCGAGGGCGAGACCTCCGGCCACGACGTGATCGCCAAGGATGCGGCCATCCAGTACCTGGAGGAGCGTGGCCACGGCGATGCCGCCGAGTACCTGCGGGGCGTGCAGAAGCACGTCTCCGAGCGCAACTACCGCGGCGTGAGCGAAGAGCTCGCCTCCAACCGCAAGACCTTCGGCAAGGTCGTCGCCGACATGATCGACGAGCTCCCGGAGGAGGAGCGGGCCCGCAAGATCATGGTCATCGACAGCGACCTCGCCGGCTCCACCGGCCTCAACATCATCCAGCAGCGCCACCCCGAGGTGTTCGTGCCGTCGGGCGTGATGGAGCGCGGCAACTTCTCGGCCGCCGCCGGGTTCGGGTTCGAGGAGGGCAGGCAGGGGGTGTTCTCTACTTTCTCTGCCTTCCTGGAGATGATCATCTCCGAGCTGACCATGGCGCGCCTCAACGGCTCCAACGTGCTGTGCCACTTCTCCCACGCGGGGGTCGACGCGATCGCCGACAACACCAGCCACTTCGGCATCAACATCCTCTTCGCCGACAACAGCGTGGAGCAGCAGGGTGCCACGCCCCTCTACTTCCCCGCCGACGCCGCGCAGTTCGAGAAGGTGGTGCGCAAGATCCTGTGGCAGGAGGGGCCGCGCTTCATCTTCAGCACCCGCTCCGAGGTGCCCTACATCGCCGGCCCGGATGGCGGCCGCCTCTACGACTCCCCCGACTACGAGTTCGTGCCGGGCAAGGACGAGATCGTGCGCGAGGGCAGCGCCGGCTATGTGGTGTCGTTCGGCGAGATGCTCTACCGGGCGCTCGACGCGGTCGAGGCGCTGCGCGAGGCGGGCGTCGACGTGGGCCTCATCAACAAGCCGTCGCTCAACGTGGTCGACGAGGAGATGATGGCGCGGCTGGGGGAGGCGCCCTTCGTGTTCGTCGTCGAGGGCCTCAACAGCCGCACCGGGCTGGGCTCGCGCTTCGGCACCTGGCTGCTGGAACGCGGCTTCGCACCGAAGTACGCGCACATGGGCGTCACCCGGGTGGGCGACGGCGGCACCTGGGCGCAGCTGCCCCACCAGGGTCTGGAGAGCGACGACATTCGCCGGAAGATCGAGGAGCTCCTTTGACGCCCGCTTGACGCCACGCTGCAATAGTGTGGCCATCATTTGCCGCTCACCGGAGCGGCTATACAGTGTAGTGAGAAATCCAGGAGGTCAACACATGCTCAGACGTTTCACTTACGCCCTCGCCCTGGCGCTGCTCATGGCGGGCACGGCAACAGCCCAGCAGCTGCCTGCGCTGCTGCCGGGCGACACCTTCTTCGCGGTCGGCATTCAGGACCTCGCCCAGCATGAGGGCAAACTCGACGAGGTAATCGCCGAGTGGGAGCGCCTGGGCCTCACCGAAGCCTTCGAGCAGCTCTTCGCCACCGTCGACGACGCCGCGGCCCAGGAGGGCCTGGGCGACACGGTCGAGGAGTTCGAACTGCCCGCCGCCCTCCAGGATGTCGAACTCCTCGACATCATTGGCCAGGAGGCCTACCTCGCCTTTTCGATGTCCGTGTTCAACCCCATGCCCAGCGTCATCTTCGCCACGCTCGTAGACCCGGCACTGGGCAGCGAGCTGGCCGCCACGCTGGAGAACGAGGCGCAGGCGAACGGCGCGACCACCCTCGATGAGGGCGGCGTCAGCATCTACGTCTTCGTCGACGAGGACCCCTCGGTCCCGCCGATGGCCGCAGCGGTCGACGGCGACCTGCTGCTCATCGCCAGCAACCCGGAAACCGTCCGCGCCTCCCTGCGCCTGCGGGGTGGCGCCGATGAACCGAACCTGGCCGGCTCGGAGGGCTTCGCGAACAGCATCGGCGCCCTGGGCCCCGGCACCACCTACTTCTACCTCGACTTCGAGGCGGTGGGCCGCGGCCTCGAGCAGTTCGGCGCCATGGCCCCCGAGTTCGAGGGCCTCATCAACCGCGGCATCGCCGCCCTCTCCACCTTCGGCCAGTTCGGCACCGTCATGCGCGTGGAAGACGACGGCCTCGCCAGCGAGGGCATCCAGCTGGTCGGCAAGAACGACGCCCAGCTCGCCCGGCTCATCACGAGCGGCACCGGCGGAGTAAGCCAGGAACCGCTCGCCTTCGTCACCGACGAGACCCTCGCCGTGACGGTGAGCAGCGCCAACGTGGCCGGCTGGTGGGAGTACATCGTCGACTTCGTGCGGCGCAGCGACGAGCTGGGCAACCCCGACCTGAACCAGCTCGTGGCCGGCATGGTTGGTCTCGACCTGCAGAGCAGCCTGTTCAGCTGGATGGGTGACGAGATGGCCACCCTCCAGGGTGACCTTGGCGAGGCGGTCCAGCCCGGCCAGGCGCCCGACAACCTCCTGGGTGACAGCCTCTACATGTTCGCCTCAACCGACGACACCGCCGCCCGCGAGGGACTCACCGCGTTCTTCACGCTGGCCGGCACGATGATCGCCAGCTTCTCGGACCCCAGCGGCGTCGGCGAAGCGCAGATCACGGCCGGTGAGGTCGCCGGCACGCCGGTCACGACCTACGAGATGGCCGACGGCATCTCCCTCACCACGGCGGTGGTGGATGGCTGGGCGCTTATTGGAACCTCGGCCGGAATGGTCGAGGATGCCCTGCTCGCACGTGAAGCAGGCTCAGAAGCCCCGCAGCAGCTCATCGGCTACCTGAACGAGGTTCCCGAGCAGGCTACCGCGTACGCGCTGGCCGACAACAGCGCCACCCTGGAACAGGTCGGCTCGCTCTACGCCGTGCAGATCCAGACGGTCGCCGGCCTCACCGGCACGATGGTCGACTTCGACCTGCTCCAGCAGACGATGACCGCCATCGAGGAGTTCTTCGACTTCCTCGCCGAGCGCTCCGGCGCCTCCTACTCCTACTCGACGAGTGAGGGCGGCGTGATCCGCTCCGAGAGCTTCACCGAGTTCAACTGGTAGGCGGTGCGCACGAGCGCACCCAAAAAGAAGGTGGTGGCGGTCGCAACGACCCCACCACCTTCAGCCATTTATGGCCCCGGCTGCAGCTAGCCGTCCCGCTTCCCGGGACGCACGGCGGTGCCGTCCACCAGCTCCTCCCATAACTCGTCCACCTGCCTCTCCAGGTCCTGCAGGTCGCCGCTGTTCTCGATCACATGGTCGGCGCGCGCCAGCTTCTGCTCCAGCGGAAGCTGCGCCGCGTCGCGCACGCGGAACTGCTCCCCGTCCAGGCCGCTGCGCTGCTCGGCGCGCTGCGCCCTGGTTTCCTGCGGCGCGTTGACGACGATCACCGCGTCGAAGGCGCCCTCCAGGCCGCTCTCGAAGAGGAGCGGAATGTCGTGGACGATGAGGGGGACGCGCTGCGCCTCCTCGAGGTGCAGCTGTAGGGCGCGGCTGCGGGCGCGCACCCAGGGGTGGACGATGCGCTCGAGTTGGTCCTTGGCGCGCGGGTCGCTGAATACGGTGTCGGCGAGGCGGGCGCGGTCCAGCTGGCCGTCGACGACGTAGTCGGCGCCGAAGACTTCCTGGATCTGGCCCAGCACCTCGGGCTGTTCGGTCGCTTCGCGGGCAAGGGCGTCGCTGTCAATAACGCCTGCACCCTTGCGGGCCAGCAGGCGGGCGACGGTAGACTTGCCGGACGCGATACCGCCGGTAAGGCCAACTCTTTTCACCGTCGGAGGTGGGGTAGCTTCAACATCAGGGGTGCGCGGATCGGGTGACATGTCAACATTGCTCCGCTCTCTCGGAAGTGTGTCGTTCAGGAGAAATTGCACAAGCCATTAAAGCCCCCAGACTTGGGAATTGGTTGAGACTTTTATGAACTGGTTGAGTAAGTTACGGCGCCAAAAGCGGCAGCTACCTGACGCCGTCGACATGACAACTTTTCAACCATCTCCGCCATCAGGTTACCTCGTGGGCGGCGCCGTACGTGACACCCTTCTTCAGCGTCCCTTAAAGGACCTCGACTGGCTGGTACCCGACGCCAGGGAGGCCGCCTTGGAGGTCGCCGACAGGCTCCAGGCCGCCGTTTTCCCCCTCGACGAGGAGCGCGGCCACTGGCGGGTGCTCCACAGGTCAACGGACGCACATGCCGGTACTACGATCGACTTCATCGAACTGCGCGGCCCCCTCGAGGAGGACCTGCGCGCCCGCGATTTCACCATCAACGCGATGGCGCTCGACCTGGCGGGCCAGCTCATCGATCCCACGGGCGGCAGGGATGACCTCGAAGCTGGCCAGGTCCGCATGACCAGCAGCCAGGCGCTGCGCGACGATCCGCTGCGGCTGCTGCGCGCGGTGCGCTTCAGCAACGTCCTCCAGTTCCGGCTGGAACGGGCGACGAAGGCCGCCGTGGCCGGGCTCTCCGGCGAGCTGCGCCGCGGCACCCTGAGGCTGCCCGCCTGGGAGCGCATCCGTGAGGAGCTCGACGCGCTCATCCGCACGCCCCACCCGGGCCGAGCCTTCCTTGATCTCGACGAGCTGGGGCTGCTGGAGCTGCTCCTGCCCGAGCTCACCGCCGGCCGCAGCATGAGCCAGGGCGGCTTCCACCACCAGGACGTGTTGGGTCACAGCCTGGAGGCGCTCGAGCGGGTGGCCACCGCCTTCCCGGAATCAGACGGCACGCTGCGCTGGGCGACCCTGCTCCACGACGTGGGCAAGCCCGTCACCCGTGATGACACCGGCGAGGACAACCGCATCCGCTTCTACGGGCACGACAAGGAGGGCGCCCTCATCGCCGGCCGGATCATGCGCCGGCTGCGCAAGCCCCAGGAGGAGGTCCAGCAGGTGAGCGGCCTGGTGCGCTACCACATGCTCCCCCTGCCGAAGAGCGACAAGGAGGCACGCCGCTTCGTGCACCGGCGCCGCCCGCTGCTGCCCGACCTGCTCATGCTCATGATCGCCGACCGCGAGGCGGCCCGCGGTCCCCTCTCCAGCGAGGCGACCAGGCGCGCCTACCGCCTGGCGCTCGCCCGCATCATCAGGCTCCTCGAGGAGCCCGCCCCGCCGCAGCCGCTGCTGCGCGGCCAGGAGGTGATCGAGCACCTGGGGCTCGAGCCGGGGCCCCGGGTGGGTGAGGCGCTGCGCCTCGTCGAGGAGGCCCGCGCGGTGGGCGACGTCAACGACCGCGAGGAGGCGCTGCAGCTGCTCGACAGCTACGCCGCCGCGCAAGGCTGGAAACGGGATGAGGAGTAGGAGGCTGCGCCGCTACCTCCCGTTCCTGCCGTCGGTGGGGCTGGGTGTGGTGGGTGGGGTGTGGGTGTGGATTTCCAAGCCTGATCTTGGTGTGGCGCAGCCGCTGTGGCTGCAGCTGCTGCTGGGCGTCGCCACCGGGGCCGGCCTGCTGCTGGGCGGCTGGCTGCTGGAGAAGCTGGTGCCCTCCTTCGGCGAGGGCAGCAACCTCATCGAGCGCATGCTGCGGCGGCTGCGCCTGAGCCGATTCGATGCCCTGCTGCTGGCGACGCTCACCGCGGTGGGCGAGGAGCTGCTCTTCCGGGGCGGTCTGCTGCCGCTGCTGGGCGTGCCGCTGCAGGCGCTGCTGTTCGCCCTCCTCCACCCGGCGCCGCCGCAGGCGTGGGTCTACACGGCCTACACGGGAGTGGCCGGGCTCGCGCTCGGCTACGCGGCGGTCGGCAGCGGCGGCCTGCTCGCGCCCATCGTCGCGCACTTCCTGGTCAACGCACAGGGGCTGCTGAGCGTGCGCAGGCGCCGGCCCCCGGGCCCGGTTCAGGTGAGAAGCCGGCAGGCGAGATCGTCTGGTGAGCAGTAATTGCCTGCCCTTGCTCCTGCTAATCTCTGTCCGTGTTCGGGGGTGAGCAGGCATCGAAATCCTGACGTGGATCGAGAACAATTCGGCACTGATCTCTTCCCTGGGCACGATGTTCACGGCCCTCATCTGGGTCGCCTGGCTGTCGCTCATGTACTCAGACTTCCGCAACAAGCGGCAGCCGCGCATGCTCATCCACCAGACGAACGGTTACGGTCCCGAGTCGCACTGCATGCTCGTGAACCTGAGCCAGGAGATCCTCCACGTGGAGTGCGTCCTCGCCGCCGCGCTCAAGGACGGTGAGGAGAGGTCGGTCGTGCTGGGCTCGGAGCAGATCGACCCGCGCAACATGCCCGGTCCCAGCGAGCTCGAGAACATGATGCGCCAGGGTCCGCTCAGCTCCGGCCAGATGCTGATGATCGGCAGCTTCGAGGAGATCCTGGAGGCGCTGACCGACAAGAAACCGGCCCAGGGCTACGACTGGCTCGACGCCACCCAGATCACCGACTTGCACCATGTGGAGATACGGGTGGTAGCGGTCTACGGGGCGAGCGACCAGAGCCTCGGGGCGCGCCGCCGCTTCCGGCTGGAGGGCGACGAGGACGACCTGCTGCGCGTCAAGCCGGAGCAGATGTACACCGACCAGATCTACCAGCGGCGCCGGCGCAGCATCCCCGAAGGGTGGCTGCGCGACTGCATGGACCAGAAACCGCTGGTCGCTCACAGGCAATCCCAGGAGGAGGGCTAACCTCGCCCCGGGCGCCCATCGCAGCAGTTCGCGCTGGTGCCCGCTAGTCGCGCTGCAGCAGGTTGCTCACGGATTCGTCGCTGAAGCGGCGCGCCTCGCAGTCGACGCCGCTCTGGCAGGCCGTCAGGTAGCGGAAGCGCCGGCCGCCCGAGCCGGGCACCTCGCCGCGGTACAGGTTCAGGTGGTGCCGCGTGCCGTTCCAGCCGCACAGGTCGCAGCAGAGCTGGGTCGTGGGGTTCCCCGACGGGTCAACAGGCTGGAAGTGGAGCAGGGTGCGGTTCTTGCTGTCGACGATCTGCAGGCTGCCCTGGGAGTCGCGCTCTACCGTGAACTCCCGCCTCGCCGGGATGAGACGCTCGTGCGTGGCCGGGAAAAACTCGAGAACGATCTCGCGGGCCGAGAACGTCGGCTGCTTTGGCTCATCACTCACTGCGTCCCACTATAGACGAGTTGCCGGCCGGCGCAGGTAGCAGCTCACTGCGCCGGCCGGCCGCCGGGTTTAAGGCTGTACTAGGGCAGTACGGCGGTGAGGAGGACGTCGTCGACGCTGGCGACGATGTCGTACTGGGCGACACCGTTGCCGGGGAAGCGGGCGGTGAAGATGTTCCAGCCCTGCGCCAGTTGCAGCTCGGCATCGGCCGCCGTGAGGGTGGTCGCGCGATCGACGTAGATGAGCGAGAAGAAACCGACCGGCTCTTCGAGGCTGCTGACGCCCACGTAGAAGTTGTCGGTCACCCGGTCGAAGACGTTGTTGTCGTTGTTGTCGACGTAGACGTTCACCCGCGCCTGGAGGAAGTTCACGCCCGAGGGCGCCACCCGGTACTCGTTCTGCAGGCCGGGCAGGAGGATCGCGCCGGAGCGGAAGGCGCGCAGCTGCTGCCCCTCCACATCAGGCAGAGTAATGCTGAACGTCCCGGCTATAGGCGCCACCGTGGCGATCTCATCGCCCCAGACGCCGTCGCGGTCGACGATGTGCGCGGCAACCCGGGTGTTGGGTGCGAGTTCGCGGTCGCTGTCGATGATGCCCGACAGGCTCACGGTCTGCTGGGCGAATGCCAGGCCCGCCGTCAGGGTTATCAGTAGGCATAGAGCCAGATTGGAAAGTCGTCTCATTCTTTCTCCAAACGCAGGTAAGCTTAGCATGGCAGCCAGCAAAGTTAGCCCCTCGCGGCGGCTACTCCTCGTACCCATGGGGATTCCGTTCCCGCCACTTCCAGGCCGAGAAGACCACCTCCTCGAGCTCCCGGAACTCCGGCGTCCAGCCAAGCTCCTGACCAATCCTGCCCGAATTGGCCACCAGTATACCGGGGTCCCCGGCGCGCCGTGGCGCCACCTGAACGGGTATTTCCCGCCCGGTGACACGCCGGCAAACGTCGATGACCTCGTACACCGAGAAGCCCTTGCCGTTGCCCAGGTTGTAGCGGCGCTCCTCGCCGGGCCGCAGGGCCTCCAGCGCCAGCACGTGGGCCCGGGCGAGATCGCGCACATGGATGTAGTCGCGTATGCAGGAGCCGTCGGGCGTGTCGTAGTCGTCGCCGAAAACCTGTATCGCCTCGCGCTTCCCCTGCGCCACCTCGAGCACGAGCGGGATCAGGTGCGTCTCGGGCCGGTGGTCCTCCCCGTAGCAGTCGCTGGCGCCGGCGGCGTTGAAGTAGCGCAGCGTCGCATACCCCAGCCCCGCCGTCGCGCTTAGCCAGTGGAGGGCCCGCTCGAGCAGGTACTTCGATTCGCCGTAGACGCTCTCGGGCCGGATTGCCGCGTCCTCGTCGATGGGCACGCTGTCGGGCGTGCCGAAGAGGGCGGCGGTTGAGGAGAGGACGAACCGGTTTGCTCCGCCCTCAACGAGCGCACCGAGCAGGTCGAGCGTGCCGGCGGTGTTGTTGCCGAAGTACTTGCCCGGCTGCTGCATCGACTCGCCCACCAGCGACACGGCCGCAAAGTGGAGGGTCGCCTCCAGCCGGTGCTCGTCGACGAGACGCCTGACCAGCTCGCGGTCGCGGATGTCGCCCAGCACGAAGGTCGCCTCGGGGTGCACGGCCGCACGGTGGCCGGTGCTCAGGTTGTCGAGCACCACCACCCGGTGACCGCCCTCGACGAGAGCCTCAACCGTGACACTGCCTATGTAGCCTGCCCCGCCCGTGACGAGAACATTCATCGGTGTCAGTCTAACCGCACAATCGGGGGATTGGCGCGACGGTTACCCTTCCATTAAGGGACAACCAAGGCGAATTCTGGCGGGCCCGTCAGATCAGGCCAAGGAGGAGGAGCACCAGCAGGGGTACTCCGCCCGTGAAGAAGTTGGTGATGAAGTGCGCTATCAGGATGGGCATTAGCCTCCCCTGCCGCCCGTAGATGAGCGCCGCGCCCAGGCCCCACACGGTGAACGCGGCGAAGTAGACGGGCGCTGCGGCCGCCGTGGGCGCGAGCAGGATGTGCTGCAGCCCGAACGCCAGCGAGGGCAGGAGCAGAGACCACCAGAGGGGGCTGCCCCGCTCCTGCAGGCGGCCCTGGGCGTGGTAGCGGTAGACGAGCTCCTCGGCCGGGGCGTTGGTGAGCGGAAAGAGCAGCGCTACGGTCAGGGCGCTGGCGATCATGAAGTGCCGCGGCAGCTCGGGCGGGGTCGCCCCCTCGGGGACAAAGACCGTCTCGAACGCCGTGTCGATCGGTGCGCCGCCCGACAGGAGGAGGACGAGGCCCACGATGACCAGCGCGAAGGGGATGAACAGCAGCAGTTGCCAGAGGAACCCCTGCAGAATGTCGGTGCCCAGCCGGTCGCGCCGGTAGCCGGCCATCGCCAGGAGCGTTCCCGCAAAGTTGCCCCGCCTGGCGCCGTTCAGGCGGGCCAGCAGCCACAGGCACACGATGTTGACAGGAATGAAGTAGAGGGCCGAGACAAGCGCCGTCCCCGAAAGCGAGAACCGCGCTCCCGTGAACAGGGCGATGAGCCCGGCCGTGAGCGCGGCTGCGACCAGCAGCAGGAGGATGCGGAGTGTGACCAGCCTCACGAGTCGATCATAAGGCGTGCTGTGCGGAGCAAAGCGCGCGTCGTATCATGTGCCATTACTGGAGGTCCTTATGGCAGTCGAGTCCAACAGCGCGCCCACCACAACCACGGCAATTGATGCCGGTTACGTCTACTTCGACGGCGAGCTGGTGCCGCACGAACGCGCGCAGGTTTCGGTCCTGACGCACGCGCTCCACTACGGCACGAGCGTTTTCGAGGGGATCCGGGCGTACGAGACCGCCCGCGGGGCGGCGGTGTTCCGGCTGCACGAGCACAGCAGGCGGCTGCTCGACTCCGCGAAGATCCTGGGCATGAAGGTGGACCTGACCGCCGAGGAGATCGACAACGCCATCCTCACCACCCTGCGCAAGAATGGCATGCCCAGCGCCTACATCCGGCCGCTGCTCTGGTACGGCGCCGAGTCGCTGGGCGTGAACCCCGGCAACAACACCGTGCACTTCATGGTGGCCACCCTCCCCTGGGGCGTCTACCTGGGCGACGAGGCGGTACGCAAGGGCG
>Ga0209487_1001866_pt1 | contig 17462 bp, 13 predicted proteins | sample Poulit2012_FD_187524 | JGI IMG/M metagenome (GOLD analysis project Ga0209487, IMG submission 187524) | Agricultural soil microbial communities from Georgia to study Nitrogen management - Poultry litter 2012 (SPAdes) (version 2) | ecosystem: Environmental > Terrestrial > Soil > Agricultural land...
GTCTACGTTCAAAAGGGCCGGTCATTAATGAGTTAGCGATGAAGTATGCTGGTGGGGGGCATCCGATGGCTTCAGGGGCAACAGTTTATAGTTGGGAAGAAGCGGAACAATTATTTAATGAATTAGATGAATTATGTAAGAGTTTTAAGGAAATATAAAAATATTAACTATATAAAAAATGTGCTTGGAGGATTTTTGTTCCAGGCACATTTATCATTTATTATTTATTCTTTAATGGGGTAAACCAACACCCACTATCAGTTTTTTCAATATCAATCGCTAATTTTTCTTTTTCAATACTTCGTTTCATTAATCGAATTAATTCTGGTGATTCTGCATAAACAGTACGCCCTTCATTCAAATGGGCAATTTTCTCATCACGTATTGCTCTTTGATCCATTACTTTCATGATTAGAGGCCCCCCTTCATATTCCCTACTTCTATTCTATAAAATTTTTCTCGCAGTTTCTATCAATTTTACAATTCTTCATAAAAAGTTCATTATTACCCTTTTAAAAATTTCTTTTAACTGTAATCGTTAACTTAATCGTTTCGGAAATAGAGAGTCGTTGGATTTCAATTAGATAAGAATCATCTTCAACAGTATATGTTTTGTTTTCAATGACAGAAATAAGAAGTTGTTCATGTTCTGAGATTTCACTTACTTCTTGTCCAATCACATATTCCATTTCCTGTTTGATCAGTTTCTCAAGTTGGTGTAATTGTAATCGATCTAATGATGCTTGTTTCTCGTTTATAAAAACAACTTCAACTTTTTGGATAGTAAATTTTACTTGTTTTTGTAGTAATTCTTTGTCTTGTAACAATGCCTCATTTTGCACGGACAGTTCATTTGCCTTCATTTGTAATTCGCCTCTTTCAAATAATATATCTTCATACATTTTTCCATACATGAAGATGACGATTGAATAACCGATGACTGTACCGAGAAGTATACCGAGTAAAAATATTTGCCAACCCCGTTTTTTATGATAGTGCGGAAAATGCATGTTCATTCCACCTTGTATGTTACCCAGTTAATGAGAATTAACGCCATTTTAACACCGGCCATCGCTGATATGACGATCGCGATTTGTTTCATTAAATCCATCGTTGTTCCATCTAAAATACCTTTTTGAAATGTATCAATCGCATCGAATGTGCCGCCAATTGCAGCTACTATCGCCCAAATTTTTAAGGACTGGGAAATTCTATTTATCGCTAACAATGGCGGGTCACCTGTTAAAAATGAACCAATGCTACCGATTAAAGCCCCCCCTATAATGACACCGAAAGCAATAAAAAAGCAATGTGTAAATGATGCAAAAAACCGTTCTTCTAACAATGTAATTCCCACCTTTAATTACTTAAATGGTTTGTCATGATGAATGCTACCAACCTTTTATTAATACATATGAAATAAAGGACAGACTTATGAAGTGAACAGGTGGAAAGGGAATGAAATGAAAGGTATAATATAAGAAATGAATCGTATAAATGAAAGTAGGAAGCATAATGACGTATACTCCTTTACAAATTCAATCAGGGTATAGTTTTTTTAATAGTATGATTCAAATAGATCAATTAGTAGACCGGGCTTCTGAGCTCGGCTTTTCCCAATTAGCATTGACTGATGAAGCAGTGATGCATGGAGTTATTCCTTTTTATAAAGCTTGTTTGGCTAAAAATATTAAACCGATTATCGGTATGATGGTCAATGTAAATATCGATAATGAAATAATTAACGCGACATTACTAGCTAAATCCAAAGAAGGATATAAAAATTTAATGAAAATTTCAACCGAAATTCAATTTGGAAAAGATTGTACATTAGAAATGCTTACTGCATATTGTGAAGATGTCATTTGTATTATTTCGTCGCAAAGTGAAGGATTGAAAAGACGTTTTTTTGAACAAAACGATGTTGAATTTAAAAATATTATTTATCAATTTCAAGAAGTATTTAACGATGAATTACATATAAGTGTTGAGAGGTATCAGGAATCAGATGATGAATTAATGGACGTGATAAAGCACTATACAAAGACAGAATCCTTCTCAGCCGTAGCTATACACAATGTACGATATTTGCAACAAAAGGATTTTTTGACTTATGATTGTTTACAAGCAATGAAACATAACGAAAAGTGGGATCGAGAAAACGCCTTTGAACATAATCAACAACTATATTTACGTTCTCATGACGAAATGGTTAAAATATTTGCCCGTTGGCCAGAAGTAGTAGAAAATTCTATAAAAATAGCGAATGAGTGTCAAGTTGATTTATCGTTTGGAGACTATCATTTACCTATATTTCCAGTACCAAGAGAACAAACAGCAACGGAATACTTACGAATTCAATGTGAAAATGCATTACCTAATAAATATAAAGAAATAACGTCTAAAGTAAGGGAACGATTAAATAAAGAGTTAGAAATTATAAACAATTTAGGATTTAATGATTATTTTTTAATTGTGGCAGATTTTGTTCAGTATGCGAAGGATAATAATATTAGTGTCGGGCCAGGACGTGGGTCAGCCGCTGGTTCTATCGTTTCCTACTTATTAGGTATTACAAATGTTGATCCGCTAAAATATGATTTATTATTTGAACGATTTTTAAACCCTGAAAGGAAGACAATGCCAGACATTGATATTGATTTTGCTGATATTCATCGTGATAAAGTAATTGAATATGTAAGAAATAAGTATGGACAAGATTATGTGGCACAAATTATTACGTTCGGTACATTTGGTGCTCGGTCAGTTTTAAGAGAATTAATGAAAACGATGGATATAGATAAAAATGACCAATCTTACATTTTAAATCAAATTCCAACACAGGCAAATAACTCAATCAGTTACTATGTAAATCAATCAAATCAATTTAAATCATATATAAAGCAATTTCCGTCTTTAAGGCTATTATTCACCCATGCTATTAAATTAGAGGGGCTCCCAAGACATGCATCAACACATGCTGCTGGCGTAATTATCGGAAGAAATAAACTAACGAATTATACACCTCTTATACAGGGAGCAGGGCATGTTACTTTAACCCAATATGCGATGAATGAACTCGAAACAATTGGTTTATTAAAAATTGACTTTTTAGGATTGCGTAATTTAACGACGATAGATAATATCGTAAAATCAATTCATTATACAACGGAAAAATCATTTACATTGGATGAAATTCCTGAAAATGACGAGAAAACCTTTTCCTTATTACAAAAAGCAAAAACGAACGGAATTTTCCAATTAGAATCAAAAGGGATGAAGTCAGTATTAAGGCAATTACTACCAACATCATTTAATGATATAGTTGCTTTAAATGCGTTATACCGTCCTGGCCCAATGGAATATATTTCAAAGTACATTGCTCGTAAACATGGAAAAGAGAAAATCACCATCATTCATGAAGATTTACGAGAAATTTTAGAACCGACTTTTGGGGTGCTTGTATATCAAGAACAAATAATTAAAGTAGCTCATGTGATTGCAGGGTACTCTTTGGGAGATGCTGATGTTTTACGACGAGCAGTTAGTAAAAAAGAAAAAAAATTATTAGAGGAACAAGAAGAACATTTTATACAAGGGTCATTAAAAAATGGTTACTCAGAAAATATTGCACAGGAGATTTTTTCATGGATTGTCCGTTTCGCTAATTATGGTTTTAATAAAAGCCACTCTGTTGCTTACAGTATGATAGGTTATCAATTAGCTTATTTAAAAGCGAATTATCCAACCAATTTTTTTGCACAAATGATGAGTTCCGTCATGAATGAACCTAAAAAGTTAAAAATGTATATGAATGAAGCAAAGGAAGATGGCTTAAATTTACTGCCTTTATCTATTAATAAAAGTTACGGTTATTTCACAGTTGAAAAAGGTCAAATACGTATCGGTTTGATGATGATCAAAGGTTTAGGTTATGAGTCTGTTAATCAAATTGTAGAAACGAGAAAAAACGCCTATTTTACCGATTTATTTGATTTTTGTTTACGAACGAATTTGAAAAGGTCTGTCATTGAAACTTTAATCATTGTAGGTGCTTTAGATACAATTTATGAAAATCGAGCAAGCTTATTAGCATCAATCGATAAAGCATTAGAATTTAAAGAGTTATTTGGTGGAGAAAATGGACAAACTAATTTATTTCAAGACGAATTAAAATTGACACCAGAATATATAGAAATGGAAGATTTCCCTCTAACGAAGAAATTACAAGATGAAAAGGAATTGTTGCAATTTTATGTGTCCCAACATCCTTTAACCATATATCGGAATAATTTAAATAAACATCATTTTGTCACAGTGCAACAAGCTAAGCAAATGCCAATGAAAAAGGTTGTAAAAATGGTCGTTTATTTACAAGAAATTAAAAAAATAACGACTAAACGTGGTGACTCTATGGCATTTATCACTATTGCAGATGAAACAGATGAAATAGAAGCAGTCATGTTTCCGAAATTGTATTGGGAGAAAAACAGACAAATGAAAGTAGATGAAGCTGTTATCATAGAAGGAATTATAGAGATACGACAACAAAAAAAACAAATTATTATTAATAAGATGTTACAATGGAATCCAGAACAATATGAAGAAAAGAAACAGAAGAGTTTATTCATTCGTATCAATGAACAAAAAGAACAATTTTTAACGGACTTAAAGAAAATTGCTAACGAATATCCAGGAACAACATCAGTCATTATGTACGTAGAACAAGAAAAGAAATCATATCGTTTAAGTAATGAATTTTCTGTTGAACCGATAAATAAAGTAGTTAATCAATGTAAACAACTTTTCGGAGATGAAAATGTTGTGTTAAAATAGATAACATACGTTATAATTAATACTTAATTATATATTGTAAATTACTATTGGATATAAATGGATGGAGAGATGAACATGTCAAAGTTAAGAGATAAAGCATTACATATGCATAAGGTGAAAAAAGGGAAATTAGAAACGACGGCTAAAGTAGCAGTTAGAAATGCCGAAGATTTAAGCTTAGCTTATTCACCAGGAGTCGCTGAGCCTTGTAAAGAAATATATTCACAACCTAATGCTGTATACGATTATACAATGAAAGGGAATATGGTCGCTGTAGTCACCAATGGGACAGCAGTATTAGGATTAGGAAATATTGGACCTGAGGCAGCACTTCCTGTCATGGAAGGTAAAGCAGTATTATTTAAAGAATTTGCTGGCGTTGATGCTTTCCCTATTTGCTTACAGACCGAAGATGTCGATGAAATTGTCCAAACAGTAAAACTATTAGAACCAACTTTTGGTGGCGTTAATTTAGAAGATATTGCTGCTCCGAAATGTTTTGTCATCGAGGATCGCCTAAAAACTGAAACAAACATTCCAATTTTTCACGATGACCAACATGGAACTGCTATTGTAACGGTTGCAGGATTAATTAACGCTTTGAAGTTAGTCGGTAAACGATTCAATGAAATAAAAGTAGTAGCTAATGGTGCCGGAGCTGCTGGAATTGCAATTATAAAATTGTTACAAAGAATCGGTGTCGGTGAAATTATTATGTGTGATTCTCAAGGGGCAATCTATCAAGGGCGTCCGCGAAGAATGAATTTTGTAAAGGATCTTGTTGCAAAACATACGAATAAAGACCGTAAAGAAGGTACTTTAGAAGAAGTGATTGAAGGAGCGGATGTATTTATTGGTGTTTCAGTCGGAGGGGCATTGACACCGGAAATGGTGAAAAAAATGAATAAAGATCCGATTATTTTTGCGATGGCAAACCCAGATCCAGAAATTTTACCAGATGTTGCTAAAGAAGCGGGGGCTAGAATTATCGGGACAGGACGTTCAGATTATCCAAATCAAGTAAACAACGTACTTGCTTTTCCTGGAATATTTCGTGGGGCATTAGATGTGTGGGCAACAAGAATTAATAATCAAATGAAAATGGCAGCAGCAGAAGCCATTGCATCGTTAATTCCTGAAGGGAAATTAAATGAAAACTTCGTTATTCCAGAGCCTTTTGACCCTAGAGTAGCACCAGCAGTGGCAAGAGCAGTGGCAGAAACGGCGATGAAAACGGGAGTAGCTCGCCGGGAAGTTGATCCCGCAGAAGTAGAACAAAGAACTTTAGAAATGAGTCAATTTAATAAAAAATAAACTGCTGAATATATAGTAAAAAGCTCATCATCATTTTCACCTTTTTATTTATATTTGAGTTGTGGTATGATAATAAAGGTGTTTATTAACGTAAAAGGTATCATACGACAATGAAAGAAAACGTCGTTATCTGTTTTTAGGAGGGATTACTTTGCTGAAAAAACTGTTCACACGGAATAAAAATAATACAAAAGTTCCGGATGAAAAGGCAAAGCAAGATGTACCTGAAGGTATTATGAATAAGTGTCCACAATGTTCGGAAATTTTTTACCGAAAAGAAATGAAAAACAATTTATATGTCTGTCGTAATTGTGATTATCATAATCCAATAACTGCGTGGGACAGAATTGCTTATGTTGTTGATGAAAATAGTTTTACAGAGTGGGATGCAAAGATGGATACAAAAAATCCTTTACAGTTTCCCGAATATGCTGAAAAACTAGAAAAAGATAAACTACAATCTGGACTTAATGAAGCTATCGTTACCGGGAAAGGGGAAATTAACGGTTATCCAACTGCCATTGCAGTGATGGATGCTCGATTCCGAATGGGTAGTATGGGTACTGTCGTTGGTGAGAAGATTGGTCGTGCGATTGAAAATGCACGTGAGGAAAATATACCTTTTGTTATTTTTACTGCATCCGGTGGTGCTAGAATGCAAGAAGGTGTGTTAAGTTTAATGCAAATGGCAAAAACATCAATCGCCATAAGACGTTTTTCTGATGCTGGAGGTTTAATGGTATCTATCATGACTCATCCAACTACAGGTGGTGTCACAGCGAGTTTTGCCTCTTTAGGTGATTATAATTTTGCTGAACCTGGGGCATTAATTGGTTTTGCGGGTAGACGAGTCATCGAACAAACGACACGTGAAAAACTACCAGACGATTTTCAAACAGCCGAATTTCTATTAAAGCACGGACAATTAGATCAAATTATTCACCGGCATGAAATGAAAGAAAAATTAACAACATTGTTAAAAATTCACTCTCCTTATTATCTCAGTGAGGTGTCATCTGATGAAACAGAAGATGTGGTGAAGGAGGGGCAATCAGTATGAGTCAAATTTTAGATTTCGAAAAGCCAATTGTGAACTTAAAGGAAAAAATTGTTGAATTAAAGGAAATTTCTAAAGACAGTGAGATTGATTTAACAGAAGAAATTAAGACACTTGAAAGTAGATTAAAAAAATTAGAAGATGATATTTATTTAAATTTAAAACCTTGGGATCGAGTTCAAATGGCTCGGCATCAAATGAGGCCAACGACATTAGACTATATTGAAAAACTTTTCACTGATTTTATGGAATTTCATGGTGATCGATATTATGGTGATGATCGTGCGATTATTGCGGGAATTGGTCATTATAAAGGGACGCCTGTGACCGTTATTGGTCATCAAAGAGGTAAAAAGACGAAGGAAAATATTAGTCGAAATTTTGGCATGGCACATCCAGAAGGATATAGAAAAGCAATTAGACATATGAAACAAGCGGAAAAATTTAACCGTCCAATCATTACCTTTATCGATACTAAAGGTGCTGAACCTGGAAAAGGGGCAGAAGAACGTGGCCAAAGTGAAGCGATTGCGCAAAGCTTAAAAGAAATGGCTGGTTTAAAAGTGCCTGTTATTAGTATTGTTATTGGTGAAGGTGGAAGTGGTGGGGCTCTCGCTTTAGGTGTTGGTAATGAGATACATATGCTTGAAAACTCTACATACTCTGTGATTGCGCCAGAAGGTGCAGCAGCTATTTTATGGAAAGATGCATCTTTAGCAAAACAAGCAGCACAATCGATGCGAATCACTTCATACGATTTAAAAGAACTGGGAATTATTGATAAAATAATATCTGAACCAAAAGGTGGAGCACATCGAGATATTAGTACACAAGCAAAAAATATTGATGAAGTTTTATCGCAATCCTTAAATAACTTATTTAAATTATCTAGTGAAGAGTTAATTGAATCTAGATGGCAAAAGTTTAAACGTATTGGATTAAATAATGAATAATGATAATTTTGAGAAGGGTTGACTTATTCATGTCAGCCTTTTTTATATACATAATTTTGTGTTTTCTTTATAAATAGAGGTGTAAAAATGAAAAAAATTGCTTTATTAACGAGTGGTGGAGATGCTCCTGGCATGAATGCAGCAATTAGGGCTGTCGTTAGAAAGGGGCTTTATCATGACCTAGATGTTTATGGTATTTATTATGGTTATCATGGATTAATGGAAGGCAATATGGAGAAAATGAAACTAGGTTCTGTTGGTGATATTATACATCGCGGTGGAACGATATTATATTCCGCCCGAAGTGAAAAATTTGAAACAGAACAGGGTCAAAAAAAGGCGATACAACAATTGAGAAACCACCATATAGATGGATTGATTGTAATTGGTGGGGATGGAAGCTTACGTGGTGCAGACGCACTTAATCAATTAGGGATGCCAACAGTAGGGATACCGGCAACGATCGACAATGATATTGCTACATTTGACTATACGATAGGTTTTGATACGGCATTAAATACAGTCATTAATGCCATTGATAAAATTAGAGATACTGCCACTTCTCATGAACGGATTTTTGTTATTGAAGTGATGGGGCGGGATGCAGGTGATCTAGCATTATATGCTGGTCTTGCTGGTGGCGCAGAAAGTATCGTCATTCCGGAAAGTACAGTCCAATTAGGAGAAATTGTCGAGCGATTAAAAAGAGGTCATGACCGGGGGAAAAAACATAGCATCATTGTTCTGTCGGAAGGTATTGGTTCAGGCTTCGATTTGGGAAAGCAAATTCAAGAAGAAGCAAATTTTGAAACGAGAGTTTCTGTACTAGGTCATTTACAAAGAGGTGGTTCACCATCAGGACAAGACAGGGTGATAGCAAGCCGTTTGGGAGCCAATGCTGTAGACTTACTGTTACAAAAAAAGTTCGGCCGTATTGTCGGCATAGAAAATAACAAATTAATTTCAGTTAATTTTGCTGAAGCTTTACAAAAGAAACATGAAATTGAACAGGATATATATGAGTTGTCAGAACAATTATCTATTTAAAAGGAAGGCAGTTCTGTTAAAAGTTTTTTGTTGAAAAGTAAATGTTAATAATAAAAAGTACGAGAGTACTTTGGGGAAATTTGAATAGATGCCGGACTTGTATTGGTGACGAACGCAAGCAATTAACTTTTATCTACAATGAAATTTACAGTGCCAAAGAAAAATAATTGATTAAGGTGGGATTGAATTGAGAAAAACAAAAATTGTTTGTACGATAGGGCCTGCTTCCGAAGATGTCAACATTCTTAAGCAATTAATAAATAGTGGGATGAATGTAGCGCGACTAAACTTTTCTCATGGTAATTATGAAGAACATGCGGAAAGAATTCGTAGAATAAGACAAGCTGAGGAAGAAACAGGTCAAAAAATAGCTATTTTATTAGATACTCAAGGTCCGGAAATTAGGACGATGTCTTTTAAAGGTGGAGAAGCCAGCCTTGATGAAGGTGAAGAAGTAACCATTTGTATGGATGAAGTAGAGGGAACGAGTAAACGTTTTTCAGTCACTTATGAAGGACTAATTAATGATGTTTTTGTAGGGAAATATATTTCTTTAGATGATGGTTTAATCCAATTGGAAGTAACAGCAATTGATAAGAAAAAAAGAGAAATAAAAACGATAGTCATTAATAGTGGAACAATAAAAAATAAAAAAAGTGTTAACATTCCTAATGTACATATAAATTTACCACCAATGACAGAGAAAGACATTGAGGATATTAAATTTGGAATTGCTCAGGAAGTAGATTTTATTGCTGCTTCTTTTATTAGAAAATATACTGATGTTATTGCCATTAGGAAATTGCTTGAGGATAATGAAGCAGGTCATATAGATATTATTTCTAAAATTGAAAATCAAGAAGGTGTCGATGATATTGAAAAAATTTTAGAGATGAGCGATGGTATCATGGTCGCTCGCGGAGATTTAGGGGTGGAAATACCTCCGGAATCTGTTCCTTTAGTGCAAAAAGACTTAATACATCGATGCAATATTGTTGGCAAACCAGTCATTACAGCGACACAAATGTTAGATTCTATGCAATCTGAACCTAGACCTACACGTGCCGAGGCATCTGACGTTGCTAACGCTATTTTTGATGGAACTGATGCAATTATGTTATCTGGGGAAACTGCAGCTGGGAAATATCCAGTTGAATCAGTGGAAATGATGAACCTTATAGCAAAAACAACTGAAGAGTCATTAGATCACGATTTTGTTTTTGAAAATAGAACGAAAAATATTTCGATGTCAATTAATGAGGCAATATGTCAATCTGTTACCCGTTCAGCAGCAGCTTTAGATGTTAGTGCGATCATTACACCGACAACTAGTGGACATTCAGCAAGAGTGATTGCAAAGTATCGTCCGAAAGCGCCTATCATTGCGGTTACATTTTCTCACTATGTATTTAGAAAACTATCCCTCGTGTGGGGCGTTCATCCTGTTTTAGGTCTAGAAACTTATTCCACGGATGAACTACTAGACCTTTCCGTAGAAAAAGGCTTAGAAACTAACTTATTTAGACATGGTAGTAAGGTGATTATAACCGCTGGTGTACCTGTCGGCGTTCAAGGAACGACTAATTTAATGAAAGTACACGTTGTAGGAAATGTCATTGCAAAAGGTACAGGAATTGGACGAAATTATGCTTATGGAAAAGCGGTTGTCGCTAACAATGCTAAAAAGGCTAATAGTGAAATGGATGATGGAAATATATTAGTCGTCAATTCCACTGATAAGGATATGATGGAGGCAATACATAAAGCATCGGGACTTGTCACAGAAGAAGGTGGGCTGACTTCTCATGCTGCAGTCGTTGGACTTAGCCTTGGTATACCTGTTATTGTTGGTGTTGACCATTTGTTTGATAAAGTGAAAGATGGGGAATTAATTACGATAGATAGTGAAACAGGAGAAATACATCAAGGCCATGCTAACGTTCTTTAATAAATCATTTTTACGAAAAATTTTATCATGTCGAAATATAAAGAACGAAAGGTTTGAATGATATGTATTGGTTGCTAATTTTCATTATTTTAATTCCAGCAATTGAAATCTCCATTTTTATTTTAGTCGGAACAAAAATCGGGATTTGGTCTGTTTTAGCTATTATTATTTTGTCTGGATTAGTCGGTATGTTGTTTGTTAAGCAAGAAGGGTTGAAAACATGGGAAAAAATCCAAATTTCCATTCGGCAAAACATCCCACCGACAGATGAAATTGTTGACGGACTATGTATTATTATCGGTGGATTATTTTTAATAACCCCTGGTTTTTTTACCGATGTTTTAGGGTTTTTATTTGTCATACCATGGACAAGACCGTTATTTAAACATATTATTTTAGCGTTAGCGATAAAAAAGTTATCAAATGGACAGATTATTTATCGAAGATGGTAAAAGAAAAATTGATGGTTCATAGGTTTATTTATATCGTTTAAAATAATTAATATACTGAACAATCCTTCATAATTAATGGCTTTTAATTCACTTTACCTACAAAATCGATTATAATAAAAGTTGGATTACTATTAACATAATAATGTTTTAAATTGATAATATTTTATAAAGGAGAGACGAGATATGTCTTCTACAAAAGGTTTAGAAGGTATTGTAGCAACAGAATCTTCAGTAAGTTCCATTATTGATGATAAACTTACTTATGCTGGTTATTCGATTGATGATTTAACAGAAAATGCCAGTTTTGAAGAAGTTGTTTACTTACTTTGGAATCGTGAGTTACCTAATGAGGAGCAATTAAACGAAATTCGTAATGAGCTTCAAAACAATATGGAGATTCCAAATGAAATTATTGAACATTTTAGAAGTTATGATTTATCTACAGTACATCCAATGGCTGCGCTAAGAACAGCTATTTCAATGTTGGGTCTATATGATGAAGAGGCAGATGTAATGGAAGAAACAGCAAATAAACGAAAAGCTGTTCGACTACAAGCGAAAGTAGCAACGGTTGTTGCTGCATTTTCACGAATTCGCCAAGGTAAAGATCCAGTATCTCCAAAGAAAGATGTTTCATTTGCTGAAAACTTTTTATATATGTTAAACAATAAAGACCCTGAAGATGTAGAAATTGAAGCCATTGATAAAGCTTTAGTTTTACATGCTGATCATGAACTAAATGCTTCTACGTTTGCAGCAAGAGTATGTGTTGCAACGTTATCTGATGTGTATTCAGGAATTACTACCGCAATTGGCACATTGAAAGGACCTTTACATGGTGGAGCTAATGAGCAAGTGATGGCAATGTTATCAGAAATTGGAGAAGAAGAAAATGCCATTCCATATGTGAAGGATAAATTAGCTAACAAAGAAAAAATTATGGGTATGGGACATCGTGTTTATCGTACAGGTGATCCACGGGCTAAACATTTAATGAGAATGTCTGAAAGACTAACTAAATTAACAGGTCAAGAAAAATGGTACCGAATGTCAGTTGAAATTGAACAGTATATTAAAGACGAAAAAGGTTTACCAGCAAATGTTGATTTTTATTCCGCAAGTGTATACCATAGTTTAGGGATAGACCATGATTTATTTACACCAATATTTGCGATAAGTCGAATGTCAGGTTGGTTAGCACATATTTTAGAACAATATGATAATAACCGTCTCATTCGCCCGCGGGCAGATTATACAGGTTCTTCATTAAGAGAATTTGTATCAATTGAAAACCGCTAATGAATGAGTAAATATATAGCATTACTATGGCCGGTATTTTCCGGCTTTTAGTATGAAGTTAATTAATTCAAAATGGTTCATATAAAATATTTTATATAGATGTTAAAAAATAGGAGGTAAATTTTATGTCAGATAAAATTAAAGTAGTAGATGGGGAATTACAAGTACCAGATAATCCAGTCATTCCTTTTATTGAAGGTGATGGAACTGGACCAGATATTTGGGCAGCAGCAAGTCGAGTATTAGATGCAGCAGTTGAAAAAGCATATGATGGTAAAAAGCAAATTAAGTGGAAAGAAGTATATGCTGGTGAAAAAGCATTTAACAAAACTGGTGAATGGTTACCACAAGAAACGTTAGATTTAATTGATGAATATAAAATTGCCATTAAAGGACCACTTACAACACCTATTGGGGGAGGATTCCGTTCATTAAACGTTGCACTTCGTCAAGAGTTGGATTTATATAACTGTTTACGTCCGGTACGTCATTTTGATGGAGTACCATCTCCTGTTAAAGCACCAGAAGATGTAGATATGGTTGTTTTTCGTGAAAATACGGAAGATATTTATGCTGGTATCGAGTGGCAACAAGGGACACCTGAAGTGAAAAAAGTCATTGACTTCTTACAAGACGAAATGGGTGTTAAAAATATTCGTTTCCCAGAGTCATCAGGAATAGGAATTAAACCAGTATCGGCAGAAGGTACGAAGCGTTTAGTTCGTGCAGCAATTGAATATGCTATTGAAAATGGTCGTAAAAGTGTGACATTAGTTCATAAAGGTAACATCATGAAGTTTACCGAAGGTGCTTTTAAAGATTGGGGTTATGAAGTAGCTGAAGAAGAATATGGTGACAAAGTATTCACATGGGCTGAATATGATCGTATTGTAGAGTCTGATGGAAAAGATGCGGCAAATAAAGCACAAGCTGATGCAGAAGCAGCAGGGAAAATTATCGTAAAAGATGCTATTGCGGATATTTTCTTACAGTTAATTTTAACTCGTCCGAAAGAGCATGAAGTAGTCGTTACGATGAACTTAAACGGAGACTACATTTCTGATGCACTAGCTGCGCAAGTTGGCGGTATCGGAATCGCACCAGGTGCTAACATTAACTATGTAACTGGCCATGCTATTTTTGAAGCAACTCATGGAACTGCTCCAAAATATGCTGGATTAGACAAAGTTAACCCTTCATCTGTTTTATTATCAGGTGTCTTAATGCTAGAACACTTAGGTTGGCAAGAAGCAGCTGATTTAATTACAAACTCTATGAATCAAACAATTTCTTCTAAAGTTGTTACATACGATTTTGCTCGTTTAATGGACGGTGCAACAGAAGTAAAATGTTCAGAGTTTGCTGATGAATTAATTAAAAATTTAAAGTAAAAATTTACTCTTTTGATACGTATTATAGCCCTATCCTTAATTGGATAGGGTTTTTAAAATTCAAATTACATTGATAATGAAGATTAGTTTTACATAGAAAGATATTGATGAAAAATAGCTATTGCCATTTACGTTCATGAGAATCGCATTTTATCGTTTTCAAAAAGACAACCATCAATTATGTTCCCAAATTTTATAAAAGTCGAAATAGTAGAATTTAATGTAGTTTATTACTTATCATTGTTTTAAATTATGAATTAATTATACTAAATCAATTAACATTTCCAAGGGAGGATTTCTTTATGAAAAGTATCGCTGTCTTTTGTGGTTCTAGTTACGGGGCATCTGAACAATATGTTGAAAAAGCAAAACAATTTGGTGTGATTTTAACTAAGCAAGATATTAAACTAATTTATGGTGGAGCAAGTGTTGGTTTAATGGGGGTAATTGCCGATTCTGTTTTGAAAAATGGTGGGCAAGTAACAGGGGTGATGCCTCACTTTTTAGAAAGAAGGGAAATTGCTCATCCAAATCTAACAGACTTAATCATCGTCGATTCTATGCATGAAAGAAAGGCAAAAATGGCTAAATTAGCGGAAGGTTTTGTTGCTTTGCCCGGTGGATCGGGTACTTTAGAAGAATTTTTTGAGATGTTTACGTGGTCTCAATTACGTTTACATGATAAACCATGTGCATTACTTAACATAAATGAATATTTTAATCCACTGCTTACACTATTTAATCATATGATTAACGAAAATTTTTTACATGAAAAATTTAAGCAATCATTAATTATCGACGAGGATCCTCATGTATTAATCGATAAAATGAATACATTTTTACCACCAGAAGTAAAAACATTTGATTAAAATGTGTGAACGTATTTCCGCTAGAAATTATGGTATGATAGAAAATGAATGGAAGTAGAAAACGAATAGTAATCAGGAGGATTATTTATGTCAAAAAAGTTAGTATTAATTGATGGTAATAGTATTTTATTCCGTGCATTTTATGCCCTTCCTTTATTACATAATGACAAAGGTGTCTATACAAATGCTGTTTACGGTTTTACAACGATGTTGTTAAGAATATTAGAAGAAGAACAACCAACCCATATGCTCGTTGCCTTTGATGCTGGAAAAACGACATTTAGACATGACACATATAAAGAGTACAAAGGCGGTAGACAAAAAACTCCTCCAGAATTATCAGAACAATTCCCTTTAGCGAGAGAAATTTTGTCGGCTTTTCATATTCCTCATTATGAACTTGATATGTATGAAGCTGATGATATTATCGGTACTTTAGCAAAACAAGCAGATGAACAAGATTTTGAAGTGTCTGTTATATCCGGTGATCAAGATTTACTTCAATTAGTTTCAAAACAAGTAACAGTTAATATAACTAAAAAAGGTGTTAGCGAAATGGAAAACTACACACCGGAAATTTTAATGGAGAAAATGGAATTAACTCCTGCACAAATTATTGAATTAAAAGCACTAATGGGGGATAGTTCAGATAACATTCCAGGTGTTCCAGGTGTTGGAATTAAAACAGCGACAAAACTATTAAAGCAATATGAAACTGTCGCTAAATTATATGAAAATCTTGATGAAATTACGGCAAAAAAATTAAAGGAAAATTTAACGGCATACAAAGAAAATGCTCTAATGAGTAGGGAATTAGCGACAATTAATATAAAATCACCAATAAAAATTTCCATTGGGGAGTTGGGTTACGATGGTTATGATGTCAACGATGTTTATGAATTATTTCAGGATTTAGAATTTCGCAGTTTACTAAATCGTATTCAAGGAGATGCTCCGCTAGAATCTGAAGCCATTTCTGACACATTTGAATACGAAATAATAGATGAAATTCCTAATGACTTTTTTACTGGCAAAGAAGCACTTCATATTGAAATGGTAAAAGAGAATTATCATGAAGCACCGATTGAATGTATTAGTATTGTCAATGAAAATGGGAAGTTCGCGATAGAAACTGATAAAGCACTTTCATCTAAAAATTTCTTAAAATGGTTAGAAGATGAAACAAAAGAAAAATATGTGTATGATGCAAAAGCAACGATAGTCGCATTTTTATATAGAAATATTCATTTGCGTGGCGTTGTATTTGATATGCAATTAGTTGCTTATTTGATTAATCCTGCTGATAATAATGAGTCTATTTCTGCAATAGTAAGAAGGCTAGGAGCGACAACTGTTCAATATGATGAAGAAGTATATGGGAAAGGGGCTAAACTATCGATACCTGAATTCGATATCGTTAGTGAGCATGTAGCGAGAAAGGCTTCTGCTATTTATCAATTAAAAGATCAAATGAACGAAAGCCTACATGAAAATGAACAATCTAATTTATTTTATAATCTAGAACTTCCTTTGGCTAAAATTTTAGCAAAAATGGAGTATAAAGGCGTTCAAGTAGACGAAAATACGTTGCAAAAAATGGGAGAAGATTTAACCGAACGTTTAAATAAAATTGAACAAAAGATTCATGAGTTAGCGGGCGAATCTTTTAATATTAATTCTCCAAAACAGTTGTCCCATATTTTGTTTGAAAAATTGCAATTACCTGTCATTAAAAAAACGAAAACAGGTTATTCAACAGCCGCTGATGTATTAGAAAAATTACAACTAGAACATGAAATGATTCCAGAAATTTTACATTATCGTCAATTGAAAAAATTGCATTCTACTTACATTGAAGGTTTGTTAAAAGTATTGCATAAAAAAACGAAAAAGGTTCATACGCGATTCAATCAAGCATTAACACAAACGGGCCGTTTAAGTTCCACGGAGCCGAACTTACAAAACATTCCGATTCGATTAGAAGAAGGAAGAAAAATTAGACATGCATTTATTCCTTCTGAAAAAGATTGGTTATTGTTTGCAGCAGACTATTCCCAAATTGAACTACGCGTATTAGCTCATATATCTAAAGATGAAAGACTAATAAAAGCATTTAAAGAAGATATGGATATTCATACACAGACTGCGATGGACGTTTTTCACGTATCTCGTGATGAAGTAACGTCAAATATGCGTCGTCAAGCGAAAGCGGTCAATTTCGGTATTGTTTACGGAATTAGTGACTACGGTTTATCACAAAATTTACAAATTACCCGAAAAGAAGCGGCATCATTTA
>Ga0209487_1001867_pt1 | contig 17459 bp, 14 predicted proteins | sample Poulit2012_FD_187524 | JGI IMG/M metagenome (GOLD analysis project Ga0209487, IMG submission 187524) | Agricultural soil microbial communities from Georgia to study Nitrogen management - Poultry litter 2012 (SPAdes) (version 2) | ecosystem: Environmental > Terrestrial > Soil > Agricultural land...
GCAGCCCGGACTCGTGCCTCACTGCCCGGTCGTGCAGCTCGATGACCTGCTGCTCGACATCGCTCGGGGCGGGCCCGGCGGAGCCGATGAAACGGCAGACCGCGACGTCTGCGCTGGCGGCGTCGTAATCGTCCACCCACTTCAGCCACTGCTTCGTCCCGACTGCCCGCTGGCCATAGGTGGCGGGGGCGGCCAAGCCCAGGCGCCACGGCTTCGGCGAGAGCCGTGCCCGGTAGGTGTCATGGACGCGGCACAGCAAGGTGTACAGCTCATCGCTGCCCAGATCCGAGAGCAGCTCCTGTGATTGCGTGCTGCCCGGGTCCGCGCCGGTCCCCGTCACCAGCAGCCGGAAGCCGTTGCGGGTGCGGTAGGTGCGCACCCCCAGGTCGGGATGATCAGCGCAGAACTGGCCGATCTTCGCCAGGGCCTGACGGTGCTCCTCGCCTCGGCGCCCATGACCGGGCTCACCGCGCAGATCCGGGTCCTCCTCGTTCGCGTCCACGGAACCCGTGCGGCCCCGTCCGAACAGGCGCCCCAGCAGGCCACCGCTGCCAGCGGAGCTCTGGTCGGCGGGTTCCGTGGGAAGATCGACGTCGGCGATCAGCATCGCATCGGTGTTCAGAACCGCAGCCCCATACCGGTTGCGGGTGATCGCTGCGATCAGCGCACCCTCGGGGGAGAAGATCTCCTCGAGGAGCTCTTCGGGACGCCGACGGTCCGGATAGTACTCGCCGCGCTCCCGCAGCTTGCGCGGACCTCCGGCTGCGACCAGCGCCGCGAAGCGCTCCCGAGCATCACGCTCGGCATCCTCCTGCGACAGGTCGGAGCTGCCGCTGGCCGAGAGCGGGACCGCGCCTTCGGGGAGAGTCGCGATCTCGTGATGCAGCGCCCAGTAGCGCGGGAGCGGTTTCATGGGAGAAGCCTAATGCGGGTGGCAGTCAGCGGGAAGGCCCACCCCTGCTCCGGTGACGCCCGGTGAGCGGTGACGCGGTGAGTGGTGACGCCCGGCGAGCCGGCCCGGACGGCTACGGTCGCCTCATGAGCATCCCGACCGCTGCTGCGCCGACGCAGCCCACCCTTGCCTACGCCCTGGCCGATGCGAGAGGGCAGCTGCTCGCCGCCGAGCGGGCCGATCACCCCTTCTATGCCGCCAGCACCATCAAGCTGCACGTGCTGCTGGCGGCGCTGCAGGCGGCCGACGGGACCGAGGCCGGCGAGGACGGTCCCGGAGACGAGCCGCTGCTGGATCTCGACCAGAGCGTCCCGGCCACCCGCACCTTCCTCGGGGCCGACGGGAAGCCCTTCACCCTCGGCGGCGACCACCTCGATGCGACCCACCCGGCCGAGCGGAGCCCGGTGACCGTGCGAGAGCTGCTGAGGCGCATGATCGACCGCTCCAGCAACGAGGCCACCGACCACGTGCTCACGTTGATCGGTCTCGAGGCCGTGGCCGAGGCGATCGCGGGGCTGGGGCTGTCCGGCACGCGGGTGGAGCGGCTGATCGGCGACGCGGCGGCGATCGAGCGGGACCTGACGAACGAGACCACGCCAGCGGACCTGGTGGCGACGGTGCGGGCGCTGGTCGCTCCGCGCACCGGCGAGGGCCGTGGGGCCGACGGGAGGGGAACGTGGCTATCGGCATCCTCTCGGGAGCTCGCCCGTGAAGCACTCGCCGCCCAGCAGATCCCGATCATCGCCACGGCGCTGCGGCCGGGGGTGCCGGTCGGCTCCAAATCCGGGTGGGTGGATGGCTACCGGCACGATGTCGCCGTGATCGGCGACCCCGGGGCACCGGCCGGCCAGGGAAGCGGCGCGGGGCACCAGGAGGCGCGGTACCTGGCCGTGATGACCTCCGGTATGGGCGAGGCGGAGGCCGATGCAGCCATCCGGGAGCGGGTGCGGGCACTGCTGCCGCAGCTGGCGGACTGAGCGGGAAGGAGCGGGAGCGGGCTCGCTCCCGCTCCCGCTCCTGTCGGCCCCGTGGTTCAGCTCTCGAGCACACGCCGGGCGCCGGCGTACTCCCCGGTGGGGTCGTACTCGGTCAGCGACATGATCTCCACGCTGCGCGAGGCGTTGGGTGCCTGCATGATCAGGTCGTCGCCCAGGTACAGCGCGACGTGCCGGATCGAGTCACCGCCCGGCTCGGTCGCGAAGAACACCAGGTCCCCGCGACGCAGGTCCTCACGGTCGACCGGGGTGAGGCCGGAGTGGTTCATCTGGTCCCCGGCGTCGCGGCCCAGGGTGATGCCGTGGTGGTGGAACAGGGTGAAGGTGTAACCGGAGCAGTCGAAGCCCCAGGCGCTCACGCCGGCCCACAGGTAGCGCAGCCCCAGGAACCGCTCCCCGGTGGCGATCACATCCTCCACGCTCGGGGTCGGGGCCTCTTCACCGGGGGCGCGGACCACCACGTCGCTCGCGGGCAGGTACTGCGGCCGCGAACCCGGCACGGCCACCTTCACGGCACCGTCGGTGCGGCCCAGCACCGGCAGGATCGTGTCGAAGGAGACCTCGATCCCGGGATCCTCGCCCGAGGGCGTCCCGCTCAGGCGTGAGCGCAGCGCGGTGACCGTTGCGGTCGAGATGGTCTCGGCCAGCCTCTCGAAGCGCCGATCGACGACCAGCTGGGCCACGGGCATCCAGCCCGGGTAGCCCCGCTCATCACGTGGGGTGGGCTGATGGGTGACCACGACCTTGGCCCAGTCCCCGTCGATCTCGTCGACGAGCACACGGGAGCCGAGCACGCCCTGGGTCTCCAGCTTCCCGGTCAGCCACTGCCGGGTCTCGGTGTCCTCCATGTTCGCGTTCCACGCGTCGAGGTCCACCGGATTGCCCAGCGACGGATCATCGATCCCGGGCCGGTCCAGCTCGGGCTCGACCCACACCGTGGCGGCGCTGACGGCGATCAGGGCGCTGTGTCCCGGGCGGGGCCCGCGGCCGCCGTGGCCTGCCGGGGCGGTCGCGGCGGCGGGCGCGCTGCCGGCGCCGAGCAGGGCGGCGGCACCGCCGGCGGCACCGGTCGCGGCCAGTGTGAAGCCGGCGCGGCGCGAGAAACGGGCGGAGGACAGGGGCAGAGTGGGGGACATCAGGATCTCCTCTTGTGTCTCGGTGTCCGGGTGTCTTCGGTTTCTCGGGGTTGGCGGTTCTCGGTGTCTTCGGTTTCTCGGGTGGACGGTTCTCGGTGCCTTGGGTTTATCGATCCTCGGTCTCTCGGGTTGCTGCGTTCGGGGCGGTGGTCAGGGCGGGTCGTCCGCGGCGGCGAGGGGCTCGAGTCCGAGGCCCGGCCCGCCGCACAGGCGCAGCCGGCCGCTCTCGATCGCGTATCCGCCGGCGGGCAGATGCGTGGTGAACCAGTCGGGGGAGTCGAGGTCGATCAGGGTGATGGCGGGGTGGGCGAGCGCCACGTGGGCCGCGGCCGTCACCGAGATCCGTGGCTCCATCATCGCTCCGACCATGCAGGTCAGTCCCGCGTCGTGGGCGGTATCGGCGATCGCCAGCGCCTCCCGGATGCCGCCGGTCTTGGCGAGCTTGATGTTCAGCAGATCCGCCGCTCCGGCCTCGATGATGCGGTGGGCGTCCGCTGCCGTCCACACCGCTTCGTCGGCCATGATCGGGGTCGCGACCGCCTCCCGCACCGATGCCAGCCCGGCCAGATCGGCGGCGGCGACCGGCTGCTCGACCAGATCCACCGGCAGGCCGTCGGCCTCGAAGGCGCTGATGATCGAGACCGCTTCGCGCGGCTGCCAGCCCTGGTTCGCGTCCAGCCGCAGCCGGGCCGACGGCACCGCTTCGAGGACCGCATCCAGGCGCCTCCGGTCCTCGCCGATGTCCTGGCCCAGCTTGATCTTCAGCACCCGGTAGCCGGCCTCCGCCGCCTGCTGTGCCCGGGTGGCCATCACCGCGGGGTCCTCGAGGGAGATGGTCATATCGGACTCGAGATGGTCATCGGCGTCGCCGCCCAGCAACTCGACCAGCGCGAGTTCGGCGTCGCGGGCCCAGGCGTCGTGCAGGGCGACGTCGGCCGCCGCTCGGGCGCTGGAGGCTCCGGGCGCGGCGCCGGCGACCAGGGCGCTGAGCTCGGTGAGGGAGCCGTGGGCCCCGGTCAGCGCCGTGGTCAGGGGGCCGGTGAGGGTGGTCAGGATGGACTGGGCGTCCTCCCCGGTGACCGCGACGGTCTCGGCCGCCGATCCCTGGCCGACGGCCCCACCCTCGAGCTCCACCTCGACCACCACGTACTCGACGGCCTCGGTGCGCCGGGCAGAGGTCACGAACGGGCGCAGCAGGCCGGCCCGGTGGCGGTGCGCACGCACCGCCACCACGCCCGAGCGGTGCTGTGGATCCAGTGCCGCGCTCACAGCATCGACATCACCTGGGCGGCCGCCAGGCCGATCCAGGTGCCCATGAAGGAACCGATCAGGGCGTACAGCACACCGACCGGGACCAGCTGACGGTTGAACGCACCGGCCACCACCGGCGCGGAGGCGATCCCGCCGATGTTCGCGGTGGACGCCACGGCCAGGGAGAACAGCTCGGTGCGAGAGATCTTCGCGTAGATCACCATGATCACCGCATGGATCCCGAGCACCAGGAAGCCGATCAGCAGGTACAGGGGTGCCTGGGTGATCGCCGTGAAGTCCGAGCCGGCGGCGATCTGCCCGATCACCAGGAACAGCATCAAGGTGGCGATCTCGGTGGAGCCGGCCACCCTGCCCAGCGGGGTGTGCGCGGCGACCAGCCCCAGCACGGAGACGATCAGGATGGTCCAGGTGGTGGAGTCGACGGCCTGGCCGTACTCGGGCAGGCCCTCGCTGACCCAGATCGCCAGGATCGAGACCAGCACGGAGCCGAACAGGACCACCGCCAGGGAGGTGCCGGTGATCGGGTGCTTCTCGTCCTCGAGGTCACCGAAGTCGCTGGTGTCGAGGTAGGCGGTGCGGGCCTTGGTGAAGCGGTTGAAGCGATCGGAGACCGCGACCGAGGAGAACATCGCCATCAGCCACACCGAGTAGACTAGGGTGTCGGTGATCAGGGCGTAGCCGAAGATGTTCTCCGGCGCCTGCAGGATGTCCTGGACCGCCACCATGTTGGCGCTCCCGCCGGTCCAGGAGGCCAGCAATGCGCCCAGGGCCTTCCAGGACTCCTCGTGCAGGGCGGCCTGGAACACGAGGTAGACCAGCAGCATCGCTCCGAACAGGGAGGCGGAGGCGACGGCCATGGTCAGCAGCAGCTTGGGGCCCAGGCGGATGATCTTGCGCAGGTCGCAGCCGAACAGGAACAGGAAGATCATCGCCGGGAGGGCGACGTCCTTGACCGCGGCGATCGGTTCGCGGGTCACGTCCTCCTCACCGAACACCCCCAGCGAGTTCAGGGTGGCCATGAGCAGGTACATCATCACCATGCCGGGCACGAAGCGGAAGATCTTCCAGCCGGTGGTGCGTTCGAGGACGATCAGCACCATGGCGATGCCCAGCACGACGCCGAGCATGAGCAGGCCATCTTGGATCAACGGGGCTCCTTCACGGAGGGCCGTCCGCCCGGGGTGTCAAAGGTCCGGAGACGAAAAAAGTCGGAAGCGCACCGGACGTGCCGCAGCTGCGGCGTGGGCACGACGCACCCGCCCGAGTAGGCGATGCGGGGTGTGCCCCGTCCAGACGCTTCCGACGGGATCCGGGACGATGAGGTACCGGGCTGACGGCGAGCGACAGAGGGTCAGGGATTTATTCAGTTGTCCCGGCGGGACCGTCGATCAGCTCGCGGTACTTCGCGGCGGCGCTGCGCACGGAGGCGGTCAGTGCTCGCTGCGAGGACCCGTGGTACCGATCGATGATGGTCTCCACCAGCGCGTCCTCGTCCAGGAGGGATCTGCCCTCGAGCAGCTCGCGCACGAACTCCGCGGTGAGTGCGAGCGTCACGGTGCAGTCGGCCCGGATGATGACGTGGGTCTCAGTGTCCACGATGAGACCCACGAAGAACAACCCGTACTGAGCCGTGATCGGATTGTTGCTCGGCGATTTCGCCTCGCCAGTGAGGTAGATCGTGCTGCGTGCGCGCATACCTGCACAGTCTGCCACCCCGTTCGCTGTTCGGCCCGCTGCTGGGGAGAGATCGGCAACGACCGCTCGCGGCGCCCCCGCGCGACGGTGTAGAGAAGGAGCGTGACCGACGACCCTCAGTATCCCGACCCGCCTCCCGAGACCGAGCCGGAGGCCGACGCGCCCGCGAACCCTGCGGTGACGGCAGGTGGGCGGCGCGGTGTGGTCGGGGGATTCCTCGCCGTGCTCGCCGTGGTGATCGTGTCGCTGAACCTGCGGCCCGGAGCGACCTCGCTCGGGCCGCTTCTGACCGATGTGGTCGCAAGCTTCGGCCAGGGCGGGACCGCCTCCGGGTTCCTGACCGCCCTGCCCTGCCTGGCCTTCGGGGTGCTCGGCGCGGTCGCCGTGCCCCTCTCGCGCCGGATCGGCCTGACCGGCACCGTGGTCGCCTCCTTCGTGCTGGTCACGCTCGGACTGCTGCTGCGGCCCACAGCCGACACCTTCCTGGCCTTCACCCTGCTGTCGGTGCTGGCCCTGATCGGTCCGGCCCTGGGCAACGTGGTGGTGCCCGCGTGGATCAAGCGCCATGGTGGACGCCGCTCGGTGCTGCTGGTGACCACCTACACCACCGTGCTGGCCGTCGGCGGAGCCGCCGGATCGATGCTCGCGGTGCCCCTGGCGCCCGGCGGGGGAGAGGGATGGCGGGACTCCCTGCAGTTCTGGGGTCTGATCGCCGTCGGCGTGGTGGCCGTGTGGGCGATCGTGCTCACCCGCACCGGTCACGACTTCCCGCCGGAGGGCCCGCAGGGCACCCTGCGCGCCTCCCTGTGGCGCTCACCGACCGCGATCGCCCTGACCGTGATGTTCGCCCTGCAGTCGACCAACGCCTACACCCAGTTCGGGCTGCTGCCCCAGATCCTCATCGACAGCGGGGTCACCCCTGCCCGGGCCGGTCTGATGGTCGGCACCATCTCCGGCTGGGGCATCGTCGGCGGGCTGCTGATGCCCACCATCATCGACCGCTCCCGTCGCCTGCCCTGGATCGTGGGCGGGCTGGGCCTGCTGACCGCGAGCGGCTACGCCGGTCTGCTGCTGGCCCCGGGGCTGAGCCCGCTGCTGTGGACCTCCGTGCTCGGCATCGGCGGGTTCGCCTTCCCCAGCGTCCTCGCCCTGATCCCGGCCCGCAGCCGCGACCCGCTGATCACCGCTCGCCTGTCGGGCCTGGTGCAGCCGGTCGGCTACCTGCTGGCAGCCATCGGCCCGATCGCCGCCGGTGCCGTCCTGGAGGCGAAGGGCACCAGCGCGATGCTGGTCCTGATGGGCACCAGCGGTCTGCTGCTGGCGGTGGCGGGCTACCGCGCCGCCCGCCCGCGCATGGTCGACGACGAGCTGGTCGTCTGACCCGCACGGAAGGACGCGACTCCGCCGGGAGAGCATGGGAAGATGCAGAACATGACAGTCGTGCGCGCGCTGACCTCGCTGTGGTCGCAGAGACCGTCCCTGCCGGCCCGCTCCCTGATCGACCGGTCCCGGGTGGATCGCCGTCGTCATCATGGCGTGCCCGTCACCTGGATCGACGGCGCGCGGGCCGCGCAGGCGACCATCGTGCACCTGCACGGCGGCGCCTACCTCCACGGTGAGCGGCCCGCGCACTGGGAGTGGCTCGAGGAGATCACCCGCCGCGCCGGCACCGCCGGGGCGATGGTGCACTACCGGATGCCCCCGCGCTTCCCCTTCCCCGTCGCCTACGACGACGCCCTGGAGGCCGTGCGCGAGCTGGTCGACACCGCCGTGGTGCGGTCCGGCCGCTGGGTGCTCTCCGGTGACAGCGCCGGGGCCGGCCTCGCGCTCGCCGTCGCGCAAGCCCTGCGCGACCAGAGCATCCCCTTGCCCGCCCTGCTCCTGCTCACCTCACCCTGGGCGGATCTGACCGGTGTGCGTGACGGAGACGCCGAGCTGCGCCGCGCCGCCCGCCTCTACACCGGGCCGATCCCCGCCGAGGACCCCCGCATCAGCCCCGTGCACGGCGACCTGCAGGGCCTGCCACCGGTCCATCTGGTCGCCGGCGGCGGGGACGCCATGCGGTCCGACGGGCTGCGCCTGCGGCAGCGCCTCGAGGAGGCCGGGACCGAGCTCGACTACCTCGAGGCCCCCGGCCAGGTCCACAACTATCCGATCACCGGCTCCGGGGCAGACCCCCAGGCTGCTCGACGATCGCAGATCGCCGCGGTGCGCCGGGCGCTGGGGATGGACCCCGCCGAGCTCTGACCCCGGCGGGGGCTGAAGGAGCTGCCCGTGAGGCCGCGCTTCGCCCGGCCCGATGGCTAATATGTCCGCATGACCAGCGCCGGGCCCGTGGAGGGCGAGCACACTGCCTGGGACGGTGAGTCCTCCGCGGTCCAGGACCTGCGGGACCTCCTCGTGCCCCTCGCGCCCGAGGGGGCTCTGCGCATCGTCCTCCAGCGCCTGGCGCTGCACGAGAGCAGCCGGCCGGTCGGCGAGCACGAGGTCCTCGACGTCGTCGCCGACGTCGAGGGCAACCTGGTCTCCGTCCCTCTGCGCGGGCGCGTGCGCGAGGACCCGCCCCTGGCCCGGGCGCTCGACGAGACGGTGACCCGTCTGCGCCATGACGTGCTGGACAGCGGCGCCGAGGGCCTCGACAGCCTCGAGGTGATCCTGGATGCCGACGGCAGCCAGCAGGTGAGAATCGCCTTCGGCCTGGATGTCACCCCCGCCGAGGCCGAAGGCAGCCCCCTGCATCCGGCGGTGCACGGCGGCGCCCACCACATCACGCAGCACGCCCCCGTGCTCGACGAGCTCAGGGACCGCCTCGCCGGGCCGCAGCCGGGGCCGCTGCGCCGGATCTGGTGCACGCTCACCGGCAGGGCGCGAGCGGGCAGCTGAGCGTCATCCGCGCCGGGACCGGGTCCGGGTCGCAGGCCCACCGGGCCGGGTCAGTCGCACAGGATGTTGGTGGACTCGTCTCCGCTGAAGACAAGGGAGTCGGAGTGCACGAGATCGTCCCGGCTGACCTGCGGGGAGGCGATGATGGCGGCGTGGGTGCGCTCCTGGGCGGCGCGGTGCGGCTCGGTGTCGGCCAGGGCCGGGACCAGCAGCCCCTCCTCGAAGCTCTCGCAGCCGTCTACGCCATGGATGGTGACGCGCAGCTGTGCCTGGTCGAGCGCGCCGTCCTCGGCGAGGTCGGCGACGATCCCGTAGCGGTAGGCGATCACCCCGACCGCGCGGGTGGCGGTGTCCAGCACGGACCAGGCGAGGGTGCCGCCCACCATCAGCGTCGGCCCGCCGTCCTCGGTCTCCCCGCGCAGCCACTGCACTGCGATCGCGGGGCGGCCGACGCAGCGGAACCCCGCGGCGAAGGCGATCGCGTAGAAGTAGCGGGTCCCGCCGGCCCAGGCTTCCTGGAGCTCCTCCTGCCAGAACGCGGGAGCGGCCTGCGCGACGCGCGCATGGGCGGCCTCCTCGTCGAGGGCGCTCAGCGGCTCCGGGTCCAGGTACGCGACGCTCAGGAAGTCGACCAGCTGCTGCCGGGCCGGTTGCAGGTCGTCGTCGGTGCTCAGCTGCGACCACGCCTCGGAGTCGGGGACGCCCTCGGCCAGGGGCACCTCGAGCATCTCGGCGGCGCTGCGGGCCGGCCACAGCTGCGGGTCGAGATCGGCCAGCGGGTCGCGGTCGATGTCCGGGGAGGTGGGGACCGGGGCGATGCGCGGAGAGCAGGCCGGGCCCAGCAGGAGACCGCCGGAGGTGGTCAGCAGGGCCGCCAGGTCGCGGCGTCGCACGGCGGTCACCTCGGGTCCGGCTCCGAGGTGTCGTCGCGGCCCGCATCGGCGTCGAGGCGGCGCTGGATGGCGCGTGCCCGCTCCCGGTCGCTGCGCACGGCCTTGTCGACCAGATCCTCGGTGTCCTGATCGGGCTCCTCGGGCTGCAGCACCAGCCACACGACGAACACGATGGTCGCGAGCACGGTGCCGGCCAACAGGATGCCGATCGCGGGCCAGGACCAGGCGACCGGGTCCCAGAAGGGATCGCCCTCGACGAGCACGGGGCTGGCAAACATGTCGGCCCCCTCCGCATCGGTCCGCCGCCCCCGGGGCGGGCCCGGGCGCGCTGAGAACGTGGCCAGCATAACGCTCCCCTGACGAGGACGGATATGCTGAGTCGGCTATGGCTGACGTGATTGTCGGGCGCTTCGCGCTGATAGACCTGATCGCCAAGGGCGGATCCGGGTCCATCTGGCGCGCCTGGGATTCGAAGGCCGAGCAGGTCTGCGCGGCCAAGGTGCTGCGCCAGCGCGACTCGGCGGACCTGATGCGCTTCGTGCGCGAGAAGGGCGTCAGCTTCGACCATCCCCATCTGCTGACCCCCTACGGGTGGGGCGCGGAGGATGAGCACGTGGTGATCGCGATGCCGCTGGTCACCGGGGGGACGCTCGAGTCGGTCGTCAAGCACCGGGGCAAGCTGGCCGAGCCCGCGGTGGTGGTCGTCCTCGAGCAGCTGCTGGACGGGCTAGCCCATATCCATGCCGAGGGATGGATCCACCGCGACGTCAAGCCCGCCAACATCATGTTCGAGCCGCGGGGGCGGTCCCATCCCCATACCCGCCTGGCCGACTTCGGGATCGCCGTCCACAACACCGACGTGCGGTTCACGCACGTGGGCATGGTCAACGGCACCCCCGGGTACATGGCCCCTGAGCTGTTCTCGATGGCTGATCCGGTGCCTTCGCACGACCTGTACGCCGCCGGGGTGGTCGCCCTGGTCGCGCTGAACGGGAAGATCAAGCTGCACGACGGCGCCTTCCGGCCCGACGAGCTGAACCAGTACCTGCGAGGGGTGACCCCGAAGCTCTCGGCCGTGATCCGCAAGCTGCTGGCCGCCCAGCCCGAGGAGCGCTACCAGGACGCGAACACGGTGCGGCGCGAGCTGCCGCGCGTGCCACCGGGCTATCCCCTCACACACGCCGACGGGGCCCCGCTGGACCTGGTCGACACCATGCCGCCGATGCCGGAGGGCGCCCCCGGTGCGCAGCGTCCCGAACGTCCGGCCGGGCAGGTGGCCCCCTCGTCGATGGAGGCGATCCGCGCCGGGCGGGTCCAGCAGGGCTTCTCTCCGCCCACCTCCTCCCCGGGCCTCGCGTCCCCGCAGACCGGACCCCGATGGGCAGCGGGTGCATCGGGCGACCCGGGCCAGCCCCTGACCGCTGCGGGCCGACAGGGCGCAGCACGCCCCTCCCAGCCGCGCAGCATGACCCAGGCGGCCGCCAGCACCATCTCCGGCCCCTTCACCGGGCCCCGCGGGGCCCGCAACCGCAATGCCCTGTTCGCCGTGGGACTGGGCGTGGGCGCGGCCGTGGTCCTCGGGGTGATCGTGGCGGTCACGCTGCTGGCGCTGTTCCCGCAGGGCGGCGGCGCCGGCGCGTCCAGCAGCATCGACGGGCAGTTCGCCGAGGTCGAGGTGGGGCAGGCCTGCGCCGCGGAGGATGTCGGCGTGATCGCCCTGACCCCCCAGGGGCAGTACGTCTCCTGCTCACCCGCCGACGGCGGCTACGCCTTCTCCTGACCGGGCCCGTCCAGGTCAGGACTTCTCGGCGGGCACCGAGGTGACATCGAGCCCCTGGATCAGGGCCTCGCGGCGAGGGTCCATCAGCAGATCGATCCGGACCGAGGGGAGCTGCTCGGCGCCCTCGCGGCCATCGGTGGCTCCGGGCACGGTCCAGCGCAGATGGGCGGGGCTGAGCACATGGGCGCCCTCGACGGTCAGCGTACCCAGCGCGGACGCATCGCGCCCCGCGGCCTCCAAGGCCGCCCCGAGGCGTCGGCGTCGTTCCGCGCGGGGGATGTCCAGGTCCATGTTGTCGGCGAACCACATGTCGGCGTGGGAATCACCCATGCCGCGCAGCCAGTCCAAGGCGGCCCCGGCCGCACGCACGGTGCGGGGCGCGGCGACCGGATCCCGGGTGGTGAGCACCGGGGGATCGGCGCGCAGCAGCACCCGCAGGGCCTGCATCGACAGCGGCGTGACCGGGGCGTACTTGGAGTTGGCCAGAGCCACCACTCCCACGCCCGAGTCCCGGTGCCAGATCATGAAGGAGCCGTATCCGGGGTAGCCGCCCGAATGGGAGATCACCTCGCCCAGGTCCGCGAACTGCTCGATCACCAGACCGTAGCCGTAGCCGCGGATCCGATCGAAGCCGGGGGAGGAGCCGTCCTGGTCGGCGGGCTGCGGACGCAGCTTCTGGTGACGGTGCAGCTGCTGCATCTCCCGGCGCGAAGCACGTGCCAGCGGCGGACGGTCCGCCGTCGCCGACGCGTGCGGGCCCGCGCCCGGCGCGGCGTCGGCCGCTGCCAGGAAACGCATCCAGACCGCGACGTCGTCGACGGTCGAGTACAGCCCGGCCATCGCCCCGTACACGCCGGGGGAGTCGAAGGGGACCGCTTCGAACCGGGTGGCGTCGGTCCGGTCGGCCAGGCGGTGCCCGGTGGCGATCCGCGCCGAGTCCAGGCCGGAAGTCTCGAAGGCGGTGTCGGCGAGTCCGAGCGGTTCGAGGAAGCGGCGCCGGATCACCGCGGTGTGGTCCTCTCCGGCGACCTCGTCGATCACCCGGCCCAGCAGCGCGTAACCGGTGTTGGAGTACTCGAAGCCGGTGCCGACCTCGTGCACCTGACCCAGGCCCCCGCGCAGGGTGGCCGCGAACTGCTCGCGGGTCATCGACTCCTGCCGGTCGCCCCAGGGATTGTCGGTCACCAGACCGGAGCTCATGGTCAGCAGGTCGCGGATGGTCACGGCGGGGGCGTCGTCGCCGCCGGCGAAGGCGTTCGCCGACTCCGGGACATGAGAGGCCACCGGATCGTCCAGCCGCAACGCCCCCTCGTCCCGCAGGGCGAGGACCGCGGCGGCGGTGAAGGACTTGGTCATCGAGGCGATGCGGGAGATGGAATCGCGGGCCATAGGGGTCGAGCCAGGGGTCGGCTCTCCGCGGTCGAGCTCGTGGTGTCCGGCGGCACCGTGGGCCAGCACGGGGCGCTCGCTGGTATGACCGCCGACGATCGCCCAGGTCACCCCGGAGGTCTTGTGCTGGGCGACGGCGTCCTCGAAGAGTTCGGTGATCTCGGTGACGGCCGCGTCGGGAAGGGTGGGGCGGTCGTGATCAGCGTTGTCGGCCATGGCCTTCACTGTAGGACGTCGTCCGCCGCGGAGGGGGCTGTGACGGAGGGGGCTGTGCCGGCCCGGTAGAACGAGGCGATCACCGCGGCGGTCTCGGGGCCGAGCACCTCGGCGAGCTGCGTGGGGTCCATGCGTGCCGGATCGAAGGCGGGACCACCGGCGGAGGGCTCGGCACCGCCTGCGTCGCAGCCGGGATCAGCGCCGACGCCGGAGCCGGGGACAGGGCCGGGGGCTGCGCCGTCCAAGGGCCCGCCCTGGGGCTGGACCAGATCGTCGAGCGTGAGGCCGCGCAGGGTCAGCAGGTGCACTGGGTGCTCGTCGACCGCTTCGACCAGCACGTAGGACAGGGCCGCCACGTGACGGCACGGTCCCGGCCAGTCGAGGCAGGAGCAGTCATGGGACAGCTCCGAGGCACCGCGCGGCAGCAGGGAGACCTCCGAGCGGGCCAGCTCGCCCTCGATCTCCTGCGGGTACTGCCCGGCGGCCAGCCGCGCGGGCAGCTCGGGTCGGGAGCGTGCCACGTCCAGCAGCGCCTCCCGGTCCCCGGGGGACAGCACCGGCAGGTCGATGCGCGCCTGGTGCAGCTCCCCGTCGGCGCCCAGCACGTCGCCGCGGGCCGTGCCCGCGGAGACGTCCAGCCACTGCACCTTGCCGGCACGCGCATCGGCCTTCCCGCCGCCGGCCCGGCCCACGCCCAGGATGATCTCCATGGCCTCGCGCAGCGCGACCGCGTGCCAGTTCGTGCCGATCGCGCCGCGGCGCGATCGCAGGGTGATGCTCATCGGTGCCTCCTCACTCCTGCTCCTCGTCCAGGGACAGCAGCTGGTGCAGGTCCGCGTCGTCGAGATCGGCAAGCCAGTCCTCCCCGGGGGCGATGGTCAGGTCCGACAGCGCCTGCTTCTCGGTCAGCAGGGAATCGATGCGCTCCTCGACCGTTCCGGCGCTGACCAGCTTGTGCACCGACACGTCACGGCGCTGGCCGATGCGGAAGGCCCGGTCGGTGGCCTGGTTCTCCACCGCCGGGTTCCACCACCGGTCGAGGTGGACGACATGATTGGCGGCGGTCAGGGTCAGTCCGGTGCCCCCGGCCCGCAGGCTCAGCAGCATCAGGCCCGGCTCGTCCGGACGGGACTGGAAGTCGGCGACCATGGCGTCACGGTCGCGTTTGCTGACCCCGCCGTGCAGGAACGGCACCGCGAGCCCGAACTTCTCGGCCCAGTAGGGCACCAGCAGATGCCCGAAGGCCGTGAACTGGGTGAACAGCAGGGCCTTCTGGCCCTCGGCGAAGGCTGTCTCCAGCAGGTCGTCGACCAGCTCCAGCTTCCCTGAGCGGTGCTGGCCCTCCCGCAGCAGCGCCGACCCGTCGCCCAGGTAGTGCGCGGGATGGTTGCACACCTGCTTCAGCCGGGTGATGGTCGAGACCACCAGGGTGCGGCGCTCCTTCTCCTGCGCCTCCTCGAGCGAGGTCATCAGCTCATCGACCAGCGCCTGGTACAGGCCTGCCTGCTCCGGGGACAGGTTCACCACCCGGGTCAGCTCGGTCTTCTCGGGGAGGTCGGCGATGATCGAGCGGTCCGTCTTCACCCGCCGCAGGATGAACGGCCCGGTGACGAACTTCAGGCGGGTCAGCGCCCCCGCATCGCCCTCCGACTCGATCGGGTTGGCGACCCGTTCCCGGAAGGTCGCGGTCGACCCCAGCAGACCGGGATTGACCACCTCCATCAGGGCGTGCAGGTCAGCCAGCTTGTTCTCCACCGGGGTGCCGGTCAGGGCGAGCCGATGGGGGGCCTGCAGCGCGCGGGCGGCGCGGGTGACCTGGGCGCCGGGGGTCTTCAGGTGCTGGGCCTCGTCGTAGACGATGCGCTGCCAGTCCACCGTGGAGAGCACCGGCAGGTCCCGTGCGAGCAGCGAATAGGTCGTGATCACCAGGTCGAGATCGGCGGCGCCGGCGGCGAAGGACTCATCGCGCAGCCGGTCGCCGCCGTGGTGGACGTGCACCGCCAGGTGGGGAGCGAACTTCGCGGCTTCGCGCTGCCAGGCGCCGACCACTGACATCGGGCACACCAGCAGCGTCGGCCCGCTCGGTGCGGGGCCGGCGGATCCCGCGGCACCGACGGGGGCATCGAGGTCCACCAGGTCCCGCTCGAAGACGTCCAGGGCGCTGGGATCGGCCGGGGCGATCCGGCCTCGCCCGGAAGGGGCGGTGCCCTCCCGTTCCCGGCACAGCAGGGCGAGCACCTGCATGGTCTTGCCCAGGCCCATGTCATCGGCCAGGATCCCGCCCAGCCCCTGCCGGTCCAGAGCCCAGAGCCAGTTCAGCCCGTCCAGCTGGTAGGGCCGCAGGGTGGCGCGCAGCGTGGTGGGCTGCGGGTGCGGGTAGGCGCCGGACCCGCCCGGCATCAGCCGCGCCAGGCCGTTGGTGCCGCCTGCGGTCAGTGCGGCGACCCCGAAGTCTACGTCGGCGGCGTCGGGCGACAGGATCAGCGAGAACATCTCCGCCCAGGGAGCGAGACCGGCCAGCTCCGCGGGGCGGGCACCCTCGGGATAGCCGACCTCGAGGGGCCCCGCGGGAGCAGCGGCCCGGGGCGGGGTGCGGCCGTCCGCGGCTTGCGGGGTGTGCGTCGGCCCGCCCTGCCCGTCCGACCCGTCCTCGTGGCCGCCGGCACGGTTCTGCTGCGTGCGGGAGGTGAAGGCGTCCAGGAAGCGTTCTGCGGCGCGCAGGGTGACCGGGTCCAGGCGCACCCACTGCCCGCGCAGCTGCACCAGCTCCGTCTGTGCTTCCCGGATGATCTGCATCTCCTCCTCGGTCAGCTCGGTGTCACCGACTGCCACCCGCCACCGGAACGAGGCCATCGACCCCAGCCCGACCCCCGCCGAGGTCTTCGCCGAGGCGGCCTCCTCGCCCTCCGCCTCCTGGGGCCGCAGGGTGGTGCGCTGCTTGGTCCAGTTGCGTGGCAGCAGCACGGTCACGCCCTCGTCCTCGAGCGCCGGGGTGTCGTGGGCCAGGAAGGCGCTGGCTTCGGCGGTGGTCAGCAGCCAGTCCACCCCGGTGTCGTCCACCGCCGCCGCGCGCACGGTCGGCGCCAGGCGCATCACGGCGGCCGAGGCTTCGGCCGCACCGGCCGCGGTCAGGTCTCCCACGGCCCGCAGATCGGCGACGGGATGGATCGTCCCATCGGCCTCCCGCAGGCAGGTCTGCAGTGGCCAGGCGGTGCCCACCGGCGGCTCGAACAGTCGCACCACCAGGTCGGAGTCGGTCGAGGTGAGCCGCACCCCGATGCGGCCCGAGTCCAGGAAGGCATCGAAGGCCGCGGTGATCGCTCGCTGGGAGGGCAGATCCGCCTCGAGCGTCGTCCGGGAGGCCAGAGCCGGCAACGCGGAGAAACGGTCGTCGGCGACCTCCGAAGGGCCCTTCGCGAGGTGGGCGGCGAAGGCGGCGCGGGCGTGGGCGTCGACCAGGGCGTGCAGCAGCTCGGGACGATCACGCTCGGGGGCGCGCCACTCCAGGGCGGGACGGCCGAACCGTTCGACCGCCACCACGCGCAGGTGCCGGTCCTCGACCAGCTCCTGCGCCTCCAGGTCCAGCAGGGTCGCCGCCAGCAGGTCCGGCATCGCGGCGAGCTCCTCGCCCTCGTGCGCGGGATCGGTGGTCAGCCGCGCACCGGCACCGTCGGCCACCAGCTGAGCGACCTGCTCGAGCGTGCCCTCGCCGAAGCGGGCCCGAAGCAGCTCGGAGACCGCCTCGGTCAGCTCGGTCAGCTCGGAGCCCGGCAGCGGCAGGGCCGGCACCCGCCGCACACTTCCGCTGCCTGGGCCGAACAGACGCACCCGATGACGCAGCTGGGCCGGCGCTGCGGACAGCGCATGCGCCAGCGGGGCGGGGGCCTGCTCCCGCAGCCCGGCCAGGTCCTCCGAGGCGCGCGAACGCCCTGGCCTGGTCTGCTCACGCACCCAGAGGGCGGGGCCCAGGTCCGGGTCGACGACCAGGTGGAGACGACGAGATGCCATGGGGACCAGGATAAGCGCCGGGCCCGACGCCGGAGCCGGGCCTGTGGACGGCCCGCGCCCTGCTCAGAGCCCCTGACGGCGCGCCGCCACGAGTGCAAATGAGTGTCATGTCGCCAGAACATCGGTGACAGATCCACATCAGGACATCGGGTGCTCAACGAGTGTCATGTCGCAGGACATCGGGTACTCAAGGAGTTGGGTTCCGATATCTTCCACGCACTGGAAGTTATCGGAGCCCAA
>Ga0209487_1001868_pt1 | contig 17451 bp, 17 predicted proteins | sample Poulit2012_FD_187524 | JGI IMG/M metagenome (GOLD analysis project Ga0209487, IMG submission 187524) | Agricultural soil microbial communities from Georgia to study Nitrogen management - Poultry litter 2012 (SPAdes) (version 2) | ecosystem: Environmental > Terrestrial > Soil > Agricultural land...
TTGTCCTCTTTGGCTGCCTGAGACCGGGTATTTTTGTCGTCTTTGGCCACTTGCGACTGGGTATCTTTGTCGTCTTTGGCCGCCTTGGGCGACTGAGTATCTTTGCCGTTTTTGGCCGCAGTAGCCTTATCTAACTGATCGGTTTTGTCGGTTTTTTTTTCGCTCATAACATGGGCCCATCTAAATATCTGACACGGACGCCGCTGCCTGCTTGAGCGCAGACAGCATTGACTCATGGGTGGGTATACACCTTTTTACCACTGCTGTGTTTTTGAATCCAGCACGACGATATAGTGATTGTACTCGTTTCTCGATGCGTTCATGTATTACTACAAAAATTGACCTTTGCCACAAATCAAGCAAATGTTGTTGCGCCATATTGGTATAAATAGCCTCGGCGCTCTCGCTACTGCTGACCAAGATGACAAACTGCGAGTTGGGCGCGTCGCGCAATAATGCAAGCTTTTGTGCTGGCCATCTATTGGGTTGGCGGTTGTACACCGCAAAAGGGGTTACGTCTATATTGGCCTGTAAAAACTGATCTTTGAGCCAATCACGACCGCTTAGCCCACGAACGATTAGTACCTTTTTGATACTATCGAGCTTGGGTTGCAAAATAGCCCACAACTGCTCGGAATCGTGGTTGGGCTGCAAGGCAGGTGGGTGCTGCCACTGTAGCTCAGCCGCGTTATCTTGAAATTGGTGTATTAGTTTTTGCGCCGCGGCGCGCGTGCTAACCCCAACGGTGCCAATCTTGGTGCTGCTGGGCCAACTACAGCCCTCTTGCTGAAAAAGTGGGCGCAAATAGCATTCTGCTGCCACACCACTGACAAAAACCACCAAATCAAAATGCCCAGGCGTATAATCCTCGGGCACCTGTTCTATGAGCGGCACCACCTGCAATGCGGGTAAGCTAATAGTGGTAATGCCCTCACGTTGCAAACCCTGGGCCAAGCGCTGATTACGATGCGCTGGCCGTGTTAAAAGTACTGTCCGCAAAGCGGTATCAGTCATGCTCTGCCTGACCCAAACGCTGCAAAATCTCGTCAGCACCTTGCCTGATTAAATCTTTGGCAACGCGCTCGCCCATGGCCTGTGCCTGCTCAAGGGGGCCGGACTCTTGGGCACGGTACACAACACTGCCATCGGGCTCGGCCACTAGGGCACGTATCAACAGCTGCCCCTCGTCAATGATTTCGGCAAAAGCCGCCATGGGGATTTGGCACGAGCCCCCCAAGACGCGCGATACGCTACGCTCGGCAGCTGCGCGTGCTGTACTTTGGGCACACACCAGCGGGGCTAATAACGGCTGCAATAAATCATGTTGGGCCTGACTAATCTCGATACCAAGTGCCCCCTGCCCTGCAGAGGGCAACGAGTCATCAGCTGAGAGCTCGGTGCGCATGCGATGCTCGAGACCTAAACGCTGCAAGCCCGCCGCAGCCAAAATAATGGCATCGTACTCGCCCGCATCGAGCTTGCCTAACCGCGTATCAAGATTGCCCCGTAATGGCTTGACCACCAAATCGGGGTATCGAGCACGTATTTGTGACTCGCGGCGCAAACTAGAAGTACCCACCACACTGCCCGCGGGCATCGAGGCCAAATCATCGTAGTGGTTAGAAACAAAAGCATCACAAGGGTTACCCCGAGGCAATATGGCCGCCAACTCGAACTCGGCGGGCAACTCATAAGGCACATCTTTGAGCGAGTGCACCGCAATATGTGCGCGGCCGTCTAGCAGGGCATGCTCTAATTCTTTTATAAATAAACCCTTGCCGCCAATCTTGGATAGGCTGCGATCGAGAATCTCATCGCCGCGGGTACTCAGGCTAAGTAGCTCAACCTGCATGTGCGGATACTGTTGCTCGAGCTCTGCTTTGACGTGCTCGGCCTGCCATAGGGCCAAACGACTGGCCCGGGTGGCTATTACTAATTTATCTAAGGCCACTGTGATGCTCTGCTCCTGATTATAAAAAATTACTGCCCATCACCTGTACCGATAAATGAGCTGGTTAATCGTTAATGATTAGCTAATAGTTACTGTTTAATGGCTAAACCAATACCATTTTATAAAGTGCCAGCAAAATAACGGGCGATGGCCGCACCGACTAGCCCCAACACACCAATAATGGTCAGCCCCTGCAGTAGCGAAAAACGCGACTCATAGGCCTTTTTTTGTGGCTTTTGTGTACTCATGGTTTTAATACCTCAGTCTTTTGTTGGCGTCGCTTGGCCAAAAGCCTACCGACAACCATAACAATTAGGGCGCATAGCAGCTCGACTACTAACTGCGTACTGCGCGAAAATACGCCTATATGCTCGTGAACTGCAACATCAGTTATGAGCATACCACCGGCGATCCAGCCTAACAAACCCGCCCCCAACCAGACAATAACGGGGAAGCGGTCTAATAATCTAAGTATAACGGTACTGCCCCAAATAATAATAGGCACACTTAGCAATAAGCCAAATGTTACGTACCACAATTGATACTCGGTACCGTGGGCCACACCTGCTATAGCAATGACATTATCTAAACTCATGATAAAGTCAGCCAGCAAAATGGTTTTTATAGCGCCCAATAATGTGCCCTCGGCCTTGAGCGTGTCGTCGCCTGTCTCGCCAGGTAACAACAGCGACACCCCTATCCACATAAGCAGCAAGGCGCCGACCACCTTTAAATAAGGCGTAGCCAGCAGGCTGAGGGCAAAAAATATCAACACAATGCGCAGGGCAATAGCGGCAAAAGTGCCCCAAAAGATCCCGGCGCGACGCTGCTTGGGATCGAGATTGCGGCATGCTAGAGCAATAACCAAGGCATTATCACCACCAAGCAAAATATCGATGAGGATAATCTGAAACAGTACTGCCCAATGTAGTTCTGATAAAAACTCTAGCATGCAACGCTATCCAGTGCAGCCGTAGTGCTACTAAAGTACAGACTTGAGTAGCTTACCCATCTCGGATGGGTTAAGTGTAGTACGAATACCGCACTCTTCGAGCACCTCGATCTTGGCCTGAGCGGTATCATCACCACCAGAAATCAAGGCACCAGCATGGCCCATACGTTTGCCTGCAGGGGCAGTAACCCCAGCGATAAAGCTCACGACGGGCTTATTCATATTGTCTTTGGCCCAACGTGCGGCATTGACCTCATCAGGGCCGCCAATCTCGCCAATCATGACAACAGCATCGGTGTTAGGGTCATCATTAAACATCTTGAGTATGTCGATGTGTTTGAGACCATTGATTGGGTCACCACCAATACCCACTGCGGTCGACTGCCCCAAACCTAACTCGGTTAATTGGGCGACGGCCTCATAAGTAAGGGTGCCCGAGCGGCTAACCACACCAATGCGCCCTTTTTTATGAATATGCCCAGGCATAATGCCAATTTTGATTTCATCAGGTGTGATTACCCCAGGGCAGTTGGGGCCCAGCAACATGGTCTTTTTATTTTCGGCACGCATGCGGTTGCGTAACTCGAGCATATCGCGTACGGGTATGCCCTCGGTGATGCAAATCACCAAATCTAGATCAGCATCAACGGCCTCCCAGATGGCATCGGCTGCGCCTGCGGGGGGTACATAAATAACAGAAACCGTTGCCCCAGTCTCTGCTTTGGCCTCTTTGACTGTGCCATAAATGGGTACGCCCTCGAAGTCCTCGCCAGCACGGCGCGGGTTGACCCCGGCAACAAATGCCTCCATACCGTTGGCGTATTCGCGACACATACGCGTATGGAATTGACCAGTTTTACCGGTAATCCCTTGGGTGATGACTTTGGTGTCTTTGTTTACAAGAATTGACATGAAGATTCCTTCTCGATTGCATTGCTTAGTGGGGAGCTTAACTGCTTGAACAGCAGTGCCAAATAACTAACGGCTAGCTGCAAACATTAGCCTTTGGCAGCCTCGACGATTTTGGTTGCCGCCTCGGCCATAGTATCGGCGCTAATAATAGGTAGACCTGAATCAGCAAGCATTTTTTTGCCTTGCTCTTCGTTGGTACCCTTCATGCGCACAACCAATGGCACCTCGAGGTTGACCGCCTTGCTGGCCGCTATTACCCCCTCGGCAATCACATCGCAACGCATAATGCCACCAAAAATATTGACCAAAATGGCCTTAACATTTTCGTTGCTAAGCATGATTTTAAAAGCCTCGGTGACCTTTTCAGCAGTCGCCCCACCCCCAACATCTAAAAAGTTGGCGGGCTCGCCACCAAAGAGTTTAATGGTATCCATCGTGGCCATTGCCAAACCTGCACCATTAACCAAGCAACCAATATTGCCATCAAGTTGAATATAAGCCAGATCGTGTTTGCTGGCCTCGACCTCGGCAGGGTCCTCTTCGTCGAGATCGCGATATTCGACAATCTCGGGCTGGCGATACATGGCGTTGCTATCGAAATTAAACTTGGCATCTAAAGCGATGACCTCGCCCGAACCAGTCAATACCAAGGGGTTAATCTCGGCCAAAGCGGCATCATAATCCCAATACACTTGGTAGAGCTTTTGCAGCATATCGACTGCCTGGTCTAAGGAGGCCTCGGGTATGCCAATACCTTGGGCCAACCCTCTGGCCTCTTGATCGGTCAGACCGGTAGCTGGATCGACAAAAACCTTGAGAATGGCATCAGGGTTTTCCTCGGCCACCTCTTCGATTTCGACCCCACCCTCGGCTGAAGCCATAACGCAGACACGCTGGCTATCGCGATCGGTGACGATGCCAAGATAAAACTCTTGCTTGATGTCTGCGCCCTCTTCGATGAGCAGGCGACGCACCTTTTGACCCTCGGGCCCAGTCTGGTGTGTGACCAGCTGCATGCCCAAGATCTCATCAGCTAGAGTGCGTACCTCGTCAATGGACTGGGCAATCTTGACCCCGCCCCCTTTGCCGCGCCCACCCGCATGGATTTGGGCTTTAACCACCCACACTGGCCCCCCTAATTCGTTGGCTGCTTCGACTGCCTCATCAACAGTAAAAACAGGGATGCCCCGGGGTACATTCACACCGTGCTTTCTTAACAGTGCTTTGCCTTGATATTCGTGAATATTCATTGGTTACCTGTCTGACTAATTCAATAAAACAAAAAATGCTGCCTAAAAACTGTAAAGCATTGTATATCGATGCTCGTATGCCAATGCCCTATGCCAGCACCTAGCAGGCCAGCGTATATAAGCTAGCCATTGCCTGCTAACTATTTAGACTGTGTAGGTACGGTAGGTGACTGATACCATTTTGGATGAAACTCTTTAACCACCTCGCCATCGGCACGCAAAGCATGACAACCGTCAATAGAAAAAGGCCTTTGCTTGTCATCGCCACTGGCCTCGCGCTGGCTAGCTAAACGGGTACTGATGCCTTGCACAGCCAAGGTCGGTAAAACCTGGCAAAGCTCGGTCATATGGGTACACCCAGCAGTACGGCCAAAACGCTTGCGCACCGCATGCCTAAACCCACGCAGCAAATTGAGCCCGATTAGATCGCGATAAGCATCGGCAATGGCTGAGCATGACCGCCCATAGGGTGCGGCCTTGTAGTGCACCTTGGCATCAACCACATTGAGCTGCTCGTCAACCGTGACACACACCTGCATATGATGCACCGGACGCCCTGCTGGGTGGACATAGCCGCTACGTAAATTAAAATCGTAATCTTTGGTATCAATTAGGGTGGCCTCGAGATCCCAGAGGCCATCATCGCGCTCGTATACCTGTGAGGTGATCGCGCGTTTGTGCAAAGGTGTGCGCTTGACGGGCGCATCACTGCTCGCTAAATGCGTAGGTGAAGACATAAAAAACCTACCAAATCTGACACAATCAAACAGCCTACTATACCACTTTCTGTAGTGGAAATTGGTAATACTACGACTAAGGGCTGTCGTTTAGTATTTTTCGGATAATTTGTGCACCAAAGCCGCGCTGGGCTAAAAACCGATACTGCCGCGCATAATCGCGCTGGTCTTGGGGCGCATGACCAAACTTGCGCTGCCACACCTCGTAAGCCCGATCGTATTCGTCATCAGCTAAAGGCGCCAACGCTGCATCGATGAGGGCCGAGTCAATTTGTTGTTGATTAAGCTCATAGCGCAAACGGCGCACACCAAAACGCTGCATGCGACTGCGTACGAACACCTGTACAAAACGCTCGTCACTAAGAAGGTTTTGCTCTTGGAGCTTGTCGAGTACGGCAGTAATATGATCTGGGTTGTCAGTATAACGGCGCAACTTGCGGCCTAGGTCGAAGCGCGAATGCTCGCGCCGAGCAAGTAAAGCGACTGCACGTGGGAGGATATCGGCAACCGAAGCTGCGTCAGTAGATGAGCGTGATGACGTAGACATTGGTCAAAATAAGGGAATAAAAAAACAAAAACGTAAAGGCGCAGGTAAACAAACAGCTGCACCGGTAGGTACCAGCGCAGCTGTATGGTCAGGCCACAAAACAATTAAAGGCTATTTGTCATCGCCTGCGTCGGCCTCGGCGACCTTGGCAGAGCTGGCCTCGGCAGCCTCGTCAGAGGCGTCGATCGGGGCCACGCCAAAGTGCTCGCGGACCTTGTTCTCGATCTCGAGGGCTAAGGCTGGGTGCTCGGCCAAGAACTCGCGGGAATTATCTTTGCCCTGACCCAAACGCTGATCGCCATAGCTATACCATGCCCCGGCCCGCGATACAATGCCGGCCTGTACGCCAAGGTCGATGATCTCGCCCTCGCGAGAAAAACCTGTGCCGTACATGATATCGAACTCGGCCTCTTTGAATGGGGGGGCAACCTTGTTTTTGACCACCTTGACGCGGGTCTCGTTACCGACCACCTCGTCGCCGCGCTTGATAGCGCCAATGCGACGGATGTCGAGACGCACCGAGGAATAGAACTTGAGCGCGTTACCACCTGTGGTGGTCTCGGGGTTGCCAAACATAACACCGATTTTCATGCGGATTTGGTTAATGAAAATAACCATGCAATTGGCGCGCTTGATGGTGGCGGTGAGCTTGCGTAGGGCCTGACTCATGAGGCGGGCCTGCAGGCCGGGTAAAGAGTCACCCATATCGCCCTCGATCTCGGCCTTGGGTGTTAGGGCGGCAACGGAGTCAACCACGATCAGATCGACCGAGCCTGAACGCACTAAGGCCTCGGTGATCTCGAGGGCCTGCTCGCCCGTATCGGGCTGTGAAATAAGTAAGTCGTTGAGATTAACACCTAGCTTGGAGGCGTATTGGACGTCGAGTGCGTGCTCGGCATCGACAAAGGCACAGGTGCCGCCGAGCTTTTGCATCTCGGCCAGAACCTCGAGCGCTAAAGTGGTCTTGCCCGAGGACTCGGGGCCGTAAACCTCGATAACGCGCCCCCGTGGTAAGCCCCCCACCCCAAGGGCAATGTCTAGGCCTAAAGAACCTGTGGAGCAGACCTGAATGTCGTGCTCGACTTGATTGTCGCCGTAGCGCATAACTGAGCCCTTGCCAAACTGCTTTTCGATTTGGTTAAGGGCTGCGGCTAAGGCCTTTTCGCGCTCGGCCGAAGTGGCTGTGTTTCTACTGTTCATGTAACCCTCTAAAGATTAAATGCGTGCGCTGCTTGTGATACCGCCCCAACCAAGCAACGCAAATAATGTACTAAAACTATTATACTGTATAAATAAACAGATGGCGAATAAAAATGCAATGACCTGTCATGATGCTAGCTATATATAGACCATATTTCGGCTATGTCTGTGGTCTGGCTTATATATAGACCTGTTGGCTATGTCTGTGGTCTGGCTGCAGTGAGTGTAATCATGCGCCTGATGTCATGCTTTGATTATTGTAGCGCATCATTTTCGCTGGTCGGTGCTGGCTGTAAGCTTGGCTCGGGTAGTTTGGCCTCGGTTAAAAAACACCTAGCCAATTATGCTCAAGCCCAAAACAAATGCCGCCAAAAAGCGTACAATCTGCTACGGTTTGCGCGCGGCATCACGCCCTATCGCATTCTCATTGCTGTAGCCCTAATGCTACAGCGGTTAATAATTTATTTTAATGGTTTATTTATGTGGTTTAAAAACCTTCGCATCTACCGCCTACACCCCGATTGGGATTATCCCACCGAGCGTTTATTACATGCCCTTGAGGGGCAGCGCTTTCACCCCCTAGGTAGCCAAGACGAGGCTACAATTGGCTGGGTGGAAAGTGCCGAAGAGTACGGTCTAGCCATGCAAGTAGAAAGGCAGATTTTATTATGCGTCCAGACCGAGAAAAAACTGTTACCCCCATCAGTGGTGAATCAGTTTGCTCGCGAGCGTGCGCTTGTAATCGAGGCCGAGCAAGGCTTTAGACCTGGGCGCAAACAAATGCAAGAGATCAAAGAGGACGCCATTGCTATCTTGCTCCCGCGGGCCTTTTCGGTACAGCGGCGCACACATTTGTGGGTCGACCCAATCAATCGTTGGCTAGTTATCGATGCGGCGGCACAAAGTACCGCTGACGAGATTCTTGCCCTACTGGGCGAGACCTTTGCCCCCTTTCCGGCTTTGCCCGTACATACCAAGCTTGCCCCAAGTGCTGTGATGAGCCAATGGCTGGGCCAACAAGATGAGCCCGAGCCCTTTTTAATCGAGGAAGACGCCGAACTACGCGCCAAAAACGACTCGCGCGCTGTCGTACGCTATGTGCGCCATAGTTTAGATAGAGAGCTAATCCAAGAGCAATTAGCCCAAGGCATGTACTGCAGCCGTTTGGGGCTTAGCTGGGCCGACCGCATAGCCTTTGTGCTGTATGAAAACCTCGAGCTTAGGCGTGTCACCCCGCTCGATTTGCTCACTGATGAGCAAAGCAGCGACGAGCACGACCCCGCCGCCGAGCTGGCCGCAAGCTTTTTATTGATGTGCACCGAATACAATGCCCTCTTTAAGGCACTATTAGAAAAACTAGGCGGTGAAAAAGACGACCAAGATGGCTAGGCAGTCTGCAGGCAGTCAAGGCCGTCAAAACCGATGGTCAGAGCACAAGCAATCAAGACTGTCAAAGCCGACGGTCAGACTAAGCAGTCAAAGCGGGCAAGGCAGGCAATGTGGTCTAGGCAGTCAAGACAACCTATCGATCGTATGAACACAAGCCGTCGACATCTACCAAAGTCAGTTGGCGGCCCTGCACTTGTATAAACCCACGCTTAGACAAATCGTGCAAGATTCGTGAGAAATGCTCGGGGGTTAGATTGAGTAAATGGGCGATACTGGCTTTGGGCCGTTTAAGCTCGCAAGAGGCACCATTACGAAGGGGCAAATGGCTAAGCAAATACATCAGCACCCGCTGGGTGCCCGACATAAAGCTTTGCGGCTCGGCCGATAAATCACCAGTCAGGGCAAATAAGCGTTTGGCCAACAGGCCCAATACCTGCTCGAGTGCGCGCTCTTGGCTGCCCAACACCCCCACAAAGGTTGCAAAAGGGACCACCGCCAACTCGCAATCGGTAACAGCATAGGCATCGAGCGGGTAATTATTTTGCATGAGCATATAAATCTCGCCAAAGCTGGCCGGCCCCTCAAACTCGTACACCACTCGCTCGCAGCCTGTTTGGGTACGTAAACCCATCAAGACCTGCCCGCTGGCGAGCAAATAAAAATGCGTAGCGGGTTGCCCCTGGCTAAACAAAGGGGTGTCTTTTTTAACCGAACGCAACGAGCATTTGTTAGCGAGCTCATCAAGGGCCTCATCGGGCCAGTCTTTACACAACACACTTTGTTGCAATAAGGTTAGCAATTGATCTTTCATGCGAAAACTCCTTTGGCCCTTAAATAATGCGCGAGTAGGTAGCCTCGGTGCGCTGCGCAATATAGTGATCAAAGATCATGCTAATTGCGCGAACAAAGAGCCGCCCCTTGAGGGTTATTTTTATTTGGTTTGCATCAACCTGCACAAACCCTTTTTCAATAAACGGCTCAAGCTGTTGTAGCTCGGTAGCGAAATAAGTAGGAAAGTCGATACCGTAGCGCTGCTCTATAGACTCGAAGTGCACAGGCATGCTGCACATGAGCTTCATAATAATCTCGGCACGCAGTTGATCGTCGGGGCTCATAACAATGCCGCGTTGTACCGCTAACCGCCCCTCGTCAATGCACTGATAATAGCTTTTGAGTGAGCGATTGTTTTGCGAATAGGTATTTTGGACCTGCCCAATAGACGATACACCCAGACCAATAAGATCATGATCGGCACGGGTGGTATAGCCTTGGAAATTGCGTTGCAGACTGCCATCAAGCTGGGCTTGATTGAGCTCATCGGCAGGCAAGGCAAAATGATCGAGCCCAATATAAACATAACCCGCCTCGACCAAGGCAGTAGCAGCCAACAAGAACAAATCAAGACGCTCGTGTGGTGAGGGCAGATCGGCCTCTTTGATAAGGCGTTGGGCCTTGAACCGCTGCGGCAGATGTGCATAGTTATATAAAGCGATGCGATCGGGGCGCAGCTGCAGCAGCAAACGTACGGTCTCTTTAAAACTCTCTAGGTTTTGCTTGGGCAAACCGTAAATAAGATCAGTGTTAATAGAATCAAAGCCCGCGGCACGCGCTGCATAAACAACCTGCTCGACCTGGGTGTAGGGCTGTATGCGGTTGACCGCCTGCTGAACATCGGTATCAAAATCTTGCACACCAAAACTGCAGCGGTTAAAGCCAAACTCTGCTAGGGTAGATAGCGTCTCGGCGCTAACTGTACGTGGGTCGATCTCAATACTAAGCTCGGCATCGGGTAAAAACTCAAAGCGCTGCTGTAAACCCGTCATCAGGGCTTTTTGCTCATCAGCATTTAAAAAGGTAGGGGTGCCCCCACCAAAATGCAGCTGCCCCAGCTGATTAGTGCCCTGCAGAAACGGTACGATCATATCGGCCTCGCGCAATACGTACTGCACGTACTCGGACGAGCGGCTATGATCTTGGGTGATAATTTTGTTGCAGGCGCAAAAATAGCAAAGCGAGGCACAAAAAGGCAGGTGCACATATACCGACAAGGGGCTAGCCTGCTCGCCAAGCTGCGCACGCTTTTCTAAGGCCTGTATATAGTTTTGGGCGTCAAAGGGCTCTTTAAAACGGTCAGCCGTAGGGTACGAGGTATAACGCGGCCCTGCCCTATCAAAACGCTCGATAAGGGGGCGCGAAAAGTTTAACTCATGTAAAGCGTGTTGTGTGTTGTCCTCGGTCACTTTGGGCTGCATAATAAACGAGTTACCTTTGATGAATTGTTACGAATAAAATTGGCTAAATATTGACTAAATATTGACTGAATACTCAAAATGCCCCTAAAGGCAACGAGCCGAAATATGTTAACCATGGTTAACAAAACAAGCTATTCTACCAATTATGAGTTTAGACTGCTCATTTGTCATTGATATCTATCAATTATCTATCAGTTGGGCCCATGTTTTTTAAAAAAAGTAAATACCCCCCTAAACTCACAGGCAATTGGTGAGAGTTATCGTATTATTAGAGGTTATTTTTAAAAATTACGGTTGTCTGCTTATATGTATCTGGTTTTGATCCTCGTCTTGCCTTTTATTGGCAGCTTAATTTCTGCATTTTTACCTGCTTCGCAGCGTAGTTTGCAAACCAGCGTGGCCGTAATCATAGCCGTCTTGTGCGCGCTTTGCACCTTGTACTATTTACCCAGTTTTTTGCATGGGCAAACCCCCGCGGTGAGTGCACACTGGATACCCGCCCATGATCTTAAGTTTTCCCTGCGCTTAGATGGCTTTGCTTGGCTTTTTAGCCTCATTATTACCGTGATGGGCGCTTTTATCGCCCTCTATGCACATTATTATTTGTCCCCCAAAGACCCAGTTAGGCGGTTTTTTGTTTTTCTTCAGGTTTTTATGGGCTCGATGCTTGGCGTTGTGCTGTCGGGCAACCTGATACAGCTGGTGATTTTTTGGGAGCTAACCAGCCTATCGTCCTTTATGCTCATCGCCTACTGGTATCATCGTCGCGATGCCCGCCGAGGTGCCCGCATGTCGTTGATCATTACCGGTGGTGGTGGTCTTGCCTTGCTCGCGGCGATGCTCATGATTAGCCAGATTGTAGGCTCGTATGATCTCGAGACCGTACTCAACTCGGGTGATACCCTGCGCAACCACCCTTGGTACAGCATTGTTGTGGTCTTATTTGCCCTAGGCGCTTTGACCAAAAGCGCGCAATTCCCATTTCATATATGGTTGCCACGGGCCATGGCCGCCCCCACCCCAGTTTCGGCCTACTTGCACTCGGCCACCATGGTCAAAGCGGGTGTATTTTTAATGGCGCGGTTTTGGCCCGTCCTGGCCGGTACAACCGAGTGGCTTTGGATTTTTGGCACAGCAGGCCTAATCACCCTAATACTCGGGGCTTATATCGCCACCTTCCAGCGCGATATGAAAGGTGTTTTGGCGTACTCCACGGTCAGCCATTTGGGCCTAATCACCCTGCTTTTGGGTCTAAACACCCCCCTAGCCTTAGTTGCAGGTGTCTTTCATATCATTAACCATGCCACCTTTAAGGCCTCATTATTTATGGCCGCAGGGGTAGTGGACCACGAAACCGGCACCCGCAATTTAAACCGTCTCTCGGGGCTGCGCCACGTGATGCCCATTACCGCCACCCTGGCAACCATCGCCGCAGCGTCGATGGCTGGTGTGCCCTTGCTCAACGGTTTTATTTCTAAAGAGATGTTTTTTGAGCAAACCATCCTCGCCACCGAGGGGCGCTGGGATCATTACTTACTGCCTGCCTTAGCAGTGTTGGCGGGCAGCTTTAGTGTGGCTTACTCGTTGCGCCTAATTATGCAGGTGTTTTTTGGGCCGCTTAAAACCCAAGATCTACCGCGCCAACCTCATGAGCCACCCAAATTAATGCTTGTGCCCAGCGCTATTTTAGTAGTGTTGTGTTTGTTGATCGGCGTTTTTCCCAATCAAACCGTTAAACCATTTTTGCAGCAAACTGTGGCGTCGATTTTGGGCGCGCAAACGCCAAGTTACAGCATTGCTATCTGGCATGGGTTTAACTACCCCTTGCTCATGAGTGCGGTGGCCATTGTTGGGGGTATATTGGTCATTTATATCTTGCAGCGCAGTGTTGCAGGCCGTGTAAACCGTGCCCCCATCATTGCCCGCATCAATGGTCGTCGCCTGTTTGAGGCCATCGTGCATTGGGTAGAAACCCAAGCAGAAAACGTCCTGCGCTATACCTATACTGACCGCTTACAACCTCAGGTTTTTTTAATTATTAGCCTGGCCATTGTGGCCGCTGCCCTACCGGTCTTTATGGGCCAATGGATCTGGCCCAAGCCATGGCAACAGTTTGATATTTTGTTTCTTTTGTTATGGATAGGGGGTATTGCAAGCGCCATCGGGGTGGCCTATTTCGCCAAATTTCATCGCCCTGCGGCATTACTTTTGTCGGGTGCGGCTGGTTTGGTCACCAGCCTTACCTTTGCTTGGCTGTCCTCACCTGATTTGGCCTTGACTCAGCTCACAGTCGAGGTGGTAACGGTGGTGTTGATTTTATTGGGTTTGCGTTGGTTGCCTAACCCCCTCCCCGAGGTCTCTGATCAAGTCTCGTGGTCAAAACGCCTGCGTCGACGCCGTGATCTGCTCATTGCTATTGTTGCCGGGCTGGGTATGAGTCTTTTGGCTTATGCCATGATGAACCGCCCACACCCCGAGGGCATACGCGCTTTTATGGTCGAGCAGGCTCTTGCAGCGGCCGGGGGCTCTAATGTTGTTAACGTTATTTTGGTTGATTTCCGTGGTTTTGATACCTTTGGTGAGATCACCGTTTTAGGCATTGTCGCCCTAAGTGTTTATGCGCTGCTGCGTCGATTCCGACCACCAGTCGAGACAGTTGCCATGCCCTTGGCCCGTCGCCAACGGCAACGCAACCTCTTAGCCACTGTTTTCGAGGAGCCCGACCCCAATGCACCCTTGCCCGAGGGGGTGATGCAATTCCCTGCTGTGTTGGTGCGTTTCTTGATGCCTATTGCGGTTTTATTTTCTGTTTACTTCCTCTTGCGCGGGCATAACCTACCTGGTGGTGGTTTTGTCGGTGGTCTGGTTATGGCCACGGCCATTATTTTGCAATATTTTGTTAGTGGCGTGGTATGGGTTGAGAAAAGACCCCTCATGCACCCCAAAATATGGGTGGCCTTAGGCATGTTAATGGCCGGCGGCTCGGCACTATTTGTATGGCGTTATACCAAGCCCTTTTTAACCGCGCACATGTGGGAGTTTAATCTGCCTTTAGTAGGCACTGTACACCTGTCTTCCACCTTGTTTTTCGATCTCGGGGTGTACATGTTAGTGGTGGGCTCAGCAGTCTTGATGTTGGTGGCCTTGGCGCATCAATCACTGCGTTTTTATCGCAAATTGCCTCGCGTACACGACTTTCTACTTAAGAAAAGAGTCTAACAATGGAATTAGTTTTATCAATTGGTATTGGTGTCTTGGTAGCAGCTGGCGTGTGGCTAGTGCTCAGACAGCGCACCTTTCAGTTTATTATGGGCCTGTCGTTGCTCTCGTATGCGGTGAATTTGTTTATCTTTTCTATGGGCCGACTACGTGTTGGGCAACCACCTTTGGTTACTGATGAGCAGCTTGCTGACCCCAGTTTATATGCCGACCCGGTACCGCAGGCATTAGTGCTTACCGCCATTGTGATTGGCTTTGCCACCACAGCTTTATTTTTGGTGGTGTTGCTGGCTAACCGTGGCTTTTCGGGTACTGACCATGTCGATGGCCGTGAGGAGTCATCCTCGTGAAGCAGATGTTGTTTACCAACCTCCCTATACTACCCATTGCTATCCCGCTTTTGACCGCGGGGCTTATGCTGTTATTTAACGAGCAACAGCGCCGCGCTAAAATCATTTTGGCGCTGCTCTCCTTTGGCAGCCTGTTTTACACAGCCTTGCTACTCATCGACCTAACCGATGGCAGCATTGCTAGCAATTGGGTCAACCAGGTAGGGGTCTATTTGTTGGGCAACTGGCCTGCCCCTTTTAGTATCGTTGTGGTGGTTGACCGTTTGGCAGCCATGATGCTGTTGTTAACTGTTATTTTGGCCACCTTTACCTGGATCTACGGCACCTCGCGTTGGGATCGCAAAGGGGTTCATTTCCACCCCCTATTTCAACTGATTGTTATGGGCTTGAATGGCTCATTCCTGACCGGTGACTTATTTAATCTTTTTGTCTTTTTTGAGGTGTTCTTAGCAGCCTCATACGGCCTTATGCTGCACGGCTCGGGCAAGGAGCGCGTGGCCAATGGCTTGCACTATATTGCGGTTAACTTATTGTCCTCTTTTTTGTTGCTCATCGCTATCGCGCTTATCTATGGTCTAACGGGTAGCCTAAATATGGCCGAAATTGCCCTCCATGCCGAGCAACTAAGTGGGGCAGATCGCAGCTTATTTGAGCTCGCAGCTGCTGTATTAGGGGTCGCCTTTTTGATCAAGGCAGCCGCCTGGCCCTTAAACTTTTGGTTAATTGGCGCCTACTCTAATGCCAGTGCGCCGGTGGCAGGGTTATTTTCCATCATGACCAAAGTTGGGGTCTATGCCCTATTGCGCATCGGCTCACTGCTCGAGCCTTCTGGTGCGCCCGCTGCTTTTGGGGGGGCTTGGATGTTCCCCGTAGGCATTATTACCCTAGCCTTTGGCAGTATCGGCATGCTCGCCACACACCAGCCCGAACGCTTGGCCAGCTATTGCATTGTTATTTCCTCAGGTACCTTGCTTGCCGCACTGGGCATGCCCGGTGTTGTACTGACTGCACCAGCTTTATACTATTTATTAAGCTCGGTTTTGGCCGTTGGCGCTTTTTTCTTATTATTAGAAATGGTCAATCGCCTGCAACCATTTGGCTCTGAATTATTAGCCGTGAGCGAAGACGCTTTTGATCTTCGCGATCTAGGCGATGAAGAAGGCTTAGAAGACACGGTAGGCATACCCTTCCCCGTGCCCATCGTGTTTTTGGGGTTGGCTTTTTTAGCCTGTGCTTTATTGATCATCGGGCTCCCGCCCTTATCGGGTTTTGTGGCCAAATTTAGTCTGCTCTCGGCCGCTTTATTTAGTTCGGGTGCGACCAGCAATGCCTGGGTACTGACTGCCGCAGTTTTGTTATCTGGCTTTGCCGGCATTATGGCGTTTTCGCGTATGGGTATTCATTTATTCTGGGTTGTACAAAATCCCAGATTGCCCACCCTGCGCTTTACCGAGGTATTGCCGGTGTTGGCCTTGATCACCTTTTGTGCGGCTTTAGCTATTTGGGCGGGACCAATTAGCAGTTACTTAGAGCTCACCGCAGCGTATCTGGGCCGACCCGATCTATATATCGAGGCGGTTTTAAGCCAAGGAGGCTAAGAACACATGAAAACCATTCGTGCGCGTTTGAATTTTCTTAATCTGCCTGTGGTTTTATTTCTTATCTGGATGCTTATTCAGCAGCAATGGACCATCGGCCAAGTTGTGTTAGGGGCAGCTTTGAGCATTGCTATTAGTATTGCTGCCTGGCCCTTTAGGCCGATACGAGCCACCATGCAGCATCCATTTTTAGCCATGCGTTTAATTTGGCATGTGGCGGTAGATATTGCCAAATCAAATTACGATGTGGGCAGCATTGTATGGCGCGGGAAAAAGTCCAAAGCCATCCCTGGCTTTTTAGATATCCCACTGCGTATACGTGACCCACATGGCTTGGCTGCTTTGGCCTGCATTATTACCTATACCCCTGGTACGGTTTGGGCCGGTTATGTCGAGGAAACCAACCTGCTCACCTTGCATATTCTTGATTTAAAAGATGAGCAGTTTTGGTTAGATGTCATACAAAAACGCTATCAAGAACCATTAATAGAGATTTTTCATGAATAGCATTATCGTTTGGGCCTGCAATTTTGCCTTATTATGCTTTAGTGCAGGCATGTTGATTGCTTGTTATCGGTTGTGGACTGGGCCCATGGCTGCTGATCGGGTGCTGGCCTTAGATGCTATGTACAACAATGGCTTACAGGCTTTACTAGCATTGGGTCTGCGCGCACATGCCGAGTCGTACTTTGATATTGCCCTGATGATTGCCCTTTTTGGCTTTGTGGGCTCGGCTGCTATGGCCAAATTTTTATTACGTGCTGAGGTCATTGAGCCATGAGTAATGTGGAACTTATTATTAGCATTATTGCCGCAGCGCTGATTATTTTAAGCGGTATCGTTACTTTTACGGGTACCTTGGGGCTGGTTCGTCTACGGCATTTTTATTCGCGCATGCATGCTCCGACTTTGGGTAATACTTTGGGGGTGTTTTGTTTATTAGTGGCAATGGTGCTGATTTATAGTTTTGTGCACAAAAAGTTTTTAATCCATCCGTTGCTCATTACAGCTTTATTGATCGTGACCTCACCGGTTACTGCTATTTTGCTTATGCGTGCGGGCATTAAGCGCGAGCGCAATGAGCCTTTAACTGT
>Ga0209487_1001869_pt1 | contig 17448 bp, 19 predicted proteins | sample Poulit2012_FD_187524 | JGI IMG/M metagenome (GOLD analysis project Ga0209487, IMG submission 187524) | Agricultural soil microbial communities from Georgia to study Nitrogen management - Poultry litter 2012 (SPAdes) (version 2) | ecosystem: Environmental > Terrestrial > Soil > Agricultural land...
AGCCAAGCGAGAATGCTTGCGTGGCATTATTTTGCTCACCGATGTGCGCCACCCTTTTAAAGAATTCGATGAAATGATGGTGGATTGGGCCACCGAAACCCAGATGCCATTGCATATCTTACTCACCAAAGCCGACAAGCTCAGCTACGGTGCAGCAAAAAGCGCGTTACACAAAGCCCAAGCACCGCTGCTAAACAATCCCTTTATCACCCTGCAACTGTTTTCAGCCACATCAGGGCTAGGTACCGATGATGCTTGGGATTTAATTGGCAATTGGCTGGATATAGATACTGCCGTGACGGAGGACTAAGCAAAAAAAACCCCGGCAGCTCATAGGGGGAAGGGTAATTAGCTGCCAGGGCTAGAGATGTCTCGCTCGCTCTGGGGAAAGCGTTCGAGACTAAGTCAGCGGCCTCTTGAAGGGGGGGGGATATCAAGGATCTAGCCGCTGATGGCCAATATGACCATAATTCACAGAAAAGTTCCACTTAATAGCACTAAATGACAAACCGGTTCACTTATTTTTACAGTTATCCTAATAAAAGCCATGCTATTCATACATGTCTACCCAAATGCCTATTATTTGGGTTAGTATTTGTGGCTTAACAATGAACGTCATAAACAACAACAGGGATCTATTATGAAACTCCGTTATCTCCTAGCAGCCTCTGCGCTGTGCCTGCCTTTTACTGCCACCGCCGCTGAGGGCATTAGCTACACTTATGCGGAAGCCAGTTATCAGGTGTGGACTGATTCAAAGTGGGAGCAACACAACTGGGCATTGAAGGGCTCGTTCCAAGTGGGTGATCAGTTTTATCTCGCGGCTGAAGATCAATACTTTGCCCATGCCGTTGAACGTAGCGGCGGCGTGGGTTTCTTTGCCCCACTCGACGACAACTTGCACGTTTATGGCCAACTGTCCTTGGCTAACAGCGGAATGAAAGAAAACGGAAAAAGCACAGGCATCCGCCCCATCCTTGAGGGAGGTGCACGCATGGCACTGAATAACGAGCTTGAAGTACGTGGCGCTCTACGTTACGTTTCAAATGCCTATGTAGAAGAAGACGAACTCTTCATCCAACTTGAAGGACTTTACAAACTCGATAACAAAATTGGTTTTGTAGGCGGCTTAGCCATCCCAACCGAAGCCGACGGCGTTGTGCTAAACCTAGGCGCACGTTTTAGCTTCTAATCGTTACCGGTTGGTAAAACCTCATAAAACCCGCGCCTTTCAGGGGGGCGGGTTCTTTATTTTTCCCTCGCAACACGGCACTATTCTCGGCGTCCACAACTGAAAACGGGACGTTTCTGGCGCTTCTTGCCATCCCTTGCCCGTTTTATACTCCAACCAATATAGGATGCCGTATCATGAAGTTACGTAGCTTACTTGCCGCTGTGATTATCAGCGCTCCTTTCGCGGCGAATGCCGCCCCCGCCAACACAGGCATTAGCTACAACTATGGTGAAGCCAGTTATCAAATTTTCACCGATCCTGATGTTCATCAATGGGGATTCAAAGGTTCTTACCAAGTGGCTGATCAAATTTATGTAACCGCCGAAGATAGCTACCTCATTGAAGGTCGCAGCGGTGGCGTGGGGTTTTTTGCCCCTTTAGATAACACTTTGCACCTTTATGGTCAGTTTTCTTTAGCCGACAGCTACCTTAAAAAAGGCATTCGCCCTGTATTAGAGGGTGGTTTACGTGCCGCGCTTAACAACGAACTAGAAGTACGTGGTGCCATGCGCTACGCCACCAAAAGCGCAGTAAACAGCAGAGGCAAAGTAAAAGACGAGCTGTTCTTCCAAGCCGAAGGCCAATACAAGTTTAACAACCAGCTAGCCGCTGTGGCAGGCCTTGCCATCCCGGTGGAAGCTGATGGTGTGGTACTGAATGTGGGTGCGCGCTTTAGTTTTTAATCGACGCTCTACCCTTGCGCGGCCAACCGCGTGACACAAAAAGCCCGAGTTCCTTTGAGCTCGGGCTTTTTATTGCTGGTCTAACGCGTCTAATTCACCTACCGCGCCTATAAGGTGCCGGCGTATTGATTCCAAAACTGCCGCGCGGTGCGAGCTGAACGGCCGCCTTTTTCGGTGGCAAAGCGTTGCGCCACAATATGCAGCTGCTCTCTATCTTCCACCTCTGGAAAGAGGTGATCTATCATGGCGTAGTACTGCTGCTGGCTTATAGGGTAAAAAGACAACCTCAAGCCAAAGCGATCCGCTAGGGAAATTTTCTCCTCTAAGGCATCACCTAGGTGCAACTCCCCTCCTTTCACCCCTCCGCCTGCATTATCCCCATGGGTTTGAGGAATTAAGTGGCGGCGATTTGAGGTGGCATAAATGCGAATATTCTCGGGCGGCAACTCAATGGAGCCTTCCATCACGGATTTAAGGTGCTTATAGCCACCCTCCCCTTTTTCAAAGGAAAGGTCATCGCAAAACAAAATAAAGCGATAAGGCTCTTCGCGAATTTCATCGGCAATTTCCGGCAGAATGGCCAAATCGTCTTTTTCCACTTCTAGCAGGCGCAGCCCTTGAGGTGCATAGTGGTTCAGCAAGGCCTTCACAATGGAAGATTTCCCCGTGCCGCGGCTGCCCCATAGCAACACGTGGTTACTCGGCTCCCCGGCTAAAAAACGCTCGGTATTTTCCATAATGCGTTCTTTTTGACGCTCAATGCCAAGCAAATCATCCAACGTGATGGGGTCGTAATACTTCACCGCGCGCAAACGCGAATTATAAGGCCGCCACACGGCCGCCTTAGTGGTACTCCAATCAATCATTAATGTGCCTCATCCCAATTATCACCAATACCCACATCTACCACCAGGGGCACAGCAAGCTCAGCTGCTGCCTCCATCCGCTGGGTTACTTCTGTTACTAGGGTATCCACGGCGGATGCTTCCACCTCAAACACCAGTTCGTCATGCACTTGCATCACCATGCGGGCGGGCAAACCGCTTTCTTCGAGCCATTGGTCCACGGTAATCATGGCGCGCTTAATAATATCCGCTGCGGTGCCCTGCATGGGGGCGTTAATAGCAGTGCGCTCCGCCGCTTGGCGACGCATGCCATTACGGCTATTAATTTCAGGTAAATATAAGCGGCGGCCAAACAGGGTTTCCACATAGCCTTGTTCATGGGCCAACTCACGGGTGGTTTCCATGTAGGTTTTCACCCCAGGGTAACGCTCAAAATAGGTGTCGATGTAATCCTGCGCTTGGTAGCGGGGGATGCCGAGCTGCTTTGATAAACCAAAGGCGCTCATGCCGTAAATCAGGCCAAAGTTAATGGCCTTTGCGTTGTTGCGTATTTCGGAGCTCACTTCGTCCAAGGGCAAGCCCCACACCTCTGCCGCCGTGGCGCTGTGAATATCTAATCCTTCAGCAAAGGCTTTTTGCAGGCTGGCATCATTGCTTAAGTGCGCCATGATGCGCAGCTCAATTTGCGAGTAGTCCGCTGCCACAATTTTATGCCCGGGGCTAGCGGTAAACGCCTGGCGAATACGGCGCCCTTCCGCGGTGCGCACGGGGATATTTTGCAGGTTAGGGTCGCTGGAGGAAAGCCGCCCCGTGGCCGTCACCGCTTGGTGATACGAGGTGTGCAAACGCCCTTCGCCATCCACCAGCTCGGGCAGTTTATCGGTGTAAGTGGATTTGAGCTTACTTAAACCGCGGTATTCCATAATCACGCTGGGCAATTCGTACTCCAACGCCAGCTCCTGTAATACCGCCTCCGCCGTGGAAGGTGCCCCCTTGGGGGTTTTCTTTAAAATGGGCAGTTCTTGCTTCACAAATAAAATCTCACCCAGCTGCTTAGGCGAACTTAAATTAAAAGGCTCACCAGCCAGCTCATGGGCTTGTTGCTCTAGCTCCGCCATTTTTGCGGCCAGCTCTTGGCTTTGGTTACGCAGCATTTGCACGTCGATGTGGCAACCATTGCGCTCCATACGCGAAAGCACCGACAGCAAGGGCAGCTCTATGTCTTCAAACACCTTTACTAAGCTGGGGATAGCTTCCAATTGTGGCCAAATGGCTTGGTGCAACTGCAAGGTAATATCCGCGTCCTCGGCGGCATATTGGCTGGCTTGCTCCAAAGGAATTTGATTGAAAGTGAGCTGCTTGGCACCTTTGCCTGCAATTTCTTCAAAACTGAGGGTGGGTCGGTTTAAATAACGACGCGCTAGCGTATCCATATCGTGGCGGCTCGCCACGGAATCCAATACGTAGGATTCCAACATGGTGTCGTAGGCAATGCCCTTTAGGGTAATGCCATAGGGGGCCAAAATACTCATATCGTATTTCAGGTTTTGGCCGATTTTTTTAATGTCTTCGCTTTCAAGCACGGGCTTTAATTGCTCTAGCACCCAGGCCCTATCGAGCTGCTCAGGCGCGCCCACATAATCATGGGCCACGGGCACATAGGCCGCCTCATAGGGCTCCACCGCAAAGGACAGCCCCACCAATTCGGCACTCATATAATCTAAAGCAGTGGTTTCCGTATCAAAAGCAAACAACTTGGCCGCTTCTAACCGCTTAATCCAATCCGCGAGCGCTTCCTTGGTGGTAATGGTGGTGTAGTTCGCTTCTTTGGCTTCTTCTACGGGCTTGGCTTCGCCGCCAAGTTCCTCTAACCACGATTTAAACTCAAGCTCGGTAAAATGTTCGGTTAAGGCGGCGGTATCTTCGGGCTGAATGGTTAAATCATCGAGAGTTTCTTCCAGTTCGCAATCCACCTTAATGGTGGCCAGCTTATAGGATAAAAAGGCCACTTCGCGGTGTTCTTCCAAGCGCTTGGGCATGGTTTTAGCGCCGCGAAACCCTAACTCGGGCACCTTATCCAAGGCATTATAAATCTCTTCCATACTGCCAATGCCTTGCAACAAAGCGAGAGCGGTTTTCTCCCCCACGCCGGGCACGCCGGGAATGTTATCGGCGCTATCGCCCTGCAAGGCGAGCAAATCAATAATTAGCTCGGGGCCCACACCGTATTTCTTTTGCACTTCTTCCACGTCGTACACAGTGTTGGACATGGTGTTCACCAAGGTAATGTGCTCAGACACCAGCTGCGCCATGTCCTTATCACCGGTGGAAATCACCACATGTTGCCCCTTGGCTTCCGCTTGGCGAGCGAGAGTACCGATGACATCATCCGCCTCCACACCCTCTTTAATAATCAACGGCAATCCCATGGCCCGAATAATGGCGTACAAGGGCTCGATTTGTGCGCGCAAATCATCGGGCATGGGCGGGCGCTGCGCCTTGTATTCCTCAAACATTTCATCGCGAAAGGTTTTGCCTGGCGCATCAAACACCACTGCTACCTGCTTGGGGGAATAATCCTCCAGCAGCTTGCGTAGCATGCTCACCACACCTCGCACCGCTCCTGTGGGCTGGCCCTTGGAGGTGGTGAGGGGAGGCAAGGCAAAAAACGCCCGATACAAATAAGAGGAACCATCAACTAACACTAAAGGGGTTTGCACAACATTCACCTACATTGGTTTGCTTATTGCTTTAACAGCTTGCTTAACTCGGCAGTGAACTCTTCCACCGCTTTACCCGCGGCCGGCACTAAGCCACCCATAGTGACAAAGCCATGCACAAGCTGGGAGTAATGAAAATACGTCACGGGCACTTTGGCTTCTTCTAGCCGTTTACCGTAGGCCAAGGCTTCATCGCGCAGTGGATCGGTGGCGGTTACCATAATGGTGGTGGGCTGGTCGCCGAGTTCGGGGGTTAGCAAGGGCGAGACGTAAGGGTGGCTTAAATCTGTGCCGGCTGGCAAGTATTGATCGGTAAACCATTTTTTAAGCTCTTTGGTGAGGCCATAACCTTCCGCAAACTCTGTTTTAGACGCGTACTCGCCTGCTTGGTCCACGGTGGGGTAAATAAGGCACTGTGCAACAGGTTTCACTTTCGCCTGCTGACTTAAAATCACCGATAAACAGCCACCTGCGCTATCCCCTGCCACGGCGATCTTTTTAGGGTCCACACCTAGCTCTAGTGCCTGCGTTTGCAACCACTCCCAAGCGGCTAAGGTATCTTCCACTGCAGTGGGGTATCTATGCTCAGGCGCTAAACGGTAATCTAGCGAAAAAACAGGGCGACCTAGCGTGTTAGCAAACCAGCGGCAAAAATTATCGTAATCCGCCACGCTGCCAATGGTAAAACCGCCACCATGGATAAAAAGCACGGCTGAGGTCGGGGTGGCAGCCAACCGCGGGCGGTATTCACGCACTAATACTTGGCCATCCTTCACCGGTACTTGGTGATCACGCACTTGTTCGACTTTTTCGAACTGTCTATCAAGCAAAGCTAGCGCATCGGCATAAATTTTCCTCGATACCGCCACATCCTTTTGAATAAAGTTGGGTTGGAGCTCACTTGCGGCTAATAAAAAACGAATATTGGCATCCAAGGGCACTGCGGGCGCCGGTGCTAACAAACGAGCCATACCGCGTTTCACGCCGCTAGGAAGGGACAGCAAACCTGCCACTGTGAAGCGCTCTACTTTAGCGCGCGCCGTAGCGAAAAAACCTTGTTTCATGATTCATCTACCTCTTGTAAATAAAGTTGTTGTTTTGGTGGTCGTTGGATTTGTTGAGTGACCTCGCGAAGCCAATCATCATCTTGCCAACACACGTCATTGCTCGGCCGTGCGTAATGGCTTACCACGAGGTGCCGCACGCCGGCGGCTAATGCCACCTGCACTCGCTCTTGACAAAACTCGCGCACCCAAGGCCAATAGGCATCCTCTTCCACCACCTTTAAATAACCATCAAATAACATGGGTGTTAAACGCCGTTGCGCACAAAAGCGAAGTTCATGCTGCAAGCGTTTTTGCCACTGTTCAGCCCAGTAACCTTGCTGCAAACCATGCCAAGTAGCCGCCATACGGTTGCGCAGCTTAGCTAGCGGCAAGCGTTGATTGCGCCATACTGTGTTGCTGAGTTGGAACCTAATGTCATCATCTTGCCACAGTGCCAGCGCGTAAAAATCTAACTCACTAGTGCTTAAATCATGATAAAAAGGCTCAGCGCCTGCTGCTGCGCTAATACCGTATTGATACTGCGGAAATAATGCCCGCAACGCCCTAGGCACTGCGAGCAAATATTCATCAATGCGTTTGCGAACGCTAGCGTCCCAAGGCATTAAGCGCCCTAGGGGATTAAAAGGATGGCGACGGAAAATACGACGATAAGCGCCATAGGCATTGAGCGGAAATCCTTGGCAAAAATCCACTCCTTTTATAACGCCGCCCACACCTTGCTGTTGAGCGAAATTCAACACGTCTGCCCATACCTTCACAAAGTGTTCAGGGCGACGAATAAAGGAACGGCGTGCTTGGCTATCGGGTAGGAAGCTGCTGCTAAACCATATGTCCACTTGGTGTTCTTTAGCCCAATGCAGCAGACTCAACAAACGAGCGCGGGGCTGAACTTTAATGCTGCTAGCCTCAATGAACTCGCGCAGCGGCGGCACGCACACATAAGCGTGCTCTTGCACTTCACCATGCTCATTTGCGGCCACCAAATGCGGGCTTGGGTCTATTATCAACCCTTGGTAACCGCGGGCCACCAAAGATTGAAAGCATGCCTCTAAGTCTTCGTAGCGTTCATGGGTTAGCCATTCATGCCCCCAGTTTGCTAGAGGAACGCCTTGTTTTGCTGCGGCTTGCTGCTTCAATTACCAAGCTCCTAAAGAATTTTATTAACGCTAACTATTTACGGTTACCACCACAATGGCCCTGGCTCGATGCTTTTATTTGTTTATGTCAATGCTGTGGCTTACCTGCAAAACAAGCCTCAAATTGCGCACCCAAATGGTGGAGAAACTCGGTGTAATGCGCTGTATCCAAATCGCGCCCTAGGGGGTCCACCTCATATAGCACGCAGTCGCCCGTGCACAAACGCCTTAACAACCCCTTGCGCGCCTCCGGCTCTGCCACAACACATTTAACCTGCTGTTGTTGCATTTGTTGGCGCAACTCCACCACTCGCCGGCTGCTGGCATCCGTATCGATATTAGTGGCCACCACCAAAGGCCGCTGCAACGCAAACGCCGTGGCGAAATACCCCCAAGCATCGTGATGACTCAAATAAGCGGCCTCATGATACGGCGCCAACAATTCCGTCAGCTGCGCTGTGGTGGTCTCGAGTTGGCGTAGAAAATGCGCTTTCGCGCTTTCCCATTCCGCCACCGAAAGCCCCAACTCAGCAGTATGTTTATCCAATCCTTGCACGAGGGCAATGATATTTTGCGGCGCCAACCATAAGTGCGGGTCTAAGTGGCTATGATGCGCGTCATGATGCTCTTCTTGTAACAGTAAGACGCCCTTCTGGGCCGTCAGCGGCACTTCCAGACGCCCATGCTTATGAATAATATCCGCAATATACGGTTCTGCTTCGGCGCCTAGCCACACCACCAAATGGCTATTCAACACACGCCGCGCCTGACCAGGTGTTAGTGCAGCGTGATGAGGGTTTTGCTGCGGTAGCAATAGGATATCCACTTGAATATGAGGATGCTCAGCAAACAGCTCACGCAATACCTGAGCCACTGGCTCAATGCTCGCCAACACTGACACGGTTTGCTGCGCCTGCACGGCACCCATCGATAAACTCAAAACAATAAAAAAACAAAATCTACGCCACATAGTGTGTTATCCATGCCCAAAACAGCTCAGTAGTATATCATTTGATGCCTTATGATTATGGAGATTTTATGAACACCGCCCGCCCTCTTATTGAGTTACGCCAAGTTAGCGTGCGCTATGGCGATGTTACTGCCTTATCACAGGTGGATATGGCGCTGCGCCCACGGCAAATCACCACGCTAGTGGGCCCCAACGGTGCCGGCAAATCCACCTTGGCGCGCGTGGTACTGGGCATCGTTAGCCCAAGTGAAGGCACGGTAAGCAAAGAACCAGGCTTGCGCATTGGTTATATGCCCCAGCGCATCAAGCTGGATGACAGCCTGCCTTTAACGGTGGACCGCTTTCTGTGGCTTGGCCAACCGAGCAACAAGGCAGCACGCAAAGCCGTGCTGAAGCGTGTGGGCGTAAGGCATTTACGTAAGCGTTCTGTGCACCAACTCTCAGGCGGTGAATGGCAGCGGGTGCTGCTCGCTCGTGCGTTATTGCGCTCACCGGATGTGTTGGTACTCGATGAGCCGGCTCAAGGGGTTGATGTGGCGGGCCAAGATGCTTTATATGGCCTACTCAAAGAAGTACGCGACGAAATTGGCTGCGCTATTTTGCTCATTTCCCATGATTTGCACTTTGTGATGGCCGCCACTGACGAAGTCATATGCTTGCAACAACATATTTGCTGCTCTGGCACGCCTGATGTAGTCCAACGCAATCCCGCTTATTTAGCACTGTTTCCTCCTCAAACGCAGGGCAACTTAGCACTCTACCAACACCATCACGACCACCATCACCACCCCGAAGGTGATGCTTGTGCAATGGAAGACACCCATGATAATTGAATTACTTTTACCGCCCTTATTAGCTGGTTTAGCCATTGCCTTGGTCTGTGGTCCCATGGGGGCTTTTGTGGTGTGGCGCCGCATGGCTTTTTTTGGTGACACCCTCGCCCACGGCTCTTTGCTCGGCGCCGCCTTCGGCTTAGCAGTGGGGATGGCGCTATATCCCGCGGTTATTTTATGTTGTGTGATGTTGGCTCTTATTCTCACAGCCCTGCAACGTCAGCAATTTATTGCCAACGACACTTTGCTTGGCATTGTGGCGCATACCACCCTTGCCCTCGGCATTGTGGCTTTAAGCCTGCTGCCGCAAGTCAAAGTAGATTTGTTTGGTTTTTTATTTGGGGATTTACTCGCTGTTGGCTTAGCAGAAGCTGGGCTTTTATGGCTTGGTGCCAGCCTGATTTTACTCGTATTAGTGCTGAACTGGCGACAGTTGCTCAGCATTACTGTAAACGAGGAACTCGCCAAGGTGGAGGGCGTACCTACTCATTTAACGCGCACTTTATTGATGGTGTTATTAGCACTATTAATTGCTGGCGCTTTGCGCACTGTGGGGGTGCTGCTAATAACTTCGTTGTTGGTAATCCCACCAGCAGCTGCGAGGCGCTTTTCGCCCACACCTGAACACATGGCAATACTGGCTAGCATTATTGGCATGGTGGCGGTGGTGGGCGGCCTTGCTATGAGTTGGTTCTTGGACACACCAGTGGGTCCTTCCATTGTCCTCGCCGCTGCAGGGACTTTTTTAGCCTCGCTAATACTGCCAGCGCGGGCGTAGCCCAAACAGACGGCGCCACTTATCAAAACGCTTATAGCGCTTGATATAGGGCACATAGTATTGGTCTTCTTGCTTAATATGGTTAATAAGCCACAAGCCGATTTCCACACGCACAGCTTGAGCCACTTTAAACGGATCAGCACCCGCCTCTAGCTCTCGCAAATAACGGGTGACACGGGTACGAAAAGCCTCATGAGCACTGTGGTGTTGGTCCACACCAGGGTAGCCAATATCGCGCAGCAGGCTTTCTTCAAACACATTATGAGAAATTGCGTACTCCACCACCCCAGCGCACACTTCCATCACTTTGTCGCGCAGCTGTCTTTCTATCGCGTCCTCAATGTCATCGAAATACTCAAATAAACGCTGATGCTGTTTATCGATAATATCAACGCCAATTAAATAATCATCGGACCACTTTAGGTCGTCCTTGGTAGACATAGCTTACCCCCTATGGTGATGCTTTCAGTTATTGTTATTTATAGAGACTGGCAAAGACAAAGCATAGGACAAATACTGCTAAACAACATGATATGAATCAAAAGAGGCCCTTGGCTGAATAGCAAGGGCCGAAAACATTACTTCTTGCGTTTGCCCCCAGGGGGCAAATAAGGCATTAGGGTCATAAACCACATCAGACCCGCCGCATCGCCTTCCACTTTAATATCGCCCGCTTGCATGCCCTGCATAAATGCCATCTGGTTTTTGCTTGCTTCGCGCAAAACCCGAAAAGCATAAGCGGCGTCTTTAAAACTGAGCGTGGTTTTGGGTGCCGAGTGCAAGCCTCGACCGCTGCCAATCCCCGCCGGATTAAAATAAAACCAACGCGCTGGCTTGCCACTCTCTGTGCGCCATTGCATCACTAAGCTTTGCTTAGCTAGGCGCTCACGCACCTCAGTATTGCGTTTGCCCAACCAGCGCAAACGCAGCGCCAACAACCATAAAACCAAACGAAATGCCATGGCAATGCTCGCTTAAAATAAATCTGGCAATTGCTTGCCTAGCGCCATACGTTCTTTTACCGCATCACCGGTTAACGCAAAGCCACGCAACTGGTCTTGGGTATCGTAGTACAAGGCCTTCACATGGTGGCCGTCTTGCTCCACTTCCCAACGCCCTTCTAGGCCCAAAGGAGGCGGCGCACAGGCAACCGCGCAAGCAGGTACTTTAATAGTGATAGGCATGGCCGGATATTTTACTGCTGTTTCTGTGCCTGCTAATGTGCTTGCCAACGCCCGCGCCGCAGCCATTAGGGGCAACACATACAGCAACACATGGCCTTCTACTTCAGCGCAATCACCCAGAGCAAACACATCTGGATGTGATGCGCGTAAAAACTTATCCACCTTAACACCACGGTTCACCTCAAGGCCTGCGGCTTTGGCTAAATCAATGTTTGGTTGCAAACCCACGGCAGACAGCACGACGTCGGCGTCAATGGTGGCACCGTCCGAAAGATGTACGCGCACTCCATGATCAAGCTTTTCCACTTCCTGAGCAAAGGGCCCGAAGTGGAAAGTCACGCCTAGCTCACTGAGAGCGCCAGAAACCGCTAAAGATGCTTCTTCGGGCAAGAAGGTGGGCAAACAGCGACCCGCAGGCTCCACCACATGTACTTGAAAATCGCCATTGGTGAGATCATTAGAAAATTCGGTGCCAATCAAACCGCTACCTACAATTACCACACGCTTCTTACCTTCAAGCGCTTCGCGGAAGCGGCGATAATCCATCAAATTATTCACCGTATACACGGCGTCCAAACCACTCCCCTTTAAAGGGGGTTCAAACACTTTGGCACCGTTAGCCAATACTAACTTGCTATAGGCGAGAGTATCGCCATTGTCGAGGCTTACTTGCTTAGCATCGACATCAATACCCGTGACCACCGTGTGCGTGCGCAAGTCCACGTCAAATTGCTCTTTGAGCTTATCAACCGTGGCCATTACGAGTTCATCGGCGGCTTTGTTACGGGTAAATCCAGTGGACAACATGGGTTTAGAGTAGTTTTGCCCATCATCAGCGGTGAGCATAACCACAGGCGTGGTAGTGTCGTGGCGACGGAATTCTTTAATCGTATTAAAGCCCGCCAAACCAGAACCGATAATAATAATTGGGGCTGCCATTTTTATATCCTATGTTGTCCGAACGTTAGCGCTTGCCATCCAAGCGCCCTCTATTAGATTTCTACCATTTCGAAATCATCTTTGGTAACGCCGCAGTCAGGGCATACCCAATCATCGGGTACATCGGCCCATGCGGTGCCTGCTGGAATGCCATCTTCAGGCCAACCTTCGGCTTCGTCATAAATAAAGCCACACACTACACATTCCCACTTTTTCATTGCATTAACCTCAAAAGTGTTAGGGTTATTCGCCGTTTAAGGGCTAGATAAGAGCGCATAAGCTAGCGATAGTGAACAGAAAATGCAATCACACCAACAACAGTGCCATTTGTCAATGTAAGAGATTGGCTAAACCGCCACTACACTCTTTACGCGCAAGCCCTTAAACTGTGCCCATTCACAACCCAAGGAGCCGCCTTGCAAAGTCCCATGCATCAACACCTCCCCCTAACGCCGCGTTGGCAATCTCCAGAGCAAGTACAAGCACCAGCCATCGTAATGGACTGGTTGTTAGACACTGGCTCATTAACGCAACGATTAAAGCGCCACGGCAGCTTCCATGTAGAACCTCAAGAAGAATGGCGAGGCATGGCTCCCTTAAGCGATTACGGCTTACTCGAATTGCCTCCAGAAGAAGCACTAGTGCGTGATGTTATTTTGGCTTTAGATGATGAGCCTGTGGTACTCGCACGCTCAGTCATACCGCAAAGCGCCTTGATGGGCGAGAATGCTATGCTTAGCCAAATGGCAAACCGCTCCTTGGGCCTTGAACTGTTTCAAACGCCAAAAGCCATACGGGAACAATTGTGGCTTACTCAGCTCCCGTCTGCTAACCCTTTGGGGGCTTTGTGGGGTCGGCAAAGCCGCTTCAACAAACGTGGTGGACGCTTGCTAGTGGCGGAATACTTTTTACCTGCGCTGTGGCGGCGCCTTGAAATTGGTTAGTCCAACTTTTATTAACGATGGTTAAGGCTTTATGTTTCATTTCATAGAAAAACGTTTTCCTGCTTTGTGGCCTTGGATTCAACTCATGCGGCTCGAGAAACCCATCGGCTCCATGCTGTTGCTTTGGCCTACCCTCTGGGCAGTTTGGATTGCTGGTGCCGGTGCACCGAGCGTAAAAGTAGTGGTGGTGTTTACCTTGGGCGTGTTTGCCATGCGTGCCGCTGGATGCGTAATTAACGACTTTGCCGACCGCAATATTGATGGCAGCGTGGAACGCACCAAAGGCCGCCCCCTTGCCACAGGCGCCCTGAGCGCTAAGCAAGCATTAGCGCTATTTGCGGGTTTGGTGTTCCTCTCATTTTTATTGGTGTTAACACTTAACTCACTTACCTTTTGGCTCTCGTTTGGTGGCTTGTTTTTAGCCGTGCTTTACCCCTTCACTAAGCGCTTTACCTTTTTACCGCAATTCTTTTTAGGCGCTGCTTTTGCTTGGGCCATTCCCATGGCCTTTGCCGCTGAAACAGGTAGCGTGCCAGCTGTTGCCTGGCTGCTCTACACCATCAAAGTAATATGGACGGTGGCTTACGATACGCAATACGCCATGTGTGATCGCGAAGACGATTTAAAAATTGGGGTAAAAAGCACCGCTATTTTATTTGGTGATGCCGACCGTCACATTATTGGGTTTTTACAGTTACTGACCTTGTGGGGCCTTTGGTTGTTAGGCAAACAGTTGGCGTTTGGCCTACCTTGGAGCTTTGCTTTGTTTATCGCAGCGGGGCTATTTGCTTACCAACAATGGCTCACCAAGGACCGCGACCCACAGGCTTGTTTCAAAGCGTTCCTTAATAACCAGTGGGTGGGCTTTATGTTGTTTTTGGGTATATTGCAGCAATACGCGAGCTAATCACGACGTTGTCATACTACTGTCATAAAAATGTCATTTAATGGCAACAGACTTAGAAAGGATTAAGCCTCATGACGACACTGACTATTCTCGTGGTGGACGACGAAGCGGCCATTCGCGATATGATTACCACTGTGCTGAGCATGGCGGGCTACCGCGTGCTCACCGCCGCTGATACCCAAGAAGCCCACCTCCTGATCGTGGACGAAGCGCCTGATTTGCTCTTACTCGATTGGATGCTACCCGGTATGAGTGGCATTGAATTTGCCCGTCGCTTAAAACGCGACAGCCTAACCCAAGCTATCCCTATTATTCTGCTCACGGCCAAGGGCGAAGAAGAAAACAAAGTACAAGGACTCGACGCTGGCGCTGATGATTATGTCACCAAGCCGTTTTCTACGCGTGAACTAACATCGCGCATTCGCGCCGTGCTGCGCCGCACCAACGCACTGGCCGCCGAGGAAATAATTAACATCCAAGGTCTGTGCCTAGACCCTATGAGTCAGCGTATTAGCGCCAACAATACGCCGCTTAATTTTGGCCCCACCGAGTATCGTCTGATGGCGTTTTTTATGACCCACACAGAACGCGTATACAGCCGCGAACAATTACTCGACCATGTATGGGGTGCTAACGTTTACGTGGACGAACGCACTGTGGATGTGCACATTCGCCGCTTACGGAAAACCTTAGCACCCCATGGCTTTCAACGTTTTATCCAAACCGTAAGAGGCTCGGGCTATCGTTTCTCCACTCACACCGACGGAGAGTAATTTCAGGTTTCTGGCTGGCTTTTGCCTATGAACTTTTCTATTTTCCATGAAATCCGCCGCATACTTTTGCTGCTCGTCGCTAGCTTATTGGTCTCTTGGTACCAGCACAGCCTATGGCCCACGGCCGTCGCTTTGCTGTTGTATTTAAGTTTTAGCACTTGGCAACTTGCGCGCATCAATAACTGGTTATTACAACAACCGGAAGACTGGGATCCGCCAGAAAGCAGTGGCGCTTGGGGAGATTTATTCGACAATTTATATCGCTTATTGCGCAGGGAAAAAGCCCAACGTGAAGCACTAGCAGAGCTGATCGCCCGCACCGAAAGCTCTGTTTCCGCACTACGGGATGGCGTAGTCATTCTAGACCGCTGGCAGCGCATGACTAACTGGAACCAAGCCGCGGCTTTGTTACTTGGTTTGCGCCGTGCCACCGACCTGCGCCAACCCATTACCAACCTTGTGCGTAATCCCGATTTGCTTTCTTATTTGCGCGCAGAAGCTTTTGAACGTCCGTTAAACCTACCTTCTCCCCATGTGCCCCACGTTATGCTTGAGATTTCTGTTACTCGTTTTGGGGCTGGGGAATATTTATTTCTTCTGCGTGATATCACGCAACTGCACCAACTAGAACAAATGCGCAAAGACTTTGTCGCCAACGTGAGCCACGAGTTAAAAACACCGCTAACCGTACTCAAAGGGTATTTAGAAGCATTGCAGGATTTACATGGTGGCGAACACAAAACACTGGATCAAGCGCTTAGCCAAATGGCCCAACAAAGCGAGCGCATGCAAGCACTTATCAATGATTTATTATTTTTGGCTCGCCTAGAAAGTGCCCCCAAAATACCCGCCCCCGAACCCTTGGCATTAAAACCTTTGCTCAATAAACTGTGGCAAGAGGCACAGGCCATAGCGCCTGAAAAGCAACATCAATTTACTTTGGATATCCCTGACACACTCACCCTGCAAGGAAGCCCTTCTGAATTGCAAAGCGCCTTTCTCAATTTGCTCACTAATGCCGTTAAATACACGCCGGCCCAAGGACACATCCAAGTCAGTTGGGAGGCCTTAAACGAAGGGGGCACGTTAACCTTTAGCGATAATGGCCCCGGCATAGCCAAGCACCACCTACCTCGGCTCACCGAACGCTTTTATCGCCCTGATGCTGGCCGTGAGCAACACAACGGTGGCACGGGCCTCGGTTTAGCCATTGTTAAACATGTGCTGATTCGCCACCACGCGCAACTGGATATTCGCAGCCAGCCTGGCGCTGGTAGCCAGTTTATTTGCCACTTCCCCGCCCCATGTATTGCCAACACTTAGTAGTGCGGCGGGATTTCATATTGCTCACTGCTGTGAGATTTAAGCGTGTCACTCATCTGTTCCCAGCGCTCAATAAGAGCGCGACACACTTTTTCTAATTGGTCGAGCTGCTGTTGCTGTGCCGCTACAGTGGCGTTTAAGGACTCAAGCAAATCTTCTTGGTATGCAATTTTGGTTTCTAGCTCAATAATGCGCTCTTCAGAAACGAGGTTGGCCATAGTGCCTCCTTGGTAAACTAACGAAACTTGAAGCTTTAGCAGGGCGCCACTATACTCGCCTTCGTTCTGGGGGAGTAGTCGCAGCTTCCCGCTGGTGAATGTCAACATACTTGCTCCTCATGAGCATGGCATTCACATCCTCTGCCTAGGCAGGGACTGACGAGACTCAGAGCATAATGCACCTGCTAGGGCGGGGCTGCATTGTGCTCTGTGTTGATAAGTAAAGTCCCGCCCTCCTTAGGTATGTATCTATGCTTGAACATGCATTCGTTATCTCCACCACCTTGGTTGCCATTGGTGAAATCGGCGATAAAACCCAACTCTTATCCTTTGCCTTAGCTCAGCGTTACCGTGCGCCTTGGTTAATCCTTGCTGGCGTCATTGCTGCCACCGCGCTTAACCACGGACTATCAGTGTACTTTGGGCAATGGATTACACAATTTGTATCGATATTTTGGCTCACCTTGGTATTGGGTATTAGCTTTATCGCTTTAGGGCTGTGGATGCTTATCCCTGATGAAGAAGAGGAAATAAATGCTAAGCCCCAATGGGGAGCTTTTACCGCCGCTTTTGTGTTGTTCTTTTTGGCAGAGATTGGCGATAAAACCCAAATCGCCACAGTGGCCTTAGCAGCGCGTTTCCCAGACCAGTTTTGGGGTGTGCTCTCAGGGTCTACCCTCGGTATGGTATTAGCCAACGTGCCTGTGATTTGGCTAGGCGCCACCCTGGCTAATGAAAAGTGGCAACGTTATGCCCACCGTTTAAGCGCTGCTTTATTTGTGATTTTTGGTGCCCTTACCCTGTGGCAGTTGGCTTAAACCTACCCGTGGCGAGCTATTCTGGCTCGCCATGGTGTCTCTTGTTTTGTACCGCCGCGAGCATTTCGTCCACGCT
>Ga0209487_1001870_pt1 | contig 17447 bp, 13 predicted proteins | sample Poulit2012_FD_187524 | JGI IMG/M metagenome (GOLD analysis project Ga0209487, IMG submission 187524) | Agricultural soil microbial communities from Georgia to study Nitrogen management - Poultry litter 2012 (SPAdes) (version 2) | ecosystem: Environmental > Terrestrial > Soil > Agricultural land...
TTATGATGATGATGAAAAGCAGATTGATACGTTATTTCAAGAAGAAAACCGGATTAATGTTTCAATTGATGAGGTGCCGGATGCGATGAAGGCCGCGATTATTTCAATTGAGGATAAACGATTTTATGAACATAATGGGATTGATTGGCGTCGTTTATTGGGGGCGGCTCGTAGTAATATTAAAAATGGTTGGGGGGCTGAAGGTGGTTCGACGCTTACCCAGCAGGTGATTAAACGAACGGTTCTGTCACCGGAGAAAACGTTGAAGCGTAAGGTGCAGGAAGCATGGCTTGCTTTGAAGTTGGAAAAGAAATATTCAAAAGATGAAATTCTTGAGTTGTATTTAAATAACGTTTACTACGGCCATGGCGCTTACGGAATTAAAACGGCGTCGGTAACTTATTTTGGTGAAGAAGATCTTTCGGAGCTAAGCATTTCGCAGGCTGCTCTTCTTGCTGGTTTGCCTAATTCGCCAAGTGCGACAGATCCGTTCAAGCATCCTGAACGGGCGGAAGAAAGACGTGATAAGGTTTTAGCGACTATGGTGGAAAATGGATTTATTAATGAAAATCAGCTAGCTGAAGCTAAAGACGAGGCAGTCAAGGATATTGTTTTAAAAGAAGAGAAAAAGCAGGAAAATGATAATCCTTATAATGCTTATGTTGATGCTGTATATGAACAATTAGTAAATGAGGATAAGGTTGTTTCCGATGAGGAATTTTTCCAAGGTGGCTTGAAAATTTATACGCATCTTGATTCTGATGCACAGCAAGCCACGTACGATTTGCTTCATTCGGAAAACATTGCTTATCCGGATGATGATTTTGAAGCTGGTCTCTCGTTAGTTGATACGGAAACAGGTGCGATTAAAGCGATTGGTGGAGGACGAAATTTCAAGGCGATTCGTTATTCAAACTACGGATCACATATTAAACACCATCCAGGATCAACGATTAAACCGATTCTCGATTACGGTCCGGCCATTGAGCATTTAAAATGGTCGACATCGCATGTGTTGACGGATGAACCGTATGAGTATAGTGACGGAACGCCGATCAATGAGTGGGACGGTAAATATTGGGGAGCTGTTTCGATTCGAAGGGGTCTTGAATGGTCGAGGAACATTCCTGCGCTGAAGGCATTCCAAGCGGTAGGAGAAGAGAAGGCACAGGCGTTTGCTGCTGGACTAGGCATCAATATTGATCCGATTTATGAGTCGGCTGCTATTGGTGGTTTTGATGGTGTGTCTCCATTACAAATGGCAGGAGCCTACGCAGCATTTGGAAATGGCGGGACATATAATGAACCATCCGCCGTTAAAAAGGTCGTTTTTCCTGATGGGAAAGAGTGGGAACCTGATTCGAAATCAGAGAAAGCCATGGAGGATTACACGGCTTACATGATTACGGATATGTTGAAGACGGTCATGGCGAGCGGAACTGGAACACAGGCCAATATAGCGGGCATTCCTGTTGCCGGGAAAACGGGATCAACGAATATATCGCAAGAAGATCGGGAAAAGTACGGCATTGCTGACGGTTTGCGTGATGCTTGGTTTTCCGGTTATACCACAGAGTATTCACTCACTGTCTGGACGGGTTACCCGTCGATGAAAAATAAAGACGGGGATGTGCAGTACATTAAATATGATGGAACGCAGGATATCGCTAAGCAACTTTTCCGGGAATTAATGTCTGAGGTGTCTTCATCAGATGTGAAAGACTTTGCTCAGCCTGACTCGGTTGTTTCTGTTGGTTCGGAACTACAGGTACGTGGCGCAGAACCAGCGACACCAGAGGAAACCCCATCTGATAATTCTGATCAAGAACAAGTGGAAGAGGATGACGAGGAGCAGGATGAACAAGAAGAAGTAGACGAAAATGAAGAGGATGAGGAAGAAGAGGAAGAAGAGGAAGAAGAACAGGAAGCGGATGACGAGGAACACGAAGAGGAACAAGAAGAGGAACAAGAAGAGGAACAAGACGGGGACCAATCTGATTCAGAGGATGACAACCAAGATTCAGATGAACAAGAGGATGACCAAAATGATGATGATAACGGAAATGGAGATGGAGACGGACAAGGCGAAGAGGACACTGGTGAAAACGAAGGCTAGATAAAGAAAATTAACTAACAAAAGGGAGGAGCAATCCTTCCTTTTTTTCTTATCCTGGGCGAGGTGGGTTATGCCCCCCGTCGAATGTAAAATCCATAGGAGGCCGCCTAACATTCGATGAACTATTTAATAATATAACGCCTACATGGTTGCAAATAACTTTCTATTATATGATGAAATAATCATATCTGTCAACAGAAAAATTGCATTTAATAAGATTATATGGTATTATTAAATTAGTGAAATTTTGTGAGAATAAAGAACAACCGGACGAAACTTCTCTTAGATAGAGTTTGAGTTCGGTTTTTTATTGTAATTATTTTTTGTTAGCCTGGAAATATATTATATATAAGGAGAGTGGGTTAATGAATTTACTAAATGAAAAAATAACACATGAAACATTTGGTACGGGAAATGTCGTAGAACAGGATGAAAATATTATCTCCGTTGATTTTGAAGATGGTAACAGAAAATTCGTTTACCCCGATGCTTTTGGAAAGTTCATATCCCTAAAGGATGAGGACACAGCGAAATCTCTAAAAAAGGTAATTTCTAAAATTGAAGAAGAAAAAGTTGAAAGGGAGCGAGAAGAAGAAAGGGAACAGCAGGCACTCGCCAGAATAAGGCAGAGTCAAGCTGGGAATCGAGCGAAAAGGCCTCATATCCATGAAAACGCAATTGTTTTCTGGTTAGATGAGGAAGAACAAGAAAATGTATTTGACGACTGGGAAGTGTCAACTGGTACGGTTCAAAGTGGGAAAAATAAGGGACAGCCTAATAGACCAGCTCGCTTGCGCCCGAACAGTGCATGTCTACTAACTGCGAGAGCGTCGGATATAGAAGAAAAAGAAAGACGAATCCTCGGATTATATATGTTAACTGAAACATTTAGTGGTGATGTTGGTGCCCACGGCTTGGTGCCAGCTCATACAGAATATAGAATTGAGCTCACGGATGAAGAAGTTGAAAATATGCTTTTCTGGAATTATTATATCAATAAGAGTTATCCCGATCGAATGACATGGAATTCCGGTAAATTCCGTTACTTTGAAAATATTTGGATTGCTCAAATCTTAAAAGATATCATAGCGATGAAAGAGGATGAAGAACAAATCAAAGAAACTGAAAACTTCCTCGAATATTACTGTAATTTGAATGCTCTTGATGTGGATGACATTCCGGAGAAAAGTGGCGCTCTAAAACAATAATATTCGGCTGAACGATTGGAACAGTTCCCCTGTTCATGGATTGGAATGAACAGGGGAACTGTTTTTTTATCGCAGGTTAACTGGCTGTAAGACCCTTAACGATAAGGATTCAAGGGGAATCAAGAATTATAAGTGGGGGGATCAACAGTCAGTAAAAGCCCGATTCGTTCGGGCCTACAGGATGTAGGTCACGAAGGCGTTGGCACAGGACGTGCCGTTCTTAGCCTTTGTTCCTCCTGTATTAGTGGTGGAAGTATGAAAACCCCCACTGATTGAAGTTTCACTTTATAAGGAGGCGGGGTTTAGCCGTCACTATTGATTGAGTGGGGGGGCTTTGTAGGTTGCGACTTGGGTTCTTGGGGGAGGTTATGACAAATAGGGTTAGTCCATGCTTTTAATATTCGGGTGGATATGAATGGATGACGTTTTCCATCACTTTTTCTTTTATAATCTTTTTTTTAGAATATAATAAAGGAAACGTCGAAGCGAGATATGAGTGCGAAACTTAACTGCACATACTTATGATGAAGAACTGGCTAAAAAGTTTGTTGAAAAGATAAGAGAAGACTACGTGCCTATGCTAAAAGCGTTGTATGATAAATTGTTGGAGGAAAAATGATGATGTGTGGGTTACAAGAACGAGATATGAAATCGATTAGAGAGGCGATTAGTCAATTTAACAATATTGATTGCGCGATAATTTTTGGAAGTAGAGCTCTTGGTAATTATAAGAAATGTTCTGATGTTGATATAGCTTTGAAGGGGGATTTTGTGAGTGATGAGACGATATTGGGGTTAAATAATTTGTTAAATGAAATTTATCCCTTGCCTTATTATTTTTATATCCTCCATTATGAGGGGGTTAGGAATGAACAATTGAAGGCACATATAGACAGATATGGGATTCCTGTGTGGGAGGTTGATGGGAAGAGGTCAAATACTAACTAGATTATTTATCTTCATTTCTAGGGGAAGGGTTATAACTGAGCGCGGGTAATTGTTAGGTAACATACGGGGTCATGGAAAGGTATCGAGGAGTCCCCCGTTAAGCTAACGGGGGACTTGAAAGAATTTATTAAAATGCTGCAGTCCAACCACCGTCAGCAGTCACAACTGTTCCGTTTACAAAACGTGATTCATCTGACGCTAAGAATAATGCTACGTGTGCAATATCCTCAGGTTGTCCTATGCCGGGAATGACGCCTTGTACAACCTTTGTTCGTTCAGCGCCGAACTCACTAATATTTGTCATTGAAGAACTGATATTTGTTTCGACAGCTCCTGGAGCGATAGCGTTGCATCGAATCCCTTTTTGAGCATACATGAAGCCGGTATTTTTAGTTAAACCAATCACAGCATGTTTAGATGCTCCGTAAGTCGCTCCAGCATGAGCGCCGTTTAGTCCGCCAGTCGAGGCGGTATTGATGATAACACCTTGTTCTTTCTCTAGAAAAATAGGTATTACTTTACGCATGGCTCTCATAACACTTTTTGTATTGATGTCGAAAATCTGATCCCATCTTTCATCGGATATTTCACCAACAGGTTCAAATCCGTCCATTATGCCAGCATTATTTACTAAAATATCTATTGTTCCATATTCATTCACTGCTGTATCGATCATCTTATCGATGTCTTCTTTTTTTGCTACATTAACTTGTACGGCTTTAGCGATTGCACCATTACTGGTGATTCCTTCGACTACTGAATTTGCGCCATCAAGATTTAAATCTGCGACTATGACTTTGGCACCTTCTTTTGCATATAATTCTGCGATTGCTTTACCCATACCCGAAGCGGCGCCTGTAACTACAGCAACTTTGTCTTTTAATTTCATAATTATTCCCTCCTATTTAATTTAGAAAAGTTATTGCGTGTACCTATTAATATTATAACATTTTGCAATAGAACAAGAAATAATGACGGTGATACCAAGGATTAATCAATGGTATCTTGGAAATTATATACCGTCGTTTTGAGAAAGGGTTGTTCGGAATATCGTTGGATGAGAGATAGCCCTTGGTATCCTTAATATTATCTTCGGATTTGTATTGAAGTTAAATCTCTTTGCAAGTTCAATTGCATTTTGTTTGTTTTTCTTGGTTTATATTAAGTACCTTTATCAGTCTATTCACGGTTACTCCGGCTGAACATAGTAACAGAGGCTTCCTTTTAATATCTATTATATTAAATATCATTTTCATTTTAGCTGGTGTTATCCTGTTATTTAATCCGCTACACGGCGCGATGACCGTGTCGTTTATGATAGTTTCTGCTTATCTTATAAGTGGAGTGTATTACATGTTGGATGCTTTGGATTGATTTTAGCTATGTTAAAAGTGCTTTTAAAATTGCTAACTGAACTGCCTCCATCTTCCTTAGAATGGGGAGGCGGTTTTTCTTTTTGGGTTTTGGTCGCTAATTGCTATATAATGGATGTTATTGCTTGTATGAATCTTTGTATGGTTTAAGTGGTAGAGAAGGAACTTTATAGGATTAGCAAGGAGGAGGACAGGAAAGATGACACCAACTTTATCAACACTTCAGAAACGTTTAATTGTCGCAGTTACGTTATCGGCTTCTTTTTTGTCAGTTTTGACACAGTTTTTATTATTGACTGCTTTTCCAAAAATTATGGAAGAGTTTTCAATAAACTCGACAGAAGTGCAATGGTTGACGACAAGCTTTATGTTGACGATTGCTATTCTTATTCCGATTACGGCTTATTTTATTGATACGTTTAAAACGAGAACGTTAATGATGAGTGCTTTAATACTTTATATTATCGGAACCATTGTCGGGCTGTTTGCTCCGACATTTCCTGTCTTGATTATTGGCCGTATTATTCAGGGTATGGGGTCGGGTATTATGATTCCCCTGATGCAGACAGTGCTCTTTTTACTTTATCCGAGGGAAAAAAGAGGGTTTGCGATGGGGCTTGCAGGACTAGTTATTAATGTAGCGCCTGCGATTGGTCCACCTATCTCTGGGTTAATTGTGAACCATTTTGAATGGCGTGCGTTATTTTACTTAACACTGCCGATTGCTGGAATTATTTTGTTGATGATTTTCCTATTTATGCATAATGTGACCGAACAGCGGGAAACGGAAATAGATATTTTATCGATTATTTTATCTACGGTTGGTTTTGGCGGAATGTTGTATGGATTTAATATGATGGAGGAGTCGGGACTAGGTGATGTTGTTACTCTGGCAAGTTTAATCATCGGTGCGCTCGCCATTTCATTTTTTGTTCTCCGTCAGTTACGACTTACAAAACCGATTTTGGAAGTTCGTGTGTTAGCTTTACCGATTTTCTCACTTGTCACGTTTATTACCATTATTGGATTTAGTTTATTGATTGCAACGGAGACGATTTTGCCAATGTACGTGCAAAATGCCCAGCAATATTCCGCGTATTTTGGTGGATTAATTGTGATGCCGGGTGCATTGACACTTGCTGTTATGTCGTTGTTTGCAGGACGGCTGTTTGATAATCATGGTGGACGCAATATTGCAATCATCGGGTTTATTATGTTGATTTTCAGTACGCTAGGTTTCCACTTTATATTAGATTTGGACACGCCATTTTTGGTGACGATGGTCTTGTTTATGATTGCAATGGGTGGTGTGGCATTAATCAATATGCCGATTATGACAACGGGTATCAATGCCTTGCCAGATGAATTGATTCCGCACGGGACGTCTGTCATCAACACGGCGCGGCAATTTGGTGGATCGCTTGGACTCACTTTTATTATTTCGTTTATCACGAAAGCGGAAGCGACATCAGGTTCTGCCGGTTTGAATCCGGTTGATTATCTCGCAGGTGTCAAAACAGCTTTCTTTGTTGCGTTTATATTTGCCGCTGTTGGATTGGTGTCTTCGTTGTTTGTTAGACGGGATAAAGGGGAGCGAAGTGAGGGGTAATGAATAATTCCCTGGAAAACAAGAAAGGAAAAGTATAGCCATCTTGTGCTGTTAAACAGACGGCTATACTTTTTTAGTATTTATTTTGGTGTAAATATGTTCTTTGGGAGTGGTCTCATTCCTGAAAAATTTTCTCAGCATCTACTTTAAAATTAGATAAAACCTTTGATGTCACGATACCCTTATCCCTAACATTGTCGATCTGTTCATATTCTGCTTTCTCATTTAAAGCATATATCATAATTGTGTTTAATAGCGGGTTGACAATCCAGTATTCTTTTACCCCATATTGCATATACAAATTCAGTTTCGTAATGAGATCATGTGCTTGATTGGATGGACTGATAATTTCAATGATTAAAGTCGGCGCCCCATTATACTGTTGCGTATCAAGGCGACTCTTGTCACAGATAACAGACAAATCAGGGATAACTATTTTTTCCCCAGAGATATCTTCATTACTAAGTTTCACATCAAACGGTGCTGAGAAGATTTCACAATCTCCATTTTCTAAATGATTAAACAATCGCGCGTGTAAGCGGCTTGTTATGCGCTGATGGATTGTGGAGGGCGAAGGAGACATAAAAACGACGCCATCAATATATTCAAGGAGCCGATCTGTCTCTTCCCGCATTTGGTAAAATTCCTGTATCGTTACAAGCTCTTCACTTGGTAGGCTCATTTTGCTCACATCCCTTTTATCGCAGGTTAACTGGCTGTAAGACCCTTAACGAGAAGGATTCGAGGGGGAATCAAGAATTATAAGTGGGGCATCAACAGCCAGTAAAAGCCCGATTCGTTCAACTAACTATCAGTGGGGGAAGTATGAAAACCCCTACTGATTGAAGTTTCACTTTATTTAATTGTTTAGTATTACCTGTTATTTGAAAAGTTTCGCTTGGCATTCGTATCTGGGATGAAAGGCTATAGATTTGCATAAAGGGCTATAGAAAATGTTAAAAAGGTTATAGACTCGTATGAAGGGCCATAGAAAATGTTAAAGGGCTATAGACTCGTATGAAGGACTATAGAATTTTTAAAAAGCTATAGACCCGCATGAATGGCTGTAGAACTTTTTAAAGATCAATACATTTCAGAAGGTAGGTAGCGGATACTACTAATTTTTTCTCAGTTAATTAAGTGAGGTAGGTAAAAAAACGCACACTACCTAACTAAACAGGTGTGTGCATTTTTTTTAAGTTTATTTTGCCGATTTTACATACTCTTCATTTTTAGTATAAATTGTTAAACCAGTGATGTTTTTATTACTATTAGTGAAGAACAAGCTAGCAATATATCCAAAGATAAAGGAACTAAAGAATGATACTGTACTGACAGCAAATGGTGTTAAATCGGTTGTTTGCACGAAGTAAGCTGTGATTGCTGCAAGAACCAACCCTGTTAATACTCCTGGTGTATTGGCACGTTTTGTAAAAATACCTAATGCGAAAATACCTGCAATTGGTACACCGAATAGACCAGTAATATCTAAGAATAGATTCCAAGTTTCAGCACGGTTTGTTGCGACGAGGTACAAGGCAGCGGCTACGCCGAGTAAACCCGCAATGATAATTGTGATTCTTGCTAAAAGAACGTCGCCTTTTCCGTGATTTTTTCCAAAGAAACGCTGTTTAAAGTCAACGACAATACAAGCTGAAATACTGTTTAGACTAGAAGAAATTGTTGATTGACATGCTGCGAATATAGCAGCGATCAACAGACCAGCCACCCCAACAGGTAAGCTCGTTACAATGAAGTATGGAACGACAGCTGATGTATTAAATCCTTCTGGAAGCGTACCTGCGCTTGAGTAATACATATATAGAATGGTTCCCATGCCATAGAAAATCGGGATAGTGATTAAAGCTAAGACCCCGTTCGTCCATAGTGATTTATTTGTTTCCTTAATGGATGTTGTCGTTTGATAACGCTGGACAACATCTTGGCTCGCTGTATATTGATGTAAGTTATTAAAGATAGATCCAAGGAAAATGATTGGAATGGCTGCTGAAGCGGTACCAAATTTAAAGTTATCAGCAGTGAGAAGTTTTCCTTGACTGGACGCATCTTTGATAATAGAAGCGAAACCTCCGTCAATCAAATTAATACCCATAAACACAATTAAAAGTGCTCCACCAAGTAAAAGAATACCTTGGATGACATCACTCCAAATGACCCCTTCTATACCTCCTAGGAAAGTATAAATGATACATAAGATTCCAACTGCTGCGGTGATAACAATCGGGTTGATATTAGAAACTGATGTAATCGCGAGTGTTGGCAAATAAATAACGATGGCTATACGTCCAATATGGAATAAGACAAACAATAAACTGCTGATCGAGCGCATTGAGACGCCAAATCGTTCTTCTAAATATTCATAAGCTGTTGTTACATTCAATTTTCTGAAAAATGGAATGTAGAAGTAGATCAAAATTGGGATGATTGCGAAAATAGCCAAGTTACCAGCAGCATATGACCAATCGGTTAAAAAGGCTTGCTCTGGTGTGGACATAAACGTAATCGCACTAAGTGTTGTGGCGTAAATACTAAACCCCGCTGCCCAAGCTGGGATTTTACCGCTCGCCGTGAAAAACGCATCGGTGTTTTTACCTGAACGTTTCGTGAAGTAAACACCAACCGCAAGCATCGCAAGCAGATAAACAGATAGAACAATCCAGTTTATCGTACCGAACCCTACTTTTTCCATAATTAAACACTCCTTTTAACTAGACACAGGTTTTAAAACGTTTACATTATGTAACCAGAAAATGGTTACTTAGAAATATTCACTCAAAGGACTTGACATAAGTATTTAAGCTAGTGTAAAAATGAACGTTCCAAAGTATATTTCTATTAATATCCACCTTTTCAAGTCAGCGGAGGAAAAATACGTAGACTCCAGTGGGAGTTGAGACCTAGGTGAGACCCCGAAATGCGTAGCATTCGGAGGCTCATCAGTCGCCCACGGAAAGCGAAGTATTTTTCCGAAGCGAATAGCGCTCACTTAAAGTCATTTGACATTTTAAAACCAATACTGAGTTTTGTTTCAGCCCCTTTGAGCTTAAAAAAGCACAGTGAATTATTTTATTTACAAATTAAAATTTTGTACGAGTTTTTTAACTTCATCGATTTTGTTTGGATCCAAGCCACTCATAGGTTTTTTACAAGTACCGGCGTCGATGCCCTTTTGATTTAGGATTTCTTTTAATGTTTGGTAGAGTCCTAGATTAAGAATTTGTTCAATTAAATCATTGGTGGTGTGCTGAACTTCGTATGCTTCCGGAACTTTACCTTGTTCGACGAGTGACATAATTTCTTTAGCGCGTTTTCCGTTAACGTTAAACGTACTGCCGATTGCACCGTCAACACCTGAAATGAGTCCATAAATAAGCATTTCGTCAAAGCCTGAGAAAATTAACTTATTTGGGAAACGTTTTCTTAGTCTTTCAAGGGTGAAGAAATTACCATCAGTATATTTGACTCCGATGATTTTTTCATTTTGGAACAGCTCATCGAATTGAGACATATCGATGGTGACACCAGTTAAGGCAGGAATCGCATAAATAATCATATTATTATTTGTTTCTTCGATAATAGTTTCATAGTAAGACTTGATTTCTGGGAAACTGAATTGATAGTAGAACGGTGTGACCGCTGATAAACTATCGTATCCAAGTTCTGTTGCATATTTACCAAGTTCAACAGCTTCATCAAGATTCACTGATCCCACTTGAGCGATTAATTTAACTCTGCCATTATTTTCTTCTTGAACGATACGGAAGATGGTTTTCTTCTGTTCAGTCGATAACATGAAGTTTTCGCCTGAGCTTCCGTTGACATATAAACCATCCACTTGTTGATCTTCAATATTTTGATTGACAATTTCACGTAAACCTTGTTCTTTTATTTGGCCATTTTCGTCATATGGAACGAGTAATGCTGAATATAAACCTTTCATTAAAGTTTCCTCCTTGATGTTGCTTCCTGTATTTTAAAAAGTTATAATATGGTCAGACCAATTTTCATTTGCACCTTAATCATAAAACCGTTTTCTTTAATTGTCAACCGATTTTTGTAAGAGGTTTCAAAAAAAGACTTTTTAAGTGAATGCTATATTGGATTCCTATCTAATGGCGTACCCAACTATGGTAGAATATAAATAGCTTAATAACGGTAAAGAGGTGTTTTTAATGCTTATGCAAAAAGAATCGCTAGTTGATATTGCCATTGCCCGGATTAAACAGCATATCGCTGAAAATGAATACAAACCTGGTGACAGGTATCTTTCTGAAAAAGAACTGACCGAGAATTTGCAAGTAAGTCGGACGGTCATTCGAGAAGCGTTGATTTCACTACAATCAATCGGCCTGTTGACGATTAAGCGTGGTGGTGGAATCTATATTAATAATCAAAACTTCGATGCAATTAAACAAATTTTACAACACCACTATGATACGCACGGCGTCAAAATAAAAGAACTCATTGAAATCCGGCAGATTATTGAACTGGGAGCCATACGGTTAATTATTGAAAAAAATACAGCTGTCGATTTGAAGATGTTTCGTAAAATTAATCAGGCTTACCACGAAGCAATTATGAATGATCAAGATACTCGTGAAACAGATCGAAACTTTCACCAACAACTGATGAAAGCAACTGAAAACGAGACATACTTTAATTTTAGTGAAATTATTAATGATTATTTTGCCATGACCAAAATTAATTTAGTTCAAAATAAAACCGCCATGTTGAAGTCTGTTCAAGAACATGATGAGTTGATTGATATGATAGAGAAACGTGATTTAATAAAGGCTCAAGATGTGATGATAAGACATATGCAGCCAATCAATGATTACATTAATCAGTTAGAGGGATGCCAATCATGAAACCGATTCAAACAACTGAAAGAATGTCCTTAAAGCAACAAGTCATTCAGGCGGTTAAACAGTATATTGTTGATGAAGAAGTGAAGGCTGGCGATAAATTGCCGACGGAACGAAAATTAGCGGAGATGTTCGGTGTCAGTAGGTCCGTCATTCGTGAAGCGATGAGTTATCTGGAAAACACTGGCGTAATCCGCGTTCGTCAAGGGCAGGGTGCCTTTTTAAATGAATCAAATATTGATAAATTGTTAGATAACTTCTTTTTCCTTTGGCAAGTTAATAAAGGAGACATTCGGGAAATACTAGGTCTTCGGTTAATTTTTGAATCGAGCGCGATTGATGACATCGTGTCGGAAAACAATCAGTTGGCTATTGGAAAGTTAAGAAAAATAGTTGAAGAAAACATGCGCGCAAAGACGCTGACTGAATTTCGCAATGCGGATATTGCTTTTCATAAAGAATTGTTACAGGCAACGAATAATCAGTTATTCATTCAATTGACAAACGTTATCACCAGTTATTTCTTTCAAATTGAACATATTGAACTGACATTGGATGAATATAAAGCACTCACGAATGATCATATGCAAATCGTGGAAGCTTTGGAAAAACAAGATGCAAGCGAAGCAAAAGCAGTTCTGGCACGTCATATCAAGCAAGCTAAAGCGTAGGAGGTTAGGTGCTCATGTCTTATCTATCCATTGATATTGGCGGCACATATATTAAATATGCTTTGTTAGATGACAAGGTAAATTTAACTCATCATGGAAAAGTTCATACCCCGGTCAACCAAAACAATGCGATCGTTTCTGAAGTAAAATCGATTATCATTAAATATAAAGAACAATTTGCAGTGAGTGGTGTGGGGATCAGCACGGCCGGCATCGTCAACCGGGAAAAAGGTGAAATCATTTACGCCGGGCCAACTATCCAAGATTATAAGGGTACTAATTTTAAACAATTGTTGGCAGATACTAATTTGCCGATTCATGTTGAAAATGATGTCAATTCCGCTTTATTAGGAGAACGCTGGAAAGGGGCTGGCAGAGCCAGTGAAAACTTTTTCTGTGTCACTCTTGGAACCGGGATTGGTGGTGCTTACTATCATAACGGATTAGTCAGCGGTTCCCATCTGCAAGCAAATTCGGTTGGTTATCTATTATATGATCCAGCGACAGGCACAACTTACGAACAACGTGCCTCGACTTCAGCTTTGAATGCAAGGATTTTGGAGCGGCTGGGAAGTAACTGGTCAACACGAGAGGTATTCCACCAGGCAAAAGTAGGTGACGATACGTGCTTAGATATTATTCATGCCTGGGGCCGAGAGGTTGCAGCTGGACTAGCTCAAATTATTTTACTTAAAGACCCTGAAATGATTATTATCGGTGGAGGTGTATCCCAACAAGGGGACTTTTTAATTGAAATTATTGGTGACCATGTAGAAGAATTTTTACCTGAATCATTTATGAAAACGGAGATTAAGGTTGCAGAATTATGTAATCATGCAGCATTATACGGAGCAGTTTATCCTTTTTTAAAAAATAAGAATATATATTAAGAACATCAATCAATGTTAGAACAAGGAGTGGTTATATGCTATTACCAAACGATTTAATTGTATCTTGTCAGGCACTAGAGGATGAACCGCTACATTCTTCCTTTATTATGGGGAAAATGGCATTAGCTGCCGAACAGGGCGGAGCAAAAGGAATTCGTGCTAATTCAAAAGATGATATTCTCGCGATAAAACAGGAAGTGGATCTACCCATCATTGGGATTGTTAAACGAGACTATTCCAATTCAAATGTGTATATCACTGCCACGACAAAAGAAATTGATGAATTAATTGAAAGTGGCTGTGAGGTCATTGCGATGGACGCAACAGCAAGCGCACGCCCGGAGAAATCCCTCAACGACTTCGTCAACTATGTACGCGAACATGCACCAAATGTTGAATTGATGGCAGATATCGCAACAGTCCAAGAAGCAGTAAAAGCAGAAGAATTAGGATTTGATTATATCGGAACAACACTACATGGATATACTGAAGATACAAAAGGGGAAAAGTTATTTGAAAATGACTTTCAATTTCTAAAAGACGTGATAAAAGCAGTCAATGCTCCAGTCATTGCGGAGGGAAATATCCAAACTCCAGACATGCTCGCTCGCGCTTTTGAATTAGGCGTACATGCAGTCGTAGTAGGTGGTGCAATTACCAGACCAAAACAAATTACTGAACGATTCGCTAGTCAAGTAAAATAACCGCAAAAACAGTATTTATTAAAGCCAGAGAAATTTCAGTTTCTCTGGCTTTTTTGGAATGATTTAATGCTAGTGGTTTTGGTTCCACTATCGTAACGCATAGAACGAGGTGAAAGCGCATAGGAGGATTTAAAGGCGCATAGAGGAGGGTGGGGACGCATAGGAAGATATAACAGCGCATAGTACAGGCTGAAGACGCATATGGAAATCTAACAGAACATTGATTCAAATGGTGGCAGGCATTTTTCGAGGGTGGGACGAGCCGTCGTAGTGAAAAATGTCAAAGCATACACGGTTCGTGACTTTTAAAATGTCAGAAATATCTTCTACTTATCAGCTTTTTTAGTTATACATGATAAAAATCTTATACATTAAAAGGATGACAAAATCATGATAATCCCAAAAACCCATGGAGTTATATTGGATGGTGGGATATGTTTTTCCTTAGGCAAAAGAAAGACTATCCTAAAGCCGTGGAACTATACGAAAAAGGGATAGCTATTACTAAGGATGCGGAAGATGTAGATGTTTTAGAGGAAAGGCTTGCAGATGTAAAACAAGAGTTATAATGCAATACTTTTTAAAAAGTTCGCAGCATGTGAGTAAGTGGCAATTCAATTATAAATATCAAAAAGTATAGCCACCTTGCTTTGAGACAGGGGGACTATACTTTTTTGTCATCTCTGAAATTTCCTCGGCGTATTGACCAGAACTTGCAGCTGACTCTGATCATGTTCAATCGCATTCGTTAGTCCTGACTTTTCAGGACAGGATGTTCCTTTTTCTATGAATGCAAGGTGGAGATGGATTTTTAAACCGGCTTTTGTTTTACAGAATTCAGCCTATCGATGATTCGTTAAGTTAAGTGGCAGTCTGAATGAATCGATGTATTTGCAATTGCAACGCAAGTTTTGAATAATACGTTGGCTAGTATATTACTGAATCCCAACAGCGTTATAAGCCTGTTCAACAGCATTTTTCTCTGCAGAATCTTCACCATATAAATTAACCGCGGATTGAATTGCAGCTTGTTTCATTGCACTAAAATCTGAATTTGGCGTTAAATAGTGACTAGTAGCGTAGTAATAAATTTGCTCTGTAGCTTCACGGCCAACACCTTCTACTTCTACACCATAATGCTCGCCACCTTCAGAAGTCAGGTGTGCAGCTTTGTTATTGATGCTGCTGTTGATGTGGACCCCACCATTGTCTAATTCACCCGTATATAGTTTGCTATAGTGATCAGGGTATGGCTTTTGCGTTCGACTTTCTATGAGAGAGGCAGGATCTTCAAGGGAACGTAGGGCATGTGTACCATCGGCGATAATATCTTCTCCCATAAGCCAGTTTTCTCGTTGAACCATAACGCCAAAAATATCAGCAAGAGATTCATTTAATGCACCAGGCTCATTTCTATAAACGAGACCGGACGTATGCTGTACAACGCCATGGGTCATTTCATGTGCAGCAACATCTAATGCGCCAGCTAAGTTGTGGAATCGTTCACCATCACCGTCACCATATGACATATACGTACCATTCCATGATGCATTATTCCAGTTATCCCCAACATGCACGCGAGATAATAGAGGTTGTCCATTATCGTCAACAGAATCACGATTAAATGTCTTTTCATAGTAGTCATATGTTTTCTGTGCATTGGCATGTGCATCAACGGCTGCCCCATCTTTAAACATTTTACTTACACTTGTTACAAGAGGCATATCCTCTTCGCTTGCATCGTAAGTTAGGACTCCTTGCCCACGTGTGGTATCTTCCATTCCATACAGGTTATCTGTCAGCAAGGCTTCAAATTTTTGTTTATTTCCAAATACTCCTTTACCAAAGGCTGTAACATCTACTGCTGCGTTAAAGTGATCAATGATTCTACCGTTTGCAGGATCAATGAAATAATGCCAAAATCCAACCTCGGGTTCCGTTGTCGAAGCTGTCACGAGATAGGTTTGATAGAATTTATCTTCATACTCATAGATATATGGCTCAGCATTAATTTCGCCGTCAAATTCTTCTACTTTACCAATATTATGTTCAATAGCTTGTATCGCTCTCTTTTTTGCTAGTTTTTTGGATTGGACGGTATCTTTACTAGTACTCTTAATATCTACATTAGGCACCACTGTACCGAAATAGGATGTAATTGTGTTGTTCTTATCCATTGCTAGAGTTTGTTCGGCTCCATAAACAGGAATTCCATTATATAATTGCTGAAGCTTAAAGTGATAAGTTTCCGTTTGTTCATCTTCTTCTGCTTTAATTATTTTAAAATTACCATTTACTTCACCTAATTTTTCTTGTAAATAGGATAGGGCAATTTCTTGTTTATTCATTTCATCCGGTGCTTCCCAGTTATCGATAATATAGGATGGTGTTTGATATTCTTCATTAAATTGGACTTTGGTATCTTGAGCATGTATAGCCTCACCATCAACAGCAAACGCTCCGAAACCGATTGATAAAGCTAATATGGATGAATAGACTTTTTTATTAACTTTTAATTTGACTTTCATTATATCCACCTCCATTTAAATTAATATTCTTCTCCTTCACCCTGAGTTGCATTGAAGGTCCAGTTTAGTTCAAGACCAGCACCTTGGAATTGGTTTTGATCTTCTTCATTATCAACAAATTCAAATTCAACCCAAAGTTCATTAGTATCGCCTGACTCAATTCCATCTTCCATTAATGGTTCAAAGACACTTGCCTCTACAACATCAGGATCCATATTCTTTAATTCGTATAATGTTGTTTCAAAAATTGGTTCATTTTCTTTGTCCCAGTTCCAAAGAAAATTTACTCTTATATGCTTTCCAAAGTCATCATTTCCTTCGCCATCGACACCATTTACCGTATAGTCAGTTTCAAGATGGATACTTTCGATATCTAAAGTTCCCTCGTTATTTAAGGTGAACTCACGAAATAAAGAATCGCCTGGCTTTATATTATCAATGTTAATAACAGTCTCTGGATTCATCGATAAATCCAACGTTCCTGCTGCAAATGTATTGTTTGTTTCCACTTGAT
>Ga0209487_1001871_pt1 | contig 17444 bp, 14 predicted proteins | sample Poulit2012_FD_187524 | JGI IMG/M metagenome (GOLD analysis project Ga0209487, IMG submission 187524) | Agricultural soil microbial communities from Georgia to study Nitrogen management - Poultry litter 2012 (SPAdes) (version 2) | ecosystem: Environmental > Terrestrial > Soil > Agricultural land...
AAAGCTAATGTGGTCGAAGTGTGGTCAAAAGAAGGGGATATTATTGAGAACCTTCCTAAAGTCCGTCGAGGTAAGGTTAAAGCTTGGGTTAATATTATGTATGGTTGCGATAAGTTTTGTACTTACTGTATTGTTCCAATGACACGTGGGAAAGAAAGAAGCCGTCTTCCAGAAGATATTATTCAAGAAGTAAGACATCTTGCAGCCAGTGGTTATAAAGAAATTACATTACTAGGTCAAAATGTTAATGCTTACGGTAAAGATTTTGAAGACACGGAGTACGGTCTTGGTGATTTAATGGAAGATCTCAGTAAAATAGATATCCCGCGAATTAGATTCACCACCTCACACCCACGTGATTTTGATGATCGTTTAATTGAAGTACTTGCAAAAGGTGGAAACCTACTCGATCATATTCACTTGCCAGTTCAATCTGGAAGTAGCGAGGTGCTTCGTAAAATGAATCGTAAGTATACAAGAGAAAGCTATTTAGAGCTCGTCCGTAAAATTAAAAAAGCTATGCCTAATGCCACATTAACTACGGATATCATTGTTGGTTTTCCGAATGAGACAGACGAGCAATTTGAAGAAACAATGACCCTAATGGAAGAGGTTGGTTTTGAGGCGGCTTACACTTTCATATACTCACCAAGAGAAGGGACACCAGCTGCAGCTCGAAAAGATGATGTTCCAATGGAAGTGAAGAAACAACGACTATATCGTCTAAATGAATTGGTGAATAAGCAATCTGCTGAAGCGATGAAGGCCTACCAAGGTGAGACGGTAAAAGTATTGGTGGAAGGAGAAAGTAAGAAAGATCCGGATGTCTTAGCTGGATACACTGAACGAAATAAACTTGTTAACTTTAAAGGACCAAAATCCGCAATTGGTGAGATTGTAAATGTAAAAATTACTGATGCGAAAACATGGTCCCTGGATGGAGTAATGGTAGAGAATACTGTTGAGGTGAATTAACATGACTGAATATACTAGAAAAGAAATATTAGATGAAGCAAAACACTTAGCATCAATGTTGGCTAGCACGCCTGAAATTGATCGCTTTAAACAAGTAGAAGCTAAGATAAACGAGAATCAAAAAGTACAGCATTTGGTGACAAGAATCAAAGCTCTGCAAAAGCAGGCTGTAAACTTACAGGCTTATGGGAAAAAAGAAGCTTTAAATAAGGTGGAAATTGAAATAGATCGTGTTCAAAGCGAAATTGATGCGATACCAGTTGTTCAAGAATTTAAAGAAACTCAAATTGTTGTAAATGATATTTTACAACTAGTCACTGGAACAATTGCCAGGGAAGTGACCACGAATGTGATTGAATCAACTGGTGGCGATGTACTAGCTGGTGAAACAGGTTCAAAACGAAAAAGCACACCATCGTGTGATCATTAATTTTTAACCCAAGGGAATAAAATTTTCCTTGGGTTTTTTATTTTTTCACGATTTTCCACTGCAACATCTATATTGGAAGTATTTATTTTAAAATAGATGTTTAACTTATTCTTTGCCTACAATTTCTTCTCATTATTATTCACTTTAGGTATTTGCCTTGCATAAACTGACTATGAAAAGAAGGAGGTAGGCGTATTTATGAGTTTTCTAGAAAAAGATTATCGTGAAATAATTACTAAAGCGGTTTGCGGAAAAGGGAAAAAGTTTACCGAGGCAACCCATACTATTTCGCCTTCACATAAACCTACAAGTATACTAGGGTGCTGGGTGATCAATCATTTATATAACGCCAAGAAAAAATCAAAAGACACAGTTGAGGTTAACGGAAGCTACGACATTAATATTTGGTATTCATATAACGATAACACCAAAACGGAAGTTGTTACAGAAAGAGTAACATATCGTGATGAAGTGCCGCTTGCTGTAAAAGATGAGCATTCTTTAAATGATGATTATGATGTGATTTGTAAGGTGTTGCAGCAGCCAAATTGCTTAGAATGTAATATTAGCAAAAAAGGGCATAAAATCAATGTAGAAGTTGAACGTGAGTTTCTGGTTCAAATCATTGGCGAAACTAGAATTTTTGTGAGAGTAGACCCTGAAGGATATGCAAGTATTGACGATGAAGATGACTGGCATTTAAAAGTTACCGATGATGAATTATCTGATGTCAACCCGAACATCTTAAGTTCTAGATCAAAAGACTAATTGACTTACGAGAGTAATTTCTCTCGTAAGTTTTTTCTTTAAGTATTAAAATGGATGTGGATGGATGATTCGACCGTTTTTTTCATAATATGATATAATACAATGATAATAGAGTGTTTTTGGAGGGCGAAGGATGTCAAAGCAGACACCAATGATGCAACAATATTTAAGAATTAAAGCAAAACATCAAGATTCATTTTTATTTTTTCGTTTGGGTGATTTTTATGAGTTATTTTATGAAGATGCTATAAAAGCTGCCCGTGAACTTGAAATAACTCTTACTAAAAGAGATTCTGGGCAAAAAGAGCCTATACCGATGTGTGGAGTACCTTATCACTCAGCAGAAAATTATATTAAGAATTTAGTAGATAAAGGTTTTAAAGTTGCGATATGTGAACAAATGGAAGATCCCAAGCAAGCAAAAGGGGTAGTTAAAAGAGAAGTAGTTCAATTGATTACCCCGGGAACTGTCATGGAAAGCAGCATGCTAAGCGAGCAAAGTAATAACTATATTGCAAGTCTTTCTCATTTTGATGATGGATCATATGCTATAGCCTATAATGATCTATCAACAGGGGAAAATAAGGTAATACTTATTACAAATGGCTGGGATGCAGTGATCCATGAATTACATAATCAATCTGTGAAAGAAATCGTAGTATCTCCAAATCTACAGGCTGATAAACAACACTATCTGCAAGTGCATTTAAATATTACGTTATCATATCAAGAAGAAGTTACATTTAATGCGGAATATCGCCATTTATGTGAAAATCTTAATGATGAACGTCTTATGAAGGCCTTTAGTCGATTATTAAATTATATTCAGGAGACACAAAAAAGGTCTCTTGATCACTTACAACAGGCTCAAGTAATCGAACTTAAAAATTACTTGGCCTTAGATATGTATTCTAAGAGGAACCTAGAGCTTACCCAAACGATTTTACGAAAAGGTAAGCGAGGAAGCCTACTATGGGTGCTAGATAAAACTATTACCTCGATGGGCTCACGTTTATTGAAGCAATGGGTTGAACGTCCCTTACTAAATAAAAATGTGATTATTGAGAGACTAAATATTGTTGAAGGCTTTCTCACACATTTTATGGAGCGAGATTCCCTCAGAGAAATGCTAAAATCTGTTTATGATTTAGAACGTTTAGCAGGCAGAATTGCTTTCGGAAACGTAAATGCAAAAGATTTGGTACAACTAAGAACATCGTTGAAAAAACTTCCAGAAATAAAAACTCTTCTACAAAACATTGAATCTAAGGAAATTAACAACCTTGCTAAAGAACTTGTTTATCCTAAACATTTAATGGAACTCCTAGATAGCAGTTTAGTAGATGATCCGCCTATTTCAATCAAAGAGGGTTCCATCATTAAAGATGGTTATAATAACACGTTAGACACCTATAGAGACGCTTCAAAAAATGGTAAAAAATGGATTGCACAACTTGAGAAAAAAGAAAAAGAAGAAACGGGTATACGTTCATTAAAAATTGGTTTTAACCGAGTTTTTGGGTATTATATTGAGGTTACTAGACCTAACCTTCATTTGTTACCTGAGGGACGTTATGAACGAAAGCAAACATTAACTAATGCGGAGCGGTTTATTACAGATGAGCTAAAAGAAAAGGAACAAATTATTCTTGAGGCAGAGGAAAAAAGTGTGGAATTAGAATATAAATTATTCATCGAAGTGAGAGATGGGATTAAGGAATTTATTACTGGACTTCAAAACCTTGCTCATAATGTAAGTGAAATCGATGTTCTGCAATCATTCGCTACGGTCAGTGAAGATAATAACTATAGACGGCCAGAGTTTACAAAAAACCATTTACATATTAAAAATGGAAGACATCCTGTTGTCGAACAAGTTATGGCCGGTGAAGAATATGTACCTAACGACGTAACCTTAGATCAAAACACTAATATGCTTCTTATTACAGGTCCAAATATGTCCGGGAAAAGCACTTATATGCGGCAGCTCGCTTTAATTGCTATTATGGCTCAAATAGGATGTTTTGTACCGAGTGATCATGCAGAGTTAATAATTTTTGATCAAATTTTTACGAGAATAGGTGCTGCAGATGATTTAGTTGCAGGTAAAAGTACTTTTATGGTCGAAATGCTTGAAGCAAATCATGCACTAGAAAATGCAACAGATCGAAGTCTTATATTACTAGACGAAATAGGCAGGGGAACAAGTACTTATGATGGAATGGCATTAGCTCAAGCCATAATTGAATACATTCATCAAAATATTCATTCTAAAACTTTGTTTTCAACTCATTATCACGAGTTGACATCCCTAGAAGAATCTTTACCAAAATTGAAAAATATTCATGTTCGTGCTGAAGAACATCATGGAAATGTAGTTTTTCTTCATCAAATTCAAGAAGGTGCAGCCGACCAAAGTTACGGTATCCATGTGGCTAATTTAGCAGGTTTACCCAGTACATTAATTGAACGAGCAAACTCTATTTTAGGAGAGCTTGAAAATAAAACTCAGCTTCAATCAGTGCAAACAAAAGAGGAGACGGCTCAACTATCCTTTTTTGCTGAAGAAGGAAAAGAGAAACCGAAAGAACAAACAAATGATTATAGAAATAACCTTGTAGAACAATTGAAAAATATTAATTTATTAGAATTGACACCCTTAGAAGCAATGAATGAGCTATACCGTCTTCAGAAAAAAGCTAAACAGAAATAATAATTATATTGATGAAGAAAGGGTGAGAGAATGGAAATAACTCAGATGCCTGATTTATTAGCAAATAAAATAGCGGCTGGTGAAGTGGTTGAAAGACCAGCCTCTGTAGTCAAAGAACTAGTAGAAAACAGCATTGACGCTGGGAGTACTTGGATTAAAATCGAACTAAAAGAGGCTGGACTCGAACAAATAAGAGTGATTGATAACGGTGACGGGATGACAGCATCTGACTGCGAAAAAGCTTTTCTTCGACATGCGACCAGTAAAATAAAAAATGAAAATGATTTGTTTCATGTTCGTACACTAGGATTTCGAGGAGAAGCTTTAGCTAGTATCGCATCAGTTAGTCGTTTAGTGGTTCAATCATCTTTAGGCGAAGAAGCTGGGACCCAGCTTATACTAGAAGGTGGTAAAGTTACTGCAAAAAATAAGAGTAATGCAAGGAAGGGTACTGAAATCGTAGTATCTGACTTATTTTTTAATACACCAGCTCGTTTAAAATATATGAAGACAATCCATACTGAATTGGGGCATATAACAGATTTATTAAATCGCTTAGCTTTGTCCCATTCCGATATTCGCTTCGAGGTTATGCATAATGATAAGCCTTTGTTTAAAACGACTGGAACTGGCGATCCACTACAAGTGATTGCTAATATATACGGCATGAATATAGCGCGAAAAATGTTGCCGATACAAGAAGAGAACTTGGATTTTAAGTTATCTGGTTTCATTGCGAAGCCTGAAGTAACTCGTGCTTCCAGATCTTACATCACTACCGTTATTAATGGACGCTACATTAAAAGCATACCATTAAATCAAGCAATCATTAGAGCATACCACACGTTGTTACCGATTGGCAGATATCCAATTGTGGTCATTGCCATTCAAATGGATCCTATTTTAGTTGATGTTAATGTCCATCCAACCAAACTTGAAGTAAGATTTAGTAAAGAAAAAGAGCTAAGCAATCTGGTGGAATCAACAATTAAAGAAACGTTTAGGAAAACTTCCTTAATACCTGAAATGGAACGTCCTAGCAATCGCCCTAAACAATCGGAACAAGAGACTTTACCGTTAAACTCTAATTATAGACCTTCTTTTGATTTGTCGGCTGACAAACACACAATATATGAGCGAAAGACAATAGAAGATACGCCTAATTTTGAAAGTACTTACCATAGAGGTATACCAGACAAAGATACTTCCAGTTCTAGCAGACCTACGCTTGCTGAGGAAAAACAAGAACAACCTATTCATGATGAAATTACAGCTAATTCAGTTCAAAGGGTTCCGATCATGTATCCCATCGGTCAGTTACATGGTACCTATATTATGGCTCAAAACGAACATGGACTTTATATGATTGATCAACATGCAGCTCAAGAAAGAATTAAGTATGAGTTTTTTAAAGAAAAATTGGGGAAAACAATAAATCAGTCTCAAGAATTACTCATACCGTTAACATTTGAGTTTTCAAAGAAAGAAGCTATTTTTATTGAGAAATATAAAGAAGAACTAGAAAGAGCGGGTCTCTTTTTGGAGAGTTTCGGTTCCCAAACCTATATTGTCCGCTCCTGTCCAACTTGGTTTCCTAAGGGATTGGAAGAGGAAATCATTAGAGATATGGTAGAGCAAATTATTAGAGAAAATAAAATTAATGTTGAATTGATTAGAGAAGAAGTGGCTATTTTAATGTCATGTAAAAGATCAATTAAAGCGAATCACTATCTGAACTACGACGATATGTTTAAGCTGCTAGAAGATCTAAGACAAACAACAGATCCATTTACATGCCCACATGGCCGACCAGTGATTATTCATTTCACATCTTATGAATTAGAAAAGATGTTTAAACGTGTTATGTAAATAATGTATAAAATCCTCTGAAATGCGCAAAATAATTAATAAAATGATAGGGAGTAGTTTAGCTATGGATAATCAAAAACTTATTAACTTTTTAAATCAACTATTGTCAAATCATTTCGTTATGTATGTGAAACTTCACCGTTACCACTGGTTTGTAAAAGGAATGCATTTCTTTCAGTTGCATACAGTGTTTGAAGACATGTACAAGAAATTTGGAAAAGATCTGGACGAGGTAGCTGAACGCGTACTGATGATTCAAGGAAAGCCACTAGCGACTATGTCGAAGTATCTAGAAGAAGCAACTCTAGTTGAAGCAAGCGCGGATGATACGGAAGAAGAAATGATTGAGCAACTTCTTGAAGATTATAACCAACTCGTATCTGAAATAAAGGAACAAGGCATTCCTCTTGCTGAAGAAAATAAAGATGAACCGACCTTAGACTTGCTTATAGGTCTACAGCAAGATTACGAGAAATATATCTGGATGTTGTCCGCTTATCAAGATCAAGACAAATAATCTGCTGACAAGATGCTGGCATTTCTTAGCATCTTGTTTAGCTATTTATTAGGGGTAGCGAGAATGAAGCAAACAGTAATTGCAATAGTGGGTCCTACTGCAGTAGGCAAAACCCAATTAAGTATTAATTTAGCAAAAAAATTTGGTGGAGAAATCATTAGCGGCGATTCGATGCAGGTTTATAGAGGAATGGACATTGGCACCGCAAAAATAAAACCTGAAGAAAAACAAGGCATCCCACATTATATGATTGATATTAGAGACCCTAATGAACCTTTTACGGTAGCTGATTTCCAGTCACATGTCCAATCATACATAAAGAAAATTATTGATAGAAAAAAAACACCTATAATTGTAGGAGGTAGTGGTCTCTATATTCAGGCTGCTTTATATGATTATAATTTCGCAAAGCAGGAACGAAACAGGGAAGTTGTGAATAAACTTGAAGAAGAACTTGAGCGATTTGGTATAACACCGCTGTATCAGCGACTGACTGAAATAGATCCTATACAGGCTAGTAAAATTCATCCTAATAATCATAGACGTGTCATCAGAGCTTTAGAAATCTATGAAACAACAGGATTGACTATGTCTGAATATCAAGACAATCAACGAAAAGATTCTCCGTATAATCTTATTTTCATTGGTTTAGAAATGGAGCGTAAGGTTTTATACGAGAGAATAAACAATCGAGTTGACGAAATGATAGAAGAAGGGCTTCTAAACGAGGTAGAATCCTTGCTAAATCAAAACTTAGAGTCAAGCCAATCAATGCAAGCCATAGGTTATAAAGAGTTTATCCCCTATTATAAGGGCGAATATGACTTGGAAAGGGCGATTGAATTATTAAAGCGAAATTCACGAAGATATGCGAAGAGACAGTATACTTGGTTTAAAAATAAACTTAATGTAACTTGGTATGATATATCGCCTCAGTCATTAAATGAAGATTTTAAAATAATTTTTGAAAATCTAGCAGGAATATTAAATAATAGGTAGAAGTATTATAATATAGGAGTTTTCGCATTAAGATAGAAAAGAGGAGGAAATGCGATTGGCACAGAATGTTAACGTTCAAGATTACTACTTAAATCAATTAAGAAAAGATCATGTCTCAATTACTGTATTTTTGACAAACGGCTTTCAATTACGCGGAATTATCAAAGCATTTGATAATTTTACCGTCTTGTTAGAAACTGATGGTAAACAGCAACTTATCTTCAAACATGCGATATCTACATTCGCACCTGTAAAAAATATTAGCTTGAATTTTGAGGAATAAATTAACTTAGACGAACACTGTGATAGTGTTCGTCGTTTTTATGGGCATTTGTCACGTCTTTGTTTTTTCAATCGTATAATAACGTGAATGCAATATGATTGAGGAGTGAGCATGTTGGAAACACAAAAAGTGTCACAACAAAGTGGCCGAATAAACATTGTTTTACAAAACAAAAAGAGTGATGACACCCATAAGATTAAGGATAGGAATATTACTAAAAATCCTTTTAATCATATTGATGATAAATTTTCTTCTTTTGTGGGTCTTTCGAAGCTTAAACAAACCGTTAATGAAATATACGCTACAATCATTATTAATAAAAAAAGACAGGAAATGGGTTTATTTTCAACGAAACAAGTCCTTCATATGTTATTTAAAGGGAATCCAGGAACAGGAAAAACTACTGTAGCTCGTCAACTTGCCAAAATTTATTACGATTTGGATATCTTGTCTAAGGGACATTTTATCGAAGCGGAAAGAGCAGATTTGGTAGGAGAATATATAGGTCAGACAGCGCAAAAAACACGAAGCATCATTCAAAAAGCCATGGGTGGTATTTTATTTATTGATGAAGCTTATTCTCTGGCTCGGGGTGGGGAAAAAGACTTCGGCAAAGAGGCCATTGATACCTTAGTAAAACATATGGAAGATAAGCAAAACGATTTTGTACTCATACTAGCCGGATATCCATATGAAATGGAGCGGTTTCTAGATCAAAACCCAGGATTACAATCTAGATTTCCGTTTATTATTGATTTTAAGGATTATAATATTAATCAACTTATGGAAATTGCTAGGCAGATGGCATCCGAAAGGGAATACCAATTGACTAAAGAGGCTGAATGGAAACTGAAATCTTATCTATATAAACAGAAGTCTGAATCAATTCAAAACTTCTCTAACGCACGTTGTGTTCGAAATATAATTGAGCATGCTATCAGAATGCAAGCAGTGAGATTGATTTATTTAGACGAATGTACAACTGATGATTTGATTTATTTAACAGAAAAGGATTTAAACTTATAAGATAATGAAGAGATTTTGTGAAGTAAAATGATATTTGCTATGATGGAGTTGTGTGGCAGAAATTATCGCATGTATGAGAAAGAGGTATTGTCTTAATGTCTAAAGAAAAGATACTAGTAATCGCAGTGAAAATGCCTGATGACAATGAACATCGTTTTAAATCCTCACTTAAAGAATTAGCGGCATTAAGTGATACAGCTGGCGGAGAGGTTAAAGAAGTTGTCACTCAAAACCGTCAACATATCCATCCCGCTTTTTATCTTGGCGAAGGAAAAATTAATGAAATCAAACGATTAGTAGATGAACTGGAAATAGACTTAGTAATCTCCAATGATGAATTGTCCCCGGGTCAGCTCCGAAATTTAAATGATCGATTAGAAACACCAATTATTGACCGGAGCCAACTTATTTTAGATATCTTTGCTAAGCGTGCTCATACGAAAGAGGGCCAAATGCAAGTAGAACTTGCTCAATTAGAATATATGCTTCCAAGACTACACGGTAAAGGAATAGAATTATCAAGACTTGGCGGTGGGATTGGAACAAGAGGTCCGGGTGAAACCAAGCTCGAGACAGACCAAAGGCATATTAGGAGACGCATTCAGGATATCAAACGTCGTTTAAAGATTGTAGTTAAACAAAGGGACCAGTACCGGAAACGAAGAAGAACAAATGAAGCTTTCCAACTTGCTATTGTTGGATATACAAATGCTGGAAAATCGACTTTATTCAACCGATTAACGGAAAGTAAATCTTTAGAGGAAGATCAATTATTTGCGACATTGGATCCCTTAACACGTAAAATAAGATTACCTTCAGGGTTTCAAGCACTAATAACCGATACAGTAGGTTTCTTGCAGGAATTACCAACAACTCTTATAGCTGCTTTCCGTTCAACTTTAGAAGAAGTAACAGAAGCTGACTTTATTCTCCATGTTGTGGACGCCTCAAATCCTGATAATGAGCAACAGCAAAATACTGTAATCGAATTATTAAATGAGCTTGATGCCCAAAATGTCCCTATTTTAACAGTTTACAATAAAAAAGACTTACTTAAGAGGGAGCTAATCCCTATGCATTATCCATATATTTTTATAAGTGCCTTTAATGAAGATAGCCTTCAGGAACTTGTTGAAAAGATTGAATCGTTATTAAAAGAAGAGTGGGATAACTTTATTATTGAATTAAAACCATCTGAAGGTCAGTTATTAAATCGATTAGAAAATGAAACAATTATTAATGACAAATCTTTTGACGAGAACGCTAATAGGTATATTATCAAAGGATACATGCAGACTAATCATCCATTACAGCACATATTAAAGGAGTAAAAAGTTAATGATTGAACAACTAGCGAAACAAGCAGAAATTGACTGTAGAAACCAATTTGATGAAATTAATGCAATTGTTGAAGTTAACCAGCAACGAGTTTTAAATATATTTAGGGAAAATCGAGTAAGTGATACTCACTTTAATTCAACAAGTGGGTATGGTTATGATGACCTTGGACGAGAAACGTTAGAGCAAGTTTATGCAGATGTTTTTGGAGGAGAAGCAGCGCTTGTAAGACCGCAACTTGTCTCAGGAACACATGCGATTTCTACAACATTATTTGGTATTTTAAGACCAGGTGATGAACTGGTATATATTACGGGTAAGCCATACGATACGCTTGAAAAAGTAATCGGAGAACCGAATGATAGTACTGGTTCACTTAAAGATTTTAATATTAAATATAATGAAGTGTATCTCAATGATGATGGAACGGTTAACTTTAGTAAAATCAAAGAAGCGATAACAAGCGAAACAAAAATGATTGGCATTCAACGTTCAAAAGGATATGAAGATAGACCATCCTTTACGATTGCAGAAATTGAGGAAATGACTTCTTTTATTAAAAAAATTGATGAGAATCTTATTGTTTTCGTTGATAATTGTTATGGTGAATTCGTAGAAGATAAAGAGCCTACACATATTGGTGCAGACGTCATGGCTGGTTCGTTGATTAAAAATCCTGGTGGTGGAATTGTTCCCGCTGGTGGTTATATAGTTGGTAAAGAAGAGTTAATCGACATGTGTGCTAATCGTTTAACTGCTCCAGGTTTAGGTAAAGAAATGGGAGCTACTTTTAGCGTTTTACAGGAAATGTATCAAGGTTTCTTCCTTGCGCCACATGTTGTTGGAGAAGCTTTAAAGGGAGCAGTTTTTACATCCCGTTTTCTCGAACTGTTAGGTTATACAACAAAACCACATTATCAAGCAAAACGAACGGATTTGATTCAATCGATCACTTTTAATGATTCTGAGCAAATGATTGCATTCTGTCAAGCAATCCAAGAAAATTCACCTGTGAATTCACATTTTACGCCTTTTCCTAGTGAAATGCCGGGCTATGAAGATGAAGTGATTATGGCTGGAGGGACTTTTATTCAAGGTTCAAGTATAGAGTTGTCGGTGGATGGTCCAATTAGAGAACCTTATATAGCATTTTTACAAGGTGGCTTAACATATGCTCACGTGAAAATTGCAGTCATCGAGACGATAAAAAAAATGAAAGAAAAGAATTACCTAATAATTAAACAAGAATAGCGGTATTTTTAAAGAAATCTGCATAACAAGAAAAAGCTCTTTGATCTGTTCTGTGTCAAAGAGCTTTTTTTGTTATTTTATGTTTCGATATAAGGCAACTACTTTACCTAAAATGGTCACATTGGAATATATTAACGGCTCCATCGTGGCATTTTCAGGTTGGAGACGTATGAAATTCTCTTCTTTGAAAAATCGTTTAACTGTTGCTTCATTTTCTTCTGTCATGGCCACAACAATGTCCCCATTCTCAGCTGAACTTTGTTGCTTAACTATAACCATATCATTATCAAGTATGCCGGCCTCTATCATACTTTCACCTTCAATCGTAAGGACGAATACATTGTCATCGGCTCCAGCAGTAGTATTGGGGATCGGAATGAACTCTTCAATATTTTCTACAGCAGTAATAGGGATACCAGCGGTTACTTTACCAATAAGTGGTGCATAACGCACTTCTTCTTTTGGTATATTAGCTTCTTGTGATTGATCGAGAACCTCTATGGCCCGGGGTTTTGTAGGATCTCGCCGAATATAACCCTTTCCCTCCAACCTGGACAGATGGCCGTGAACCGTAGAACTAGATGCCAACCCGACGGCTACCGCTATTTCTCTAACAGAAGGAGGATATCCTTTTGTTTGAACTTCTTCTTTTATATAATCTAGAATTGATTGCTGTCTTTTTGATAGTTTAGTCATCTTCTTATCATCACCTCGCACATATGTTTTATTAAAATAATTGTACCATTCATAATAACATTAAGCAAACGTTCGTTCGAATTCCATTGACAAGATCGTACGTTCTATTATAATGGTATATGCAAACGAATTATGAGAGGTTCACTATCTTTAAACAGTGCATAGTACTAACAGGAATGTTAAATAGGAGAGAACTATATGAAGGTTATTATCTATTGTAGGGTAAGTACAAATAAAGAGACTCAAGAGGTTTCTCTGGTAAGGCAAAGAGAAGAATTGATAGAGCATGCAAAGCGGAATCAATTTAAAGTTATTGACATTATTGAAGAGCAGGCTAGTGGATATGATATTGATCGTGATGGGATTTTTAAAATGCTAAAATACTTTTCTGAACATCAAGCTGATGGGCTTTTAATCCAAGATGAAACTAGACTTGGAAGAGGCAATACAAAAATAGCATTACTTCATCAACTTCAAAAAATGTCGATAACAATTTATACAGCAATTCAAGATGGTGAACTGGAAATAAGTGACTCAGATTCGATGGTCCTGCAAATAGTTAGTATTGTAGAGGAATATCAACGTAAAATCCATAATATAAAAATAAAACGAGGGATGAAGCGAGCACTCTCAAGAGGGTATGATCCATCTAAAAATCTTACTAACAAAGATGAAGCTCCCGGTAGAAAGAGAATTGAATTTCCTATTGAAGAGGTTGTTCGTCTAAAAGACAACAACAATATGACTTTTGAAGAAATTACAAAAACATTAAACGGCTTAGGTTACAATGTCTCCAAAGCAACAGTTCATAGAAGATATAAAGAACACCAAAATGCTTGAACATGGTTAAATATCACGTTATGATAAAAAAGCAAGACTTATACAGTTCTTGCTTTTTTATAATGCACAAAAGTAATTTATATAAAAAGGGATTTAACCTCTTGTTAAAAGTAAGGGAGGGTAAAAGTTGCTTGATAAGAAGAAAATAGAACGAATAAACCATTTAGCAAATAAATCAAAAAGTGAAGGGCTTACGGCTCGAGAAAAAGAGGAACAGCAGAAATTAAGAAAAGACTATTTAAAAAACATTCGTCAATCATTTAAAAATCAATTCAAAACAATGACAGTAATTGATCCAGAGGGAAACGACGTCACTCCAAAAAAAGTAAAGGATTTACAAAATCGACATAAAGATGATTAATGTATAATATTTTGTGTCTTTTTATCGATTAATATTGATATTATATAGAATGTCATTTTAAATAACTTGTTATTACAACCTAGCCATAATAAGATAATAATAGAAAGAACCTTTTAAATAAAGAAAGGGGTAAATATAATTGTCAATTAATGTAGAACAATTATCTATTAATACAATCAGAACCTTGGCCATTGATGCTATAGAAAATGCTAACTCCGGTCACCCAGGACTCCCAATGGGAGCAGCACCCATGGCGTATACGTTGTGGACAGAGTTTATGGACCATAATCCAAAACATTCGAAGTGGTTTAACCGGGACCGTTTTGTATTATCTGCGGGACACGGCTCAATGCTTCTTTACAGTTTACTCCACCTATCAGGATATGATGTAACGATGGAAGATTTGAAAGGCTTTCGCCAATGGGATTCCAGAACGCCTGGACACCCTGAAGTCCATCACACTGATGGTGTTGAAGCTACGACAGGACCTCTAGGACAAGGTATTGCCATGTCAGTTGGAATGGCAATGGCTGAAGCACATCTTTCAGCAAAATATAATAAAGAAGACATCTCAATCATAGATCATAACACATACGCGTTGGTGAGTGATGGTGATTTAATGGAAGGTATTTCACATGAGGCTGCTTCTTTAGCAGGTCATCTCGGTTTAGGAAAGCTTATAGCATTATATGACTCAAATGATATTTCATTAGATGGGGATTTGGATAAATCATTTTCTGAGAATACCGCGCAGCGTTTTAAATCATACGGTTGGCAATACTTGCGTGTGGAAGATGGTAATGATTTAAACGAAATTAGATCAGCCATAAAAGAAGCTAAAAGTAACCTAAATCAACCGACAATTATTGAAGTTAAAACGATAATTGGCTATGGTTCTCCAAATAAATCTGATTCCAGTGCGTCGCATGGTGCTCCATTAGGTGCAGAAGAAGTTAAACTTACGAAAGACTATTATAAATGGACATTTGAAGAAGACTTTCATGTCCCTGAAGAAGTTTACAATGATTTTGGTGAGAAAATTGTAAAACAAGGTGAACAAAAAGAAAACAAGTGGAACGATATGTTTAAATCATATAAGGATAAATATCCAGAAGAAGCTAAAGAACTTGAATTTGCTATGAATGGTGAATTACCGGATGGATGGGATAGTAAACTTCCAGTATACCACCCTGGTAAAGATGAGTTAGCCACAAGAGCTTCATCCGGAGAGGTTTTGAATGCCATCGCAAAGTCAATTCCTAACCTATTCGGTGGTAGTGCGGATTTGGCTGGTTCCAATAAAACTAAAATGGAAGCCGATGACGATTTTACAAGAGATAATTATAAAGGAAGAAATATTTGGTTTGGAGTTCGTGAACATGCAATGGGGGCGGCTTTAAACGGAATGGCTCTCCATGGTGGGTTGAAAGTTTATGCTGGAACATTCTTTGTTTTCAGTGATTACTTACGTCCAGCGGTACGTTTATCTTCGATTATGCAAACACCAGTCACGTATGTGTTTACCCATGATTCGATTGCTGTAGGAGAAGATGGTCCTACACATGAACCGATTGAACAATTACCTTCATTGCGAGCAATGCCAGGCCTATCTTTGATAAGACCTGCCGATGGAAATGAAACGCAAGCTGCATGGCGTGTGTCCCTTGAATCAACAGACCAACCAACCGCACTTGTCTTAACTCGACAAGGGTTACCGACCTTAAATGGGACAAAAGATAAAGCGTATGAAGGTGTTAAAAGAGGAGCTTATGTCATTAGCGAATTGGATAAGGAAAATCCTGATGCCCTACTTTTAGCTACCGGATCAGAGGTTCAACTCGCGGTTAAAGCACAGAAAGAACTCAAAGAAAAAGGCATTAATGTTAATGTAGTGAGCATGCCTTCATGGGATCGTTTTAATAAACAAGACAAAGACTACCAAAATTCAGTGATTCCTCCGCATGTCACAAAACGTGTTGCTATCGAAATGGCTTCTCCATTTGGTTGGGAACGTTATATAGGTGACGAAGGAAAGGTTATAGGAATAACAACATTTGGTGCCTCTGCGGATGGCAACAAAGTGATGGAAGAATATGGTTTCAATGTTGATAATGTAGTTAAACATGTTGAGTCTCTTATAAAATAAATATAAATAATTATAGACTTAACTGACAAAATAACTTAAAATGGTTCCAGTCGTCAAAAACGATGACAGGAACCATTTTTATTTATTATTGGTAAATTATACTATTTAAAACTGTGGATAACTTTATACTGAAATTGGCCACGTCCAGCTTCAGCGACCAGCCCCTCGAGGTCTTAAGCAATAATCCTACGTGGCAAAGATCGCCACTGCGGTTTTTTGCTTAAGCTTCTCGGGACTATCCGGGCGCTTCAGCTTATGATTGTCCAGCTGGGGGCGCCCCGCGCTTTTGTTTATTGGCTTATCTTTATTATTTTATTACAAAAAAGGCTGCTGGATTTCCAGTCAATTTGTTTTGTATTTTTAATTCACTTATATTAAAGTATATAATGATTAAGAATTACATTAATTTAAAAAGGGTTTGACTTTGAGGGCAAGTATTTTTTAATGCCTTCTAAATGAAAGGAATTAGACTAAGTTATGAAGAATAATTTTTGGCGGGATTTACCACGACCGTTTTTTATATTAGCACCAATGGAAGATGTTACAGATGTCGTTTTCCGACACGTAGTGAGTGAAGCAGCTAGACCTGATGTGTTTTTTACAGAGTTTACAAACACGGAAAGTTACTGCCATCCAAAGGGTAAACAGAGTGTGCGTGGGCGTTTGACTTTTACAGAAGATGAACAGCCAATAGTGGCCCACATATGGGGAGATAAACCCGAGTATTTTCGCCAAATGAGTATCGGTATGGCAGAACTAGGATTTAGTGGTGTCGATATTAATATGGGCTGCCCTGCTCATAATGTAGCGCCTAAGGGAAAAGGATGCGGTCTGATTCGACGTCCCGATGTTGCAGCAGATATCATAAAAGCAGCAAAGGCTGGAGGATTGCCCGTCAGTGTGAAAACTCGTCTAGGTTATCTAGAAGTAGACGAATGGCGCAGTTGGTTAACCCATATATTAAAACAAGACATCGTCAATCTTTCTATTCATTTGCGTACTAAAAAGGAAATGAGTGATGTGGACGCCCATTGGGAATTGATTCCGGAAATTAAAAAACTTCGTGATGATGTAGCTCCACATACTCTTTTGACCATTAATGGAGATATTCCTAACCGTCAAACTGGCTTGGAACTCGTGCGAAAATATGAGGTTGATGGCGTCATGATCGGACGAGGTATTTTTAAAAATCCGTTCGCTTTTGAAAAGCAGCCGATAGAGCATAATAGTAA
>Ga0209487_1001872_pt1 | contig 17434 bp, 13 predicted proteins | sample Poulit2012_FD_187524 | JGI IMG/M metagenome (GOLD analysis project Ga0209487, IMG submission 187524) | Agricultural soil microbial communities from Georgia to study Nitrogen management - Poultry litter 2012 (SPAdes) (version 2) | ecosystem: Environmental > Terrestrial > Soil > Agricultural land...
ATCACGGCATCGCCGCCCTGCTCCTTATTCTGTTTGATGAGCTCATTGACGGCGCCACGGAGTCCGTTGATGAGCCTGGCAACTTCCTCGGCCGTATCCCTGACGCCTGTTACATCGATGCCGAGGTCGTTGCTCTCATCGATCGTCGTCACGAGGTCCTTCAAGTAGCGCACTGCCGCAGGCAGGACCATCGTCCGCGCCAGGCTCTCGAGCGTCTCTCCCTCGATATTGATGGCGAGGAAATACTGCTCGACGAGAATCTCATGCCGGCTCAGCAGCTCCCGCTCGCTCAGTACACCGTACTTGCTGAACAACGCCACGTTTTTCTCCTGCGGCAGCAGTTCGAGCGCGTCGAGCGTGTTCGGCAGATTGAGCAGACCGCGGCGCGCCGCCTCCTCGTGCCATGCCTCGGCATAGCCGTCGCCGTCGAACACGATGACGTCCGACTCGGTCAGCACGCTCGAAATGACATCCGCAACGGCCTGCTCACGCGAGGCCCCATCGCTATCGCCGAGCTTCTCCTCGAGCATCGTACCCATCTCATCGAGCGCTTCGGCCACGATGGTGTTAAGCACGACGTTCGGGAACGTAATCGACTGCGATGATCCCACGGCCCGGAATTCGAACTTGTTGCCCGTAAAGGCGAACGGACTCGTCCGGTTGCGGTCACCTGCATGGCGCGGGAGCGTCGGCAACGTGTCTACGCCGAGTCCAAGCAGTCCGGATTTGGCCGACTTGCCTTTGGATCCCGCCTTCAGCCGATCGAAAACATCGGAGAGCTGCCGGCCGAGGAAGACGGACATGATGGCGGGCGGTGCTTCGGAGGCGCCCAGCCGGTGGTCGTTCCCTGCCGACGCAACCGACGCGCGGAGCAGATCCTGATGCCGGTGCACGGCACGGAGCACGGCGGCGCAGAAGAACAGAAAGACGATGTTCTCGTGCGGGGTGTCTCCCGGGTCAAGCAAATTCTCACCCGTATCCGTGGTCATCGACCAGTTGTTGTGCTTGCCCGAGCCGTTGATGCCGGCGAACGGCTTCTCGTGTATCAGGCAGACGAGACCGTACTTGCGGGCAACCTTCCGAAGCGTCAGCATGACAAGCTGCTGATGGTCGGCCGAGATGTTGGCGTTTTCAAAGATCGGCGCGATCTCGTACTGACTGGGCGCGACCTCGTTATGGCGCGTTTTGATGGGCACGCCGAGGCGGTACAGCTCCCGCTCGACCTCCAGCATGTAGGCCAGCACGCGGTCGGGGATGCTGCCGAAGTAATGATCGCTCAGCTCCTGTCCTCGCGGCGGCTTCGATCCTATCAGCGTGCGCCCGCATATTTCGAGATCCGGACGGCGGTAGTAGAACTCCTCATCCACCAGAAAATACTCCTGCTCGGCGCCGACGGTTACGTTTACGCGCTGTGCGACGTCATCGCCGAGGAGGCGGAGCACGCGCAGCGCCTGCTTCTCAAGCGCATTCAGCGACCGAAGCAGCGGGATCTTATGGTCAAGCGCCTCGCCCGCCCACGATGCAAAACCCGTCGGGATGGCCAGGTACTTGCCGTTCTGGTTCTCGATGATGAACGCAGGAGACGTCGGGTCCCACGCCGTATACCCGCGCGCTTCAAACGTCACTCGCAGGCCACCCGAGGGGAAGCTCGATGCGTCCGGCTCGCCCTGAATCAGGTCGCGGCCGGAGAACTCCACAATTGCCCCGCCGCCTTTGTTGGGCGTGATGAAGGAGTCGTGCTTCTCGGCCGTGTACCCTGTGAGCGGCTGGAACCAGTGCGTAAAATGCGTCGCACCTTTATCGACGGCCCACTCTTTCATGGCCATCGCAACGGCATCGGCAATCGTCATGTCGAGAGGACGCCCCTTTTCGATCGTCGCGAGCAAGCTGCGGAAGATGTTCTTCGGCAGCCGGCTCTTCATCTGTTCGAGGCCGAAGGTGTTCTCACCAAAGATGCGTTCGATGTTCATCGGCTCGAAAGCGGATTTCGATGACCCGTTGAACTTGGTGGCGGCGAGAAGGCTGTACTGCGTCTGCACGTTGCTGTTCATCGTAGGATGTGGTTGGAGCCGAAGAATAGGCGTCAGGTGCCGCCGTGGAGGGTAACCGGCTCGACGGGAACGGTGAGTGATTCCTTGAATGTGCTCAGCACGATGCTCGTGGATGTGCCGCTCACGCCGGGTAGCGCCTGAACCTGCGAAAGCAGCTTTTCGAGGGACGTGGTGTCGCGGGTGCGAATCTTCAGGATGTGCGAGCCCTCCCCCGTGATCGAATGGGCCTCCAGCACTTCAGGCAGCGACATTGCCTGCGCGACGAAATCACCGTAATGATCTGACCGCTCGATCGATACGCGGATGAAGGCCGTGATGTCGAAGCGGAGGCGTTTCGCGTCGACCACGGCACAATATCCCGTGATCACGCCACGCTCTTCCAGCTTTCTCATGCGATCGCTGACGGAGGGGATGGACATCCCCACGTCTTCTGCGATCTCGCTGCGCTTCATCCGACCGCTGCCTTGCAGCAGTTGAAGGATGCGCACGTCAATGTCATCAACCCGCTCCATGCACGAATGAGGTAATGGTGAGCACTTCAAGAACGGTGCAATTATACTACAGGAAGTAAGGCTGTGTCAACAGCAAGCCTTAATTATTAAGAGGCCAACACCAAAAATACCGGATCATCGCTGGCTCGCGCCGTATTTGCCTCAATATGTAAGCGCTTTCAATGGTTGGAGTAGAACATCCGTGGTTTATCACTACGCCGGCACCTCAACCGAATCTGCTTTCGAAACCTCGAAGGTCAGGATGTCCCCAAGGTCTGAGGAAGCTACTCTCCGTAGAGCCCCTGGTAAATCGCGCGGTTGCGCGTCAGGATTTTGACATAGTCGCGCGTCTCTCGGAAGGGGATTCGCTCGGTGAAGAGCTCATCATTGCCGTACTCGGAATAATGCTGCCAGCGAGCGACGCGGTGGCTTCCTGCATTATAGGCCGAGAATACCGCCGGCAGCGAGCCGTCGTAATTCTCCCAGTGCTGCGCCACATAGCGCGTTCCGAGGTGCACGTTGATCTCTGGATGATACAGAAGCTCGGGATCCCATCCATCGATCTGCGCCGCTTCGGCGAGCCCGCGCCCGGTTCGGGGCATGATCTGCATGAGTCCCCGCGCGCCGACGTGTGACGTGATGCGCGCTTCGAACATGGATTCCTGCCGGATGAGCGCGGCCGCGACGAACGGATCGACGCCGCGATCCTGAGCTTCTTCCACAATCAGTGTGCGATATGGGAAGGGATACATGATGCGCATGAGGCGGAGATTGGATGGGGATGCTCCGCCCAGCCGTAGTCCGATCCGGATGGCGCGCTGACTGTATCCACGGGCGGCCAGCGCCTCGGCGAGTGCGTAGAGCGTGCCGCGGTCACTCCCCGCCGAACCCACGATCCGGTCGACTTCCTGCGATGCCAGCTCCGGGAAGCCCGCCTCTCGGAGCAGATCCAGGCCGTTCATCCACCGTTCGACGCGCTCCGCCGCAGCCGCGTCGGTCGTCGGTGAAGCACTCATCGGCATCGGCCAGAACGGGACGTCCAGCCGCTGCGCCGCGAGCAGTGCATAATACGAGTCGCGCTCTCGCGACATCACGGCGCGGTACAGCTCCGCCGCCGCAGTTCCGTTGCCTGCCGCCTCACGTGCGCGCGCCGACCAGTAAGTGGCCTGCACCGCATTGGGTCCGTTGGGATAGCGCCGGCGATAATCATCCCAGTAACGCTGAGCTTCGGCATAGTCGCCACGGTCAAACGCGATGCCGGCCATGCGCATCATCGCCATGCCCATCTCCGAGCGGCCGGGGTACTGGGAGATCACCTGCCGATAGATTTCCTCGGCGCGCTCAGTATCCCCATGAGCATGTCGGGCGTCCGCAGCCAGGTATAAGTTGATGGCGCCGGTGCCTGAGCCCGCATGCTCCCGCGCGATGGCCAGGTAGCCGCGCTCCGATTCATCGACGCGGCCGAGGTGTTCATTTGTTCGAGCAAGCAGACGTCTCGCCGCAAGCTGGTTCATCACTGGTTGAAGGACGGCTTCGACTTCATCGTAGCGTTCGGCGTAGAACAGCGCATTCGCCAGTTCGATCTTGACCTCCTGCCTCACCTGCGACGTGCCCGCGTTCGACGCCAACCAGCGCTCGAATCCATCGACCGCCTCTTCGTGCATGCCCATCGCCCGGCGCACGCGGGCCACGGACAGATGGTCCTGCGCCGTCATCTCCCCCTCGGCCAACAACGCATCGGCCGCAGCCTGCGCCCAGATACTGCCGGCACCCAGGCTGATGGCATGTCGCAGCGCAATACGTGCGTCTCGCTCGTCGCCCATGGCTCGAGCCGCCTCGGCTGCGCGCACGCTGAACTCAGACTGCGTGGTGTTCGTGTTTGCCCACGAGCGGCCTTCGTTCGCGATACGCCGCGCCGCGGCCGCATCGCCTGCATTCAGTGCCGCCGTAATCCGCGCGCGGTAAGCGAGGAGTCCGAGAAAGCCGCTGTTATAATCCCGCACAATGCGGTCGACGGCCTGAACCTCGCCTACTTCAGCCAGTGCATCAGCGCGAAGGAAATCAAACCACTGCGCGGCGCCGCCCGCATGTACGGCCACACGGTCGAGCGTACGCGCGGCCTCGTCGGTATCGCCGGTCTTCAGACGGGCGAGTCCCAGCCTGAGCTCGGCGGCTGCCCGCTCATCTTCATAAACGGCGGCCGCTCCCGCCAGGTCGAGGAACCGCTGATACGCACCCACCGCGCCGTCTGCATCGCCGGTTTCATCGAGCGCCCGCCCGAGCAAATACAGTCCGATGCCGTCGTCATGAATCTCAAGCGAGGCCATCGGCTCGAGCAGATCCCGCGCCTCCTGCCACGCACCCCATCCGCCTTCGGCCCGTGCCGCAAGCACGCGGTCGGCATCCGATACGCTGTCGACCGATGCGATGTACCGCCTCATGCTCAGTGCCGCGCGCCACGGCCGGTCAGTCGCCAGAAAGCCTTCGGCCTGCAGCGGCAAATCGCTGATCTCGGCGTCGGGCAGGGCGTCCACAAAATCGCCTGCGATCTCATCGGGTTGAAGCGCGTCGACATCGCCGCCGCACGACGCAAAGCAGATGATCGTCAAGAGAATCGGCAGAAATCGGCGGCGCGGGACGGTAGTGGTCGGCATAGATATGAAGTCTTAAAAAATGAGCACGCCGGATATGCATGGTGACAGGATGCGGTTTCTCACAAGACAGCACGTTGCCGAACCGTCGACTGTATGCAGCGCGGGGCTTTGTTTGGTGGCGGGAAATGTGGTCATGGGCACCAATTCGGCCTCACCAACCGTTTCACGTATTCAGCCGGCCGGTCAGAAGCACCGCGCGGGCCTTCCCGCCCGGAATTTTCGGCAGGTCGGCCGAACCGACGTCGAAGGACTTCCGTATCTTGCGCTTTGAACCCGATTGAAACAGTTTCACCGAGCGACATGCCCTCTGCCTACATCCATCCCATAACATACATCACCGCTGCCGTGCTGACCTTCTTCCTGGTCGGATGTGGGGCGCCGGCGGAGTCTCAGCGGGCACAGCAAGGCGCGTATGAAGCCTTCCATCTGTCGGAGGTCCGGTTGCTCGACGGTCCGTTCAAGCACGCGCAGGACACAAACCTCGAGTATCTTCTCGAACTCGATCCCGATCGTTTGCTCGCGCCGTATCTGCGCGAGGCCGGGCTCGAACCGCGGGCCGAGAGCTACGGCAACTGGGAGAATACCGGCTTGGACGGACACATCGGCGGTCATTACCTCTCGGCGCTCGCTATGATGTACGCCTCGACGGGCCACGCCGAGATCCACCGGCGCCTGACCTATATGATCGATGAGCTGGAGCGGGTGCAGGAAGCGCACGGCGACGGCTATATCGGCGGCGTGCCCGACGGCCGGGCCACCTGGGATGAGATCCGCCGAGGCGACATCCGGGCCGACCTCTTCTCGCTCAATGGGAAGTGGGTGCCGTGGTACAACGTGCACAAAGTTTATGCGGGATTGAGGGATGCGTACACAATTGGCGGCAACGAGAAAGCCCTCGACCTGCTCGTCGGATTGACGGATTGGGCGGTGGAGCTCGTATCGGGATTGAGCGACGAGCAGATTCAGTCGATGCTGCGCTCCGAGCACGGAGGCATGAATGAAGTCTTTGCGGATGCGGCCGAGTTGACCGGCGATGAGCGCTATCTGCATCTTGCTCGGCAGTTCTCGCACGAACTGATACTAGAGCCACTCCTCAATGAAGAGGATCAACTGACGGGCCTCCATGCCAACACGCAGATCCCGAAGGCCATCGGATACAAACGCATTGCCGATGTTTCGGGCGGAGCAGATGCGGAATGGGATGATGCGGCGGCTTTTTTCTGGGATACGGTTGTTAATCGGCGCTCGATCGCGATCGGCGGTAACAGCGTCCGCGAACACTTCCACCCCGCCGACGATTATTCGGCGATGGTGGAGGATGCCGAAGGGCCGGAGACATGCAACACGTACAACATGCTGCGGCTGGCGCAAATGCTATACGCCACACGTGGCGGCACGCAGTATCTCGATTACAACGAGCGCGCGCTGTTCAACCACATTCTCTCGACACAGCATCCCGAGCACGGCGGCCTCGTCTATTTCACATCGATGCGGCCGGGGCATTTTCGCATGTACTCGCAGCCCGAGCATGCGATGTGGTGCTGCGTGGGATCGGGCATCGAGAATCACTCCAAATACGGCGAGTTCATCTACAACCACCGCGGCGATGAGTTGTACGTCAACCTTTTCGTGGCGTCCCGCCTTAACTGGAGCGACAAAGACGTTGTGATCGAGCAGACGACGGCGTTTCCTGCCGAGGAGGCCACAACGATCCGTGTAATTTCGGGTGGGGAGTTCGGACTCAACCTCCGCGTGCCGTCGTGGATCGACGGTGCGTCCCGCGTGGCGGTCAACGGCGAGGAGGTATCACCCGAGCAGGCGGACGGCTTCATCCGCATCCATCGGGACTGGGCCGAGGGCGATGTCGTCTCCTATACGCTGCCGATGCAAACGCATCTCGAGCAACTGCCGGACGGATCGAACTACTACGCTGTGCTGCATGGCCCGATCGTGCTGGCGTCAAAGATTGACCCCTTCCCGGGCGAGCAGCTCAACTTCCTCAGTGATGACGGCCGGATGAGCCACATTGCGCACGGACCGATGTGTCCGCCGGAGGCCGCGCCGATGATCCTTGGCGACCCGGAGAGCTTCCTCGCGTCTCTCGAGCCCGTGGATGGCCGGCCGCTGACGTTCCGGGCAGACGAAGGCGTGGAAGGCTACTCCAATCTCGAACTCATCCCCTTCTATCAACTCCACGATTCGCGGTACGTGGTGTATTGGCCGCAGGGAAGCGCTGAGGATTTACTGGCGCGCGCCGAATCGGAACGTGACCGCCTCGAGCTCGAAGCTCGCACCGTCGACTACGTTTCTCCCGGCCAGCAGCAGCCGGAGTCTGATCACTTCTTTGCCGGAGAGCGTACCGAGGCGGGAATTTATCGCGGGCGCCACTGGCGGCATGCCGAAGGCTGGTTCTCGTATCAGCTTCGGGATCCACAGGGCGAGGCATCTATCCTGCGCATCGAGCTGACGGGGGAGGACGCCGGCCGCACGTTCGACATCCTCATAAACGGCGAGCTGCTGGAAACGCTAACGCTCGAGGAGCGCAACTGGGGACTCTACACGCTCGACTTTGAACTACCGCAGGAGATGATCGAGAGCGCCGACGGCGTCTACGAAGTGCGGTTTGAGGCAGCCCCGGGCTCGATTGCCGGAGGTCTCTTCGACGTACGTTTGCTCAGGGAGTAGGAACGCAGACAGGCGTGCGGCGCGGTGCGTCAAGCGGCTTCTGCGGTCGCCTGACTGCAGGGAAGTGTGATGGAGAAGACGGTGCCTTCGCCTGGACGGCTGTCGACGGAGATACTTCCGTTGTGGCGCTCGACGATGCGTTTGCAGATGGCGAGCCCGAGGCCCGATCCTTCGAACCGGCCGTGGCCGTGTAACCGGTGAAATGGCGCGAAGATGTGCGCTCCGTACTTTTCGTCAAAGCCGATCCCATTGTCGGCTACCTTGACCTGGCATACCGATCGGCCGTCGGCATCCCTTACTTCTTCGCAACTGATCCGGACCACCGGCGGCACCCCCAGACGGTGGAATTTGAGCGAGTTGCCGATCAGGTTCTGGAAAAGCTGACGCATCTGCGTGGGGTCGGCCTGGAGAGCGGGAAGATCGGACCACTCGATACGGCCGTCCGTATCGCGAAGCCGGATCTGAAGGTCGCCCCTGACGTCGCTCATGACATCATTCAAATCGACCATCTTCCATACCTGAGCGCGGCCGTCGATCCGGGAATACGTCAGCAGTTCGTCGACGAGGTTGGACATCCGGCCCACGGCGTCGGTAATGCGCTCGAGAAACATGTTTCCCTCACCGTCGAGTGCATCGCCGTATTCGTCCATCAGCAAGCCGGAGAACGATGCGATCTTGCGCAGCGGCTCCTGAAGATCGTGGCTGGCCACCCGGGCAAACTCTTCGAGCTCTCTGTTCTTCATCCCGAGCTCTGAGTTGGCCTCAGCAAGCTGCCGCTGACTCTCTCGCAGTTCTTCTTCTTGCTCGCGCCTGTCGGTTAGATCCCGCGTGACTTTTGTAAATCCGAGCAGCGTCTTATCGTCGTCATACAGCGCGGTGATAACCACGTTGGCCCAGAAGCGCGAGCCGTCTTTCCGGAGCCGCCATCCTTCGTCCTCGAAACGTCCGTCGGCCCGTGCCACCTTAAGCTCGTATGCGGGCCAATCGCGCTCCAGCGCACTACGTGGATAGAAAATAGAGAAGTGCTTCCCGATGATTTCCTCAGAGGAGTAACCCTTAATCGCAGCCGCGCCCTTATTCCAGTTTACGATGTTTCCGTTGGGATCAAGCAGGAAAATGCCATAATCCGTGACCGAATCAATCATAAGCCGGAAGGCCTGGGCCATCCGTTGCTCCGGCAAATCTATAGCGTCCACCTCGCGCTGTTGATAAGGGAAAGAATCATGACGACGGGCCCCTTTCGGGCCCCGCGACGAGCTGGGATAACGTTGATCCAATTTCATCGACCGCGCAAACTATGCTCTAATAAATGGTTGTTCAACCAATTATTGCAGCTGTTACAAATCAGGTACGTAGCACCGACATGCGTCAAATGAGCCTGTATCGCCACATAGGCCCGTTACTGAATGAAGAGAGCCCCGCGTCCGAGCTGCTTTTCGTGATCGTTGCAAATATTGAACGTGTTCACAACGCTGTCGGTAATTAAATGCGAACGGATGAGCGACCGTCTCGCGTTGATGTGGTTCAACAGGACTTTCAGCTTGCTCATCAAATTTGCTCGTTCAACTATGAATTTGGCCTCTCGGGACAGAGAACCAACTCCCCAACGCAGCGACTTTTAAGATGATGCGGACACGAGCGGCGGAGAATCCACCGATCTCGTAACGTTGCCACTCCCTTATCAGACAACGACTTACTGCGATGAAAACCCGCGGGAACGAACAGCTTTGGCAGAGCAATCCGGCTTTTCGCCGCCGGGCCGGTTGCACGAATTCCCGATCCATGAAGCATGCCTGACCGGCTACCAGCTGATTCGTTCGTTGAGCTTCGCCTGGGATGCACACGAGCTTGACGGTATCACAGCGGTGAGGCGTTTATAATAGCCGCCTTAAAATCAGACGTAATCGCCGCGCTACATCCTTCTTCCGCACCGTGATGCTCACTATTCAGACGCTGAACAAGATTTCCGTTGAGGGCCTCAACCTGTTTCCTCGCGATCAGTACGAAATCGCCACGGAGATACCATCGCCCGACGCCATTCTGCTTCGCAGCCAGAACTTGCACGGTGTGGATCTGCCGGAGTCGGTCAAGGCAATCGCGCGCGCCGGGGCGGGTGTCAATAACATTCCGATCGATCTATGTTCGGAGCGCGGTATCGTCGTGTTCAACACGCCGGGTGCAAATGCCAATAGCGTCAAGGAGCTGGTCCTGGCGGGGCTCCTGCTTTCGTCGAGGCGGATTAGCGAAGGGATATCCTGGGTGAGGACGTTGAAGGACGAGGGCGAGAGGGTGCCGGTACTCGTCGAGGGTGAGAAGAAGGCGTTCGCCGGGCCGGAGATCGCTGGTAAGACGCTGGGCGTGATTGGCCTCGGCGCCATTGGAGCATCAGTCGCCAACACGGCACGGGCGCTGGGCATGGACGTCATAGGCCACGACCCATTCATCACGGTGGAGGGCGCGTGGGAGCTATCCAGCGACGTACGGCGCGCCGTCAACCTCACGGCGCTCATCGCGGAGAGCGATTATATCACCTTGCACACTCCGCTGACCGACGACACGCGAGGTCTGATCGACGACCGGCTGATCTCGCACATGAAGCCCGGGGCGCGCATCCTGAACTTTGCCCGCAAGGAGCTGGTCGATCACGAAGCCCTGTTTCGCGCATTCGCATCGGGTCAGGTAGCCGCGTACGTCACGGACTTCCCAACGGCGGATCTGCTGGCATACGATCAGGTGATCCCCGTACCTCACCTCGGCGCATCGACGCCCGAAGCCGAGGCGAACTGTGCGGTCATGGCGGTCAGGCAACTGCGGGCATTCCTGGAAGATGGTAACATCGTGAACTCCGTCAACTTCCCGACCTGCCAACTGCCGCGATCAGCCGGACGCCGCCGTCTCGTTATCACCAACCGCAACATCCCCAAGATGGTCGGCCGCATTACCACAATCCTTGCTGACGGCGGTGTGAACATTGCCGACATGATCAACAAGGGGCGTGGCGAGCTTGCCTACAACATCATCGATCTCGACTCTGCGATCGATGCCAGCGTCATCAGCCGGCTCGAGGCCGTCGAAGGCGTCATCAATGTTCGCTACCTGAACTGATCACGTGATCGGGCGCCTCGCAGAGAACCTCGAGCTTATACCGGCTGCGACAATAAAATCTGCAGCCGCGGCTCCAGGCTGGAACGGGTCACGAGGCCGAGCACACGCTCACGCACGACGCCCGCGCGGTCGACGATGTAGGTCGTCGGCAGGGCGTAGATACCGCCGAAATGATCTCCAATCGGACCTTCGTCGATCACGAGCGGATAGTTGATCTGCATCTCTTCGGCAAAGGGACGGACCACGTCGAACCCGCCGTCGTCGGTCGAAACGCCGAGAATCGTGAGGCCTTCCGATCCGTACTCTTCCTGTAGTTCAATGAGTTCGGGGATCTCGAATCGGCAGGGGCTACACCACGTTGCCCAGAAGTTGATGACAACGACCTCGCCGATATGATCGGCCATTCTGAACGTGCCGCCTTCCATGAGGTCGAGCTCGAAATCAGGCACGTCGAATGCCTCAAAGTCGGAAGCAAAAGACGTTGAGGGAGGCAGCGCGTCCTCGGCCGGCGCGGTTGGTGCGCCTGTCTGATTCTGTGGTGCAGGCTCTTCGGCGCTGCTGCACGCGGACGACGCGACGAGCAGCAAAGCAAAAAGCAAAGTCGGTATGATACGGATGTGCATGTCGGCGCGGGCAGTGTTCACGTGGTGCCTGTAACTGAAGTCGATGCTGACGAGCGGGTAGCCCGGCTTCCCCCGGCGAGTGCGCCGACCAGAACCGCTGCACTTATGAGGAGCGGATACACGGCCGGCTCATTCGCCCCCGGACCCCGAAGGAGGTCGGGAAGCGTAAGTAGAAAAATAAGCGCCGCGAAGCTTAGGGCATGCAACATCGGCTTGCCGGGTGCGACGCTTGCCGTCAGCATGCCTCCACCGAATGCGGCCATGCCTACGAGGACAACGTGAGCGACGATGCGCCCCATCGAAGGTCCGCCGGGAGGAACGGGAAATATCGTGTCCAAGCCCCAGATGACGACGACGAAGAGCACCATATAGAGGCCGAGACCGGCCAGAACGGAGAGGAAGCCTTTCAGCATGTTCAATCTGGCAAATGGGAATCGTGCTACGCGTCACCAGCCCAAAAAGAATCCGGCCTCGGGCGCCAATCTCTGCGTATTCCTCGCAAGATCGGCGTTCCTCGACGCTCCTTCGGTACATGCTTCGCCATACAGACGTTTCGGCTGAGACGTGATAATACAACGAAGGGAGCTCCTCTTAGCGAGAAGCTCCCTTACCTCAAGGCCAATCCCGTGTGGCGCCCGGCTATCTGCTGCGCAGGGCCCCACAGGCGATTAATTCCGCAGGATGAGCAGGTCGTAAAGATCCTTATCCCGATCGACTTTCGTTGCTTCGATCTTGAATTCGTCCTGCAAGTGCTCGCGCACGCGCATGCGAATGCCCGTCACTTCAGAGTACGTGATCTGTTCGATGATCAGTGCTTTACCACTGCCGAGTTTATCGGCGGCTTCCAGAACACGATCATATTTGGAGCCTCGTCCACGCTTACGGTTGAATAGACGGCGTGCCTCCTGGGCGTCGAGTTCTTTGAGTGTGAAATCACTCGTCGTGCTACGTCTTCTTTTTGCCATGTCAGTCGGTGATTCAAATTTGTCGGGTTGATGCGCGGAAGTTAAAGAATCTGCTATAGAATAATCCTCGTCTCTTTGGTAACATCCGAAAATATTGACCTGATATTGATTTGTCGTCGGAGTCGGGCGCCATTACAAGGCCACCAGTCGCCACGGATCCAGTTCTACGACATGTTCCAATTATGATCCACTTCACAACAAACATGATCGTAACGAATGGTGGCCTCGAACGTCAATCAACGATCGACCCGATCATGTAGATCGCGGTTCTTTAATGAGTGCTGAACAATCATCTTCTCTGTCCAGATGACAAATCGAACAGACCGAGGCTTGCGGGGACTTCCTTGCATCGCAGAGCTCGCGCCGGACCTGATCCCCGGGAGCAACGATGACACAGAACGTATTGCTGATTGATTTCAACGGCCTGATACGACGGTCAAACTCATTATTGCTTATAGAGCAGGCATCTGTCACATGATGAGGTCGGAATCACTCATGACCAAATATGGACTCGGCGCGTGTAGCGTGCCCGGACAAACGTCGGCGACATCAAGATTATATCCGGGTCATCTGCATGGCATCACGCTGACATCAATCCGTACGCTGCGCCCAGTATGATACCGTACAGGATGTGGGCGGCCAGGGTGATGAAGGGTGTGACGTTGCCGTAGTTGAGTCCGAAAAAACCCGGTGGCTCAAGCCTGCGTGTCGGCGTCGGTCCATGATGTTTACCGGCCATTTGCGGATGAAGCGAGGGAAAGAGCGGCATGGCCACCGACAGCACGAATGCGCCGTGTATAAAGCCCAATAACCCGCCGAACCACCATGTGCCGATATTGATGCTGACGAAGATGCCGATGTAGGCAAACGCGAAGACGACGCCTACGATGAAGTGGAGCGCCATCCCACCAATCATCGCTCCGCTGCGATGTTTAGAAACGAGGGTGCCAATCATGTAGGGCAAGCTAATGCGCGACCAGCCGAAGCCCTGGCTCATTCCCATGATGGCCGTGAGCACTGCCGTAGCAAGAACGCTCCACAGCAATAAGTACCCGATCTCGATGTCACCTGTCATTCGTTAGAACCGTAGTGGTTTATGCAGTGGTTTTGGATTCTCGCTTCATGGGCATCCCATTAACAAGCTTGTCTGAACGGCGGTCGCCGGTTTTGTGGGCAATCATCAGCAGCGTGTTAATGAGGCCGATATGGGTAAATGCCTGGGGAAAGTTTCCGATGTGTTCGCCGGTATCCTCGTGGATCATCTCGGCATAGAGCCCGACGTCGTTCTGGTACTCGAGCATCGATTCGAAAAGCTCGATCGCTTTATCGACATCACCCAGTAGCGCCAGGTACTCGTCATCCCAGAAGCTGCAAAGTCCGAACGCGTGCTCTTCGCCCGGCAGTCCGTCGTCGTCGTCCTCTTCATATCTAAACAGAAGCGAGCCTCGCGCGAGCCGCTCCTGGATGAGTTCATAGGTACGAACCATTCGCGGGTCATCGGGCTCGACGAACTGGTACATCGCCAGCAACAACAGACTGGCATCCATCCGGTCACCACCGAACTCCGACACGAAAGCGCCGAGCTCCTCGTTATATCCTTCGCGCTCGACTGTCTCCCGGATCTCACGCGCCGCATCGGCAAAGCGGTCTCGAGGCACGTCCATGTGGCCGGCATCGTGCAGCTTGATCAGCCGATCCATCGCCACCCAGCTCATCACCTTGGAATACGTGTTGTGCCGCGGCTCGGATCTCTTCTCCCAGATACCTTCGTCCGGCAGCTGCCACTTGTCCAGCAGCGCGATCCCTGCCCGTATCAGCATCCGGCTCTGCCAACCGTCGAGGTGGCCGCCCTCTTTCACATACTCGTAAGCCGCGAGGATGAGCTCTCCATACGTGTCGAGTTGCAGCTGATCGACGGCTCCGTTCCCAACCCGCACCGGTTTCGAACCGCGATAGCCTTCGAGATGAGGAAGCTCATACTCATCCAGATCGAAGCGGCCATAGACGTCGTACATGATCTTGAGGCGCGACAGCGTATGACGAGCCGAGTACAGCAACCACGCGAAAAAGGCGTCGGCTTCTTTACGATAGCCGAGTTCCATAAAGACGCGGATGGTCATGCCGGCATCCCGGATCCAGCAGTAGCGATAATCCCAGTTACGCACGCCGCCGATGCCCTCCGGAAGCGACGTCGTCGGCGCAGCGACCACCGCTCCGGTACGCGAGAACGTCATCAACTTTAGCGTGAGCAGGCTGCGGATCAGGTGCTCGCGGTAACGACCGTCGTACGTGCAATGGCCGACCCACTCGCGCCAGAACTCGACCGTCCGCTCAAGCTGATCTTCAACGCCTTCGCCGAGCACCGGTAGCACGGCCGGCTCGTGCGAATCGAACGTCATAGCGGCATCTCGCACCTCGCCCTCATGGAGCGTTGTCTTGCCGCGTAACGAGGCACCTCCGTCGACAAGCTCGACCTCGAGGTCCGTACGGAAGTCCAGTATGCCCGCCTTGAACTGACACGAGTAGCCCATCTTGCCGCGGTCCTTCAACCGGGGAATCTGCCGACCGTAATCGAGCCTGGGCTCGTACGAAAGCAGCATCTCGACCTCGCCCCGGGTGCACTCCACCCGACGCACAAGGGCGTGTGCCGGCCATATGCTCTGGTCGTACGCGTCGTATTCGGCTACCGGCATAAAATCCGTTAACCGAACTTCCCCCGTCTCCGTGCGAAAGGTCGTCTCAAGCACGTTTGTATCCGGTAAGTACCTTCGCTCAACTTCGAACTCACCGGTCGGCGCGATAACAAAACGGCCGCCTTTCTCGCGGTCAAGAATAGATGCGAAGACCGACGGACTGTCAAAGCGTGACCAGCACAACCAGTCAATCGAGCCTATCTTCGAGATCAACGCGGCGGTCGAACAATCGCCGATGATGGCATAATCACCGATTGGTCGAAATTCTCGGGTCACTTTTTCCATGCACCGGGTTCCATGCTTCATTCGAGGGACGGACTGCAGTAGCTCAAACTGCAACCAGATATGAACCTTATCCGTCACGGTTGCCTCACGAAAGGCGATTTGTGCCCCTCGTTACGGTTTGAGCAGCCGGGCTTCCTCATCTTTTTCGCCCGGCCATCGACTACTTCGCTGTCATCCGGACTGAGAGGAAGCGATGCTGATGGACCATCGTCGGCGGTCCTTCCTCAATGAAGTATCCTCGATGGATGATGTTCAATGCCTTATGACGAAATGTGCCTGCATGCCGAAGTATGACTGCACGCGTTAACTGCCTGTTGAAATAAACATGCCGTACAGGCGGCAGAAATATTTTGCAGATCAAGCCTGCCCCATACTTGATGTGGGGGCGTCCGACGAGCCGCGAATGAGGCGTACAATCGTACGTCGCAGAGCTTGCCCCGGACCTGATCCGGGGGAGCGGTGAGGAAGGACAACGCCGAGATGCGGAGTATTTCAACGGCCCGCTAAGCATTCGGCAACACCGTCCATCACCAATACAATCAATTACCAACGCATATCTACCCGTACATCGATCTCGAGCTGACTTATGCCGATAGAATTCGATCAGGAAATCAAACGGCCCGACAGACCTGAAGTCGTGGTCATTACGGGCGCCACCGCGGGCGTGGGTCGAGCCGTTGCGCACGCATTCGCGCGGCGCGGCGCTCATATCGGGCTTCTGGCACGCGGCGCTGAGCGCCTCGAGGCCACCCGGCGAGAAGTCGAACAACTGGGCGGCCGGGCCATCGGCATCCCCACCGACGTAGCCGACGCCCGGCGTGTGGAGTCGGCCGCAACTGCCGTCGAAGAGGCCTTTGGGCCGATCGACACCTGGGTAAACAACGCCATGACGTCCGTCTTTGCCGAGTTTATCGACATCGAGCCCGATGAGTACCAGCGCGTGACGGATGTCTGCTATCACGGCACAGTGAACGGCACACGGGCCGCGCTTAAACGGATGCTACCACGAGACCGAGGCAGCATCGTACTGGTCGGGTCGGCGCTTGCCTATCGCGGCATCCCGCTGCAATCGGCCTACTGCGGCGCCAAGCATGGCGTGCAGGGAATGTTCGACTCGATCCGCGCCGAACTCCATCACCGCGACTCCCGTGTTCACATCACGATGGTGCAGCTACCGGCCGTCAACACGCCTCAATTCTCATGGGTGCGGAGCAAGCTCCCCAATCGCTCGCAGCCCGTGCCGCCAATCTTCCAGCCCGAAGTCGCAGCAAAAGCCGTGGTCTGGGCCGCACATCACAGGCGGCGCGAACTGTTCGTCGGGTGGCCGTCGGTCAAAGCCATCGTCGGCAACAAGGCGGCACCCGCTATCGCCGACCGCGTACTCGGTGAGTCCGGCTACGAAGATCAGATGCTCGACGAACCCGCGGGAGACCGCCCCGACAACCTGTTCGAGCCGTTTCCGGGCGATCCCGGCACGCACGGCGCCTTCGACCATCGATCAAAATCTTCAAGCGTCCAGCTCGCGATATCGCTGAAACGCCGCTGGATCATGCTCGGCGCACTCGGCCTCGCCGCCGTTCTCGGCTCGATGGCCGCCGCCCGCCGCTGACTTATTTTCTTGTAATGACAGATACATCCCGGACCGATCCCCACCACGGACAACCCACTGCGACGCACGGCCCGGCGCCCGCCGACGCTGCGGGCGGAGTCATCGCCGTCCACGGACGCGGCTCTACAGCCGATAACATTCTGCTGCTCTCAAATGTCGTCCCCCGGCATGACCTCGCGTGGATCGCGCCACAGGCCGCCGGCAACACGTGGTACCCGCACAGCTTTCTGGCACCGCTCGAGCAGAACGAGCCGTGGCTCAGCTCGGCGCTCA
>Ga0209487_1001873_pt1 | contig 17423 bp, 18 predicted proteins | sample Poulit2012_FD_187524 | JGI IMG/M metagenome (GOLD analysis project Ga0209487, IMG submission 187524) | Agricultural soil microbial communities from Georgia to study Nitrogen management - Poultry litter 2012 (SPAdes) (version 2) | ecosystem: Environmental > Terrestrial > Soil > Agricultural land...
ATATCAACTCAAATTGATTAATATCCTGATTGTCGAAAATCGCTACTTTTACTGTATTAAATAAGATGGATTGTAAAGGTATAAAAGACAAGTCGACATTCGTTTCGGATAATTTTACGTAATAACATCCCTTTGCACCAGATTCTTTTCGATGCCGTCCCTGTGTATTACCCGGATATACAATCGGGGGACTTTGGCTTAATATATCTCGTTGATGAATATGTCCAAGAGCCCAGTAATCAAATCCCTTACTCGTTAGTTCACTTAGTTGAAATGGTGCATATGTATCATGATCGGTATTACTAGCTAAACTTCCGTGAAGCATAGCGATATGAAAAGGAATCGTTTCGTCTACAAGCTTAAATCCCTGTGTCTTATTGATCTTAATAGCTTGGTTTTCATAGCTGAACCCATGTATCTTAGCTACTGGTTGATTATTCTTTTTATATGTCACATGGCTTACGTTTTCATCTGGAAAACAATAGACATTGTCAGGATATTTGATTTGATGGGTATTTCCATTAATAAAATCATGATTTCCATATGATAAATAAACATTTATGTTATGACGCTTTAATTTTTCAAATGCATTTCTTAGATGGATTTGCGCTTTCAAACTTTTTCTTTCGTTATCAAAAAGGTCGCCTGCCAGTAAAATAAAGTCAACATCCCTTTCAACAGCCACAGTGATCAGGTTGTCTAATGCTACAAATGTACTTTTTAAAACGTCAGAAAAAATACGTTCGGGGATATTTGCCAACCCCTTAAATGGACTATCTAAGTGCAGATCTGCTGCGTGAATAAAGGTGAGATTCTTATTCAATTATCTTCCCCCCTTTCACCTACTTTCATTGTATCAAAATCCCAATGCGAATGCACGTTCGTCACTTTATTTTTTTCAATCCATACATGCTTAGATATTAAATTGGAATATTTCTCATTATTCGATTAGAATAGATAGTAAATAGAAAAAGTTTATCTGGAGGGAATACGATGAAGACGTATAATTTAACCGTTTTTGATAAATTAGGTGAAAAACTGCTAGACGAAACATTTGAAGCTGAAAATAACGAAAAAGCTAAAGAAGTGGGAACTTCTCGTTTAAATGAAGAGGGGTATAGTGAACATACACATCGATGTGTGTCACCTGACGCTAAATTAGTTTTATTCCACAGGTAAAGATAAAAGATTTAAAAGAAAATAGACATAAATACAGAGGTGACCACCACACGTCACCTCTAAATTGTATTACTATTCTCCTTTAAATAATGGTTTTCTTTTTTCTAGAAATGCTGATACACCTTCCTGATGATCATGTGTTTTTCCAAGTTCCCATTGTGCATGCTTTTCTTGAGCTAAGTATTCTTTTAGCACTTCTATTTTCGTAGAACGAAATACTTTCTTAGTATGTAACATTGATTGAATAGGAGAATGAAAAAGCTTATCTAACAAACCTTTAGCATGATCTAAAGCATCCCCATCAGTGAGAATATCAACAAGCCCAAACATTTTAGCTTCCTTACCTTGAACTTGCTTCATGCTCCAAATAAATTGTTTAGCTTGGTGGGTTCCTATACGTTGCTCCAGCCAGAAATGGCCGCCACCGTCAGGCACAAGTCCTACTCCCAAAAATAACATTCCTAACTTAGCTTCTTGATGAGCAATAACATAATCCGCCGTTAGGGCAAGACTTAGGCCTAAACCAGCTGCCGATCCATTCACAGTAGACACAATTATTTTAGGCATAGTGTATAAACGTAAAGCAATTTCATCGATGGTATCCATTACATCATCAAAAAAGACTTTTTCTTTGAAGTCCTTCATCATGTTAATGTCTCCGCCAGCACAAAATGCTTTACCTTTACCTGTTAAAATAATAACTTTATCCTCATTTTCCTCAACTGACTTCACCACTTCCAAAAGTTCTTGAAGCATGTCCGAATTTAAGGCATTAAAGCTGTCTGGTCTATTCAAGTGTATATAAGAAACCCCTTGCTTGCGTTCAAGTAAAACTGTCTCCATTCAAATCCCCTCTTTCAAATGTCGAAATATTCTGGTATGACTCTTTAGAAAAAAACCCACAGTTTTGGGCTGTGAGTTCCCAATGTCTTATTGTGTTTGTTCTTCGTCGAAGCCGTATAATTCCTCAAGTGGCTTAGTAATAATGCGACTTACATCATTAATAACCAAGTTTAAACGTTGCTCTTCTTCCATTAACTTGGAAATTTGTTCATGTTGTTGCACATCTTCCACAACCTGTCGAGCGTGCTCAACTTCTTCTTCAGTAATTTCTTGGCCAGTCATTTGTTTTTCTTGCAAAGCCATTTGCGTGTCACGGAATTTTTCAAACATTTTTTTTGAAATCTCATTTCCCATAACATTTTCGTAAGCCTTTTTCAGATCCTTAAATTCTTCGCTGTCTCGGATCGCCTTTTCTAATTCGTAAGCATTATCATAAATATTAGACATTGTGCTTTGCCTCCTTCTAATTTCACTAACGTAACTATATCAAACGAATGAACTATTGTATACCATTTACTTATTATCAAAATTTAAGGAAATTGTTTTTTAAACTCATGTTTCATTGCTATAATATAAAAAAAGACGCTTGAAAAAGAGGTTTTACGATGTTAAATCAGCTCAAAAAAATTTTTCCATCCTTAACTTATTACACACCAGCGGATTATGAGTTAAAAGAAAATTTTATGTGGTTCAAAACGCCTGAAAATAAACTGATCGGTATACATAAGAATGAATTATCAACAAAAGAGACGTCCATTCTCTCTGCATTCCTCACACCATATGAGCCTTCTTTTCCAATGAAAACAGAAAAAGAGAAAAAATGGACAGATCTCATTAATGGCGATACAGAATCTTTTGCTAAGCTTGACACGCCGTATCGTTTTGTTTACTTTAATATGCCGATTAAGCAAGTTGCCCCCAAAACTTTTAAAGAAGCCATAAACACCCTATTCGAACAAGATGTTTCTATTATATGGAAAAATGAACAAGAAGGAATTATTATAGAAGAATTAGAACAGTTAAGTGAAACAATATCGTATAAGCATATTATCGACATTCTCATGAGTGATCTATATGTAAAAATAAACTTCCTTGTCGGTTATTTCCAGTCAGATACGATAAATATCCACTCTTATTATAAAAACATGAATTATGGAGGAAAAATTGCTTTTAAATCTAGCGATAAAAACGTCATAACTTATTTTGAAGCCATTCCCTCTATTATAATGAATCAGCTTGACTTTCAATTTAAAAATAGCTTAAGTCAAAGTATACTTAAAGAATTTACAACTGATAAAGAATTCTTCAAGATGATTGATGTCTATCTAGAATCAGATTTAAATATTTCAGTAACAGCCAAAAAGTTATATATGCACAGGAACAGTTTGCAATATCGTATTGATCAATTTAAAAAGCATACAGGGATTGATATAAGGAGTTTTCACCAAGCAATGTCTGTTTATTTAGCTTTAATTGCCGCTCATGAAATCAATGATTGAACAATATGCACAAATAACTAGTAAATCTTCATGCAGTATTACCATTTACCAGTTGAAAACGATTTCCTATAATAAAGATAGTAAAAAAACATTTTTAATATTTGGAGGGAATACAATGGCTGAATTAAAATTAAATAACATTCAAAAAGTATTTGACAAGGATGTCGTAGCTGTCGATGACTTTAACTTAGATATTAAAGATGAGGAGTTTATCGTTTTTGTTGGTCCATCAGGTTGTGGTAAATCAACAACTCTTCGTATGATTGCTGGTCTAGAGGAAATTACTAATGGGGAATTATATATAGATGATAAAAAAATGAACGATGTCGCACCAAAAGACAGAGATATCGCAATGGTATTCCAGAACTATGCGCTATACCCGCATATGAGTGTTTATGATAATATGGCATTTGGTTTAAAACTACGTAAATTTAAAAAAGATGAGATTCAAAAACGTGTCCAAGATGCAGCTAAAATTTTAGGACTAGAAGCATACTTAGATCGTAAGCCAAAAGCACTTTCTGGTGGTCAACGTCAGCGTGTTGCTTTGGGTCGTGCTATTGTGCGTGATGCGAAAGTCTTCCTCATGGACGAACCGTTATCAAACCTTGATGCTAAACTGCGTGTTCAAATGCGTGCAGAAATTTCAAAATTGCATAAACGTCTTAAAACAACAACTATTTATGTAACACACGACCAAACAGAAGCTATGACAATGGCAACACGTCTCGTCGTTATGAAAGACGGTATTATCCAACAAGTTGGTGCACCAAAAGAAGTATATGACAACCCTAACAACGTCTTCGTTGGTGGATTTATTGGCTCACCTTCCATGAACTTTTTCTCAGGCAAACTTGATGAAGGATATTTTGTAATGGGAGATATCAAAATAAAAATACCAGAAGGAAAAATGAAAACTCTTCGTGATGGCGGATATTTAAACAAGGATATCGTTCTTGGCATCCGTCCAGAAGATATTCATGACGAACCATTATTCCTTGATTCATCACCTGAAACAAAAATAACTGCTCATATTGATGTTGCTGAATTGATGGGCTCAGAGTCATACCTTTATTCAAAGGTGAATGATCAGGACTTCATCGCTCGAGTAGACTCCCGTACAGATGTTCATAGCGGTGAGAGTTTAACTTTAGCACTTAATATGAATCATGCACACTTCTTTGATGCTGAGACAGAATTACGAATTAAATAAAGGGAAATATTAAAAGGGAAGGCCAGTTTTTAGCTGACCTTCCCTTTATTTGATTGAAGGATTTTACCCTTCTAGCCATTTTTAATGTTATTGTTGTCCACCATGAAGCTGTTGTTGTGCAGTTGCAACTAAACGCTTCGTAATTTCTCCACCAACAGAACCGTTAGCACGAGAAGTTGTATCAGCTCCTAGGTTAACACCAAATTCAGAAGCAATCTCATATTTCATTTGGTCAAGAGCTTGTTGTACACCAGGTACAACTAACTGATTTGAATTATTGTTGTTTGCCATGTCTATCACCTCCTGTAATATATATTGTGAGCAATTCAGAAGAACTTATCACAAAAATCCATTGGTAATTTGTAGTTAATTTGTTATATTTTTTGGAACGAACCATTTAGCAATGTTAATGAGAAGCGGCTTTAGGATTTTAAGAGCTTTTAGTGAATTTAGAGCTGTATTTGATGCAAATGTTAGACTTCATTATGCTTATGAACGACAAGTACGAAGCTTTTTGATCAAAAGTCGAGCTTCATAGTTGCCGTAAACAAAAAAAGCAGCAGGGGAAGTGATAATAAGCACATTCCCTACTACTCTTTAAAATTTAGTTATATTTATTTTTCTACAGCGTTATTATTTAGGATGTGTCATTTCTTTAGGGTCTACATATTCATCAAATTGTTCTTCAGTCAATAACCCTAATTCAACAGCTGTTTCTTTCAATGTTGAGTTGTTTTCGAATGCCGTTTTAGCAATTTTAGCTGCATTTTCATACCCAATATGTGGATTAAGAGCTGTTACAAGCATTAAAGAATTTTTAAGATGCTTATCGATTTCTTCAAGATTTGGCTCAATTCCTCTGACGCAACGCTCTTCAAATGAGAGCATGCTATCTGCTAATAAATTACAAGACTGCAGGAAGTTATAAGCCATCACTGGTTTAAAAACGTTTAATTCAAAGTTTCCTTGACTTGCTGCAAATCCTATAGTAGCGTCATTTCCCATCACCTGCGCGGCGACCATCGTAACGGCTTCACTTTGTGTCGGATTTACTTTTCCTGGCATAATTGAGCTACCTGGCTCGTTCGATGGAATTGTAATTTCACCAATGCCAGAACGGGGGCCACTAGCTAACCAACGTACATCATTAGCAATTTTCATTAAGTCAGCAGCAAGCGCCTTTAATGCACCGTGAGCATAAACCGTTTCATCGTAACTCGTCAATGAGTGGAATTTGTTAGGTGCTGAAATAAAATTTTTCCCTGTCTCCTGATTGATTGCTTCACAGACCTTTTCCGAAAAATCAGGATGGGCATTTAGGCCGGTACCGACCGCTGTTCCACCAATAGCAAGCTCTTTTAAGTGCTGAACACTTTCAGTTAGCATAGCTTCATTTTTTTCAAGCATACGATGCCACCCACTAATTTCCTGCCCTAAAGTAAGTGGAGTTGCATCTTGCAAATGGGTTCTTCCTATCTTTACGATGTCTTTAAAAGCATCCATTTTTACTTTAACGGAATCCTTTATCGTTTGGACAGCAGGTAATACTTTATCTTCCACTTTTAAAACAGCGGCTACATGCATAGCTGTTGGATATGTGTCATTTGAACTTTGTGATTTATTGACGTCATCATTTGGATGAAGGATCAATTCACTTCCCTGTTCTTTCAACCACTGATTTCCAACAAAAGCTAATACTTCATTTACATTCATATTTGATTGTGTTCCGCTTCCCGTTTGCCAGACAACCAATGGAAAGTGATCATTAAGTTGACCTTCTAATACTTGATCCGCTGCATAGGCAATGGCTTCGGCTTTTTCTTTCTCAAGTAATCCTAATTCGCTATTTGCTTTAGCGGTGCTTTTTTTCAAAATAGCAAACGCTTTGATAATTTCTTTCGGCATTTTCTCTTCGCTTATAGGAAAATTTTGTTTACTTCTTTGTGTTTGAGCTCCCCAATACTTGTCAGCTTGAACTTTAACTTCTCCTAACGTGTCATGTTCAACACGATAATCCATATGTAGTTCCTCCCCATGACTTCAATTTAATTCCTATTCATTATTAGTATATCAAATAGTCGTTTCGATAATCTAATATTTCAGTCGTTTTCATGTATTTTAACTAATAATCAATCACTAGAGAGAACATAATTGTTAAATGTCATAAATCTGTAGATATATCAACCTCCATTTCTTGAAAAATTCATATATACTATTTAAAGAATATATTGTCCTATATTTAGGGACAAGATTTAACTACTACTCCATTAGAAATTATGAATATTGAGTAGTTATCTTTTAGGAGGCTTTTTACATGCCTAATATTTGGACTCATATCACTTTTTGCGAAAGCGTAGTGGACACGCTACAAATTCCAGATTCTTTTTCAAAGCAAGAAGCAATCATGAAGCTGGGCGCCCAAGGGTTTGCTCCATTATCTTTTTTTAACGTTCACCGAACAATTCCAAACTTTCCATCTCAATTCAATGATATATCAATATACAGTCAACAATTTAACGGTTTTTTAAGAGATTTAATTGAAGACGCTAAAGATCAACGAAAAGAGATAAAATCCTATGTCTTCGGTTTTGTTACGAATTATATACTAAATTGTCACACGCGGCCTTTTATTCATTATTTTGCAAAAGAGGAGCAGACCGATCATCGGAAGTTAGAAACTTATATTGATACATTGTTGATGGAAAAGCATTATAATTTACAGACATGGAAAGTACCAGTATATAAAGAAATTGATGTTGGTTTTTCAATAGATAAAGATATCGCAGAGCTCATTCATAAAAATAGTCTCAAACATTTTCCAGAAGCAATATTTAAATCCTCAAAAATCATTCAAAAAGCATATCGTCATATGATATTAGTTTTGAGAATTTTGCATGATCCTAACGGTTGGAAAAATAATATTTTCGGCTCAACTATATTTTCATTTTCCCATCGACCATTAAACAGAGATCATGATTACTTAAACTTAGAAAAGAAAACTTGGTATCATCCAGTCACGAATAAAGCTAGAACAGATAGTTTTGAAGAGCTGTACGACCAAGCTAAAGTAGAAGCAATTGAAATAATGACCGAAGTTTTATGCTATTGGAATGAAAGAAGTTCAAAAGCTAAAACAAACTTGCGCAAATTATTAGAAACTTCTTCATATGATGTGCAATTAGCTGGAAATTGACAGTCAACATAAAGTGAATCTTAAATTACGGGCAGTTTTCTTCGATAGGTTCCAGTCCATTACTTAGAAAACAGAAGCACCTTGGCGGTGACTTCTGTTTTTAATTTGCGGTCACTAACCTCACTGCTGTTTCGTTTGTTTCTTCGATTGCAGATGCAAGAGTGTTTGTTCGACTGACTTGCTCCTCGACCATGGCTTCTAGTTCCTCAATTGTTGCTGTCGTTTCTTCGATAAGAGCGGCTAAGTTATCAACTGATGTACTAATCGTTCCAGAAGAAGATTGAATTCCATTAGCTTGGTGTTCTAAATACCTTAAGTATTTTATAAATTCATGTAGTTGATTCGTGGTTTTTTCAAGAAATTCTTTTACATCTTTAGTGTGGTTGGCATTTTGCTCTAGTTGTTCTCTATTTTTCTTCATTTCTTTCTGGGCGGTCAAGGCATCAGCTTCGACCCTACTTAAGTTCTCGGTAATTTGTCGCGCCGTTTCATTAGAAATCTCTGCCAGTTGACGGATTTCTCCAGCAACGACTGCAAATCCTTTACCAGCTTCACCCGCACGTGCTGCTTCAATACTCGCATTTAAAGCAAGCAAGTTTGTCTGCTCAGCAATGGACTGAATTCTATCGGCAAATTCATTATTTTGGTGAATTTTTCCTACGAGTTCTGAAAAGTCACCTGTCATCATCTTAAAAGATGTTTGAAGACCAGTCATTGTATTTGAAAGTGAATCGATTGATTGTTGCCCCGCTAAAGACAGGTCTTTCAGTTCTTCGCCATCACGTGTACTCTCATCAAATGAGGCTATCATTTTTTCCAATCTCTGATTATTTTCATCTGTATTCATTGCTATCGTCGTGGCTGCTTCTGCCTGCGTTTGACTGGCTTGAGCCATGTCAGTGAAGGCTTCTTGCATTTCATTAATCGACTGTGTGTTTAACGTACTATCATTTTCAATAATAGACATTTGCTTTTTCACATTGGATGCACTGTTTTGAACAAAATTTGTATGTTCTCTTTGTTTAATTGATTTATCTTCACTATCAATCAATGTTTTTTGAAGATTACTCAGTATTGTTCTTGTTCCGCGAATTTGAATAAATAGTACAATGAAAATCAAAATAAAAAAGACAATCGTGATCACCATTGCACGCAAATCAAATCCAACCTCTTCCCCTTTAACTGTCACAAAATAAGTTAACAGGGCTAAACCAAATACCCCTCCAGTGATTAATACTTTTCTAGAAAGGGAAATGGCCGCTACTGCTAAAAGAAAAAAGGTGAACAACATATTTGTGACGTATTCTGAACTCATCATTATAATTAATGCAACGCCTGCTAAACTAATAACTGCAAGATAGGGAATGAGATGTAACATAATACGTTGATAAAGGAGATAGGAGAGTATAAGTATTGAGACCACACCTCCTATAGCAAGCGCTAATATATTGGCTAGTGGAGCTCCAACAACAAGCTCAGCCCCTACCCCAAGCAAAACTGAGAAACAAAAGGTTAATATTAAAATTTTATTTTGTCTGTAGACAACCTCATTATTTAGACCCATTTTTCCACCTCTGCATAAGTAATAAGACCTACATGTTATGTATAAAAAAGTCTCACTTGAAGTGAGACCAACCAATTAATTTATTCCCACACGTATTGCTTATATTCTTCACTAATACGTAGAAATTCTTTTTGGTTTCCATGAACAAAAGAATAATCTAAGTCTTCTAGTAATTTTTCTTTATTCCAGTTAAAACAAATTTCATCCAAAATCATTCTGGACATTAGTTTGATTTCAAAAGAAACTTCTCTTTTAGCATCAATTGCACGACCATTATAACGAATGAAACGGTACATAACTTTTTCTTTTTCCATGGAACAAGCCCCCCAGCTCCTTTTTTCTATTATCTTAAATTTTTAGAATAATTGCAAGGGCAAAATAATATTCTGTGAATTCGAGGGGGTTATGTTTTTATTGTTTATTTAAATAAGGCTAAGAGTTCATCAATATTTTTCCAACCATATGCTGTTTCTTGATAGGTGCCTTCTCCAATTGATGTTTGTTCAACGCCTACGGGTTGAGCTTGATATCTTTCATAAAAACGACTCGAAGGATTCTGTTTTAAAATCCATACTAAAATGGACTCATAGCCATTATTTTTCATTTCTGCAGCAAAGACTTTTAGGAGTCGAGCTCCTAATCCTTGCTTTTGATATTCTCTCAGTAAATAGACATTATAAATTTCGGCATCAAAATCAAATCGTTTTGTCCGCTCAGGCCCTCCTGAGATAAATCCGACAATTTTCTTATCATTATGGATGACAAAAGTACATCTTTCTTTATTTTGGACACTTAACACAGCTTGCCATAATATTTTGCGATTTTCGTAAGTCATGTTAGAAATATCTTTCTCATCAATTAGGGTTTTATATGTATGTTTCCAGCTGCTTACATGAATATTGGCTATAGTTTCTGCATCTTCATAAACAGCTCTTCGTATGGAATACATGAACTCCCCTCCTTGCAACACTTATATATTTTGAGGTTGTTTTAATTTTACCCTCCTCTAATATATCATGTTAAAAGTAAGAAAACAGTAAAAATCGCTCCCATTACGACCAAGATTACATTTAAGCCTAAAGCGGCAAGCACAATAGCTACAAAACCGCCAATCAGACCGATATGAGGTTGACCTTCTTGAACTGACATAATACCTGGAAAAATCAAAGCACCAAGTGCGGCATACGGAATGGCATTAAGCCAACGGTTAAGCCAACTTTTAAATTCAAGCTGACCAACAACAAAAGCTGGAATCACTCTTGGGATCATCGTCACGAGTGACATGCCGATAATAATAAGAAGAATAATCATGATTGCTCGTCCTCCTCTAATAGAAATACACCTGAAAAGCCACCGACAATTGTTCCAAACACAATTGCCCATCCCGAACTCATATGTAACACATAACTACATAACACATGGATTAACATAGCAATAATGGCAATAAGTCCTACTTTAAGTTCTTTTTTCACAGAAGGGACAAGCAATCCAATAAACATAGCATAAAGAGCGATTCCCATACTCTGACTTAATTTTTCAGGGATTACTTCACCTAACACACCACCTAGAAAAGAGCCCGCTATCCAAGAGAGATAAGCAGTTAAAAATAATGATAAATAAAAGTAAGCTCCTTTTTCCTCCTCAGCTTCTTTAGTATGTAAAGAAGAAACGGCAAATGTCTCATCTGTCAATCCTAAAGATAAAGAGGCTCTCCACTTTGGGGTCACTGTGCGAAGACGGTTCATAAAAGATAAACTCATCACAAAATGTCTAAAATTAAGAACAAAAGTAGCGATAATAATTTCCGAAGCCCCCGCTCCCACTGCGATCATATTAGCACCCATAAATTGGCTAGCTCCTGCAAAAACCAACACGCTCATCATCGTTAATTCAAACAAAGAAAGACCAGACTGCTTGGCCAATACACCATATGTAATTGCAATCGGTAAATACCCGAGCATAATTGGGAAACCTACTGCTATTCCCCTTTTAATCATTTTAGCTGTTTGGCTAGATTTCTCGCTTGTAACACTCACTTTCTCGTTCAAATATGTCTCCCTCCTGATTCGAAAATTTAAACTATTATAACTTATAATTCAAAAAATACAAAATAAAAGACTTTATAGAATAGTATTGACAGGTTATCAAAAAACGCGTATATTCTATGTTATTCAACTTTAAATAATATCGGGTCCAGTAAAGTCAGTAAATATTTCTGAGCAAAAATTAGAGACGGAGCGGTTGGTGAAAGCTCTGGCAGGAAATAGTTGAAATTACACTTTTCATGAAACAAAGGACTCTTTTTAATAAGTGGGTGAAAATGTACAGACTTTCATCAACTAGGGTGGTAACGCGGAGATCAACTTCGTCCCTTTTTTTGGGATGAAGTTTTTTTATATTTTTTAATAAAAGGAGGAAAAAATCATGTTTCCAATCAAGCCAAAATATCAACCATCTCTCTTAGAATCATTTATTATATTTTTAGTTATTGTAGGATTAATGAGCTATTTCATTATTGGTTTGGGAACAGTTCCTCACATCCCTATGCTAATCGGTGTTTTACTGTTAATTAGTTACGGCCTTTTTAAGCATATTTCTTATAATGATTTGCAAACTGGGATGATAGAAGGGGCAAAAACAGGAATGAGTGCCATCTTTTTGTTCTTCTTGATTGGGATTTTAATTAGTAGTTGGATGATAAGTGGGACGATTCCTATATTAATTAATAGTGGATTTACGTTAATCGGTGGAACATGGTTTTACGCCGTAGTTTTTGCAGTGACAGCAATCATTGGCGTATCCATGGGAAGTTCACTCACCACAACTGCCACAATCGGTGTTGCATTTATTGGAATGGCTAGTGCACTGGATGTTTCTCTTCCAATTGCAGCTGGAGCAATCGTATCAGGGGCTTTCTTTGGAGATAAAATGTCCCCTTTGTCAGACACGACAAACCTTGCTTCTACGATAGTCGATGTAGATTTATTTGACCATATAAAACATATTAGCTTAACAACAATACCGGCTTTTATTATATCTTTTATATTATTTGCTTTTCTATCACCAGATAAAGCTATGTCTTACCAACAAGCTAATGAATACAAAACGGCACTTGCAGAAACTGGGTTACTGCACTGGAGCGCTTGGATACCTTTAATTATTTTAATCATTTGTACCTTATTTAGAATACCCGCATTTTTATCAATTGGGTTAAGTAGCATTATTGCAACAGTTATTGCATTCTTTATAAGTGGTTTAGATTTTAAAACAATATGGGAAATCTGGTTTGATGGTTATACAGCAACAACTAGCTTTGAACCTGTTAACGAGCTTTTAACAAAAGGCGGCATGAGTAGTATGTTTTTTACTATCTCACTTGTGATACTCGCACTTGGATTTGGTGGCTTGTTATTTGTGACGGGGATTATTCCTTCATTTTTAGTCGAACTTCAAGCAAAGTTAATCAAGACACGCTCTATCATTATGTCAACTGCAGCAACGGCAATCGGGATTAATGTTATCATCGGAGAACAATATTTATCCATCATGTTAACAGGTGAAACATATAAACCAATCTACGAAAAAGCTGGCCTGCAAAATAAAGCTTTATCTCGAACCTTAGAAGACGCCGGAACAGTTATTAATCCACTCGTGCCATGGAGTGTCTGCGGTGTCTTTATCGCTGATGTCCTAGGTGTTCCCGTCCTATCATACTTACCATTTGCATTCTTTTGCTTACTAAGCCCGATTATCACAGTGCTTTTTTACAAAAAAGTAGAAGTGAGTTAATAAATAGACGAGATACATGAAAAAAGCGCGGATTTGAGAAATCTTGCATGATAGAAGAAAGGTTCCTCTCGACCATTTTTTACGAAGAAACGGTGATTTTGATTGAGAAAAACAGATAGCAGTGGATAACAGGCAGAAATATTTTACACGTTTAAAACAAGAAACATCCTCTAAATAATGTAGAGGATGTTTCTTGTTTATTGCTTAATTTTGTTCTGTCAGTATAAGCGGTTCGTCTTTTGTGATAACAAGGGTGTGTTCGTATTGTGCTGAGCGACCTTTGTCAACCGTGCGTGCTGTCCAGCCGTTATCATCCATTTTACTCTTCCATTCGCCCTCGTTAATCATCGGTTCAATCGTGATAACCATTCCTTCTTTAAGGCGAATCCCTTTACCTTGCTCACCGAAATGCGGAATGTGAGGTGGCTCATGCATGGTTGGGCCGATTCCATGGCCTGTAAATTCTCTTACAACTGAAAAACCTTCTCCTTCAGCGTATGTTTGAATCGCATGGCCGATATCCCCAATTCTGTTACCTGCTTTTGCCTGTTCAATCCCTTTATAGAGAGACTTTTTCGTGACATCCATTAGTCGAACTCCTTTTTCATCAACATTACCTACAGCATAAGTCCACGCTGAATCAGCAAGTCCTCCTTTATAATTGACAACCATGTCAATTGTTACAATATCGCCGTCGGCAAGAGCCTCGTTACGAGGAAAACCATGACAAATTTCATCGTTAATGGATGCGCATGTTGCATATTCGTAGCCATTAAACCCTATTTGCTCAGGAGTTGCGTCGTGTTTTTCTAAAAATGACTCAACAAATTGATCAATTTCCATCGTCGTGATCCCTGGCTTAATCATTTTAGCAATTTCTTTATGACAAGCAACTAAAATATCAGCCGCTTCTTGCATTTGTTCAACTTCACGTTTACTTTTTCGTGTGATCATACCAATTTTCCTTTCAAATCATTCATAATGAAACATCTTTTAAAAACAATCCAATTAAAATTTTAACATATCCTCACAATCATTGCAGTCTACTTGTTTAAACACACTCTATAAAAATTTATAAGTAATCGCCTACGTTATAAATATATCCATTTTCAATTTTATTCTCATCAATGATAATCTTATAAAGAACCTCAGCTACTTCACGTGGTTGACGAAGAAGTTGATTTTCTTTATAGGATTTAAATCGATCAATATCAATAAATTCCTCGTGGGTGTGTGCTCTTATACTGGCTTGCATATTTGTATCCATAATTCCCGGATTAAAGGCAACAATCTTATGTCCTGTTTGAAGTTTCTCTTGTTCAAGTGCCACTGTTTTAGTATACATATTAATGCCTGCTTTTGTGCTACAATATGGACTCCAACCATAAATTGGACTTTCAGCTGCGCCTGAAGTAACTGTTAATCCTACTAGCGTTGCGCCATATTCGCTAGCCTGAGACAAGAGCGAATTAATTATGACCATGGGAGCTGTCATATTGAGATTGATATGGCTAAACAATTCTTTAGCATTAATTTTACTTGCTTGATGAACAGGTTTAACCATGGCTGCGTTATTCACTAAATAAACGGTCGATGGCTGATAATGTGCTAATTTTTCACCAATAGCTTCTCTAAGTTCTTCCAGTTCTTTTTCTTGGCCTAAGTCAGCTGAAAGATGCTCGTAAACAGTATTATGACTACCAGCTATTTTCTTTAATTCATCGTTTTCTGTGCGTGAGATACCAATTAAAGATATATTGGACTTTAGAAATAGCTCGGCAACAGATGCTCCAAGCCCCTTTGAAACGCCCGTGACAATCGCTAATTTCATTAACTATGCTCCTTTCTGAAAAGCTTACTCATTAATGGAGTTCCAATAATAAACTAATGTCTCCATCCCTTTATCGTAACTTTCAAGGGGAAAGCTTTCATTAGGTGAGTGCAGACGATCTCCTGGTGTACCAAAACCTAACAAGACAACTGGAATATTATAAATATCTTCAATCCACTCAACAACCGGGATTGATCCACCCATACGTACGAAAACTGTTTCTTTTCCAAAAGCTTTCGTATAGCTTTCCGCAGCTTTTTTAATCAATGGATGATCTGGTTCAACCTTATAAGCTTTAGACGATAGCTTTTCTTTTTGAACATCTACACGGACTCCTGTAGGTGCTGCTTTTTTCACATGGTCTTCTAGTAATTGTTGAATTTTTTCAGGATCTTGCCCTGGAACTAAACGACATGTAATCTTCGCTGTCGCTGAAGAAGGAATGATTGTTTTTGTCCCTTCTCCTTGATAGCCACCGTATATTCCATTAATTTCAAATGTTGGGCGTGCCATCGTATGTTCTTGTGGGGTATACCCTTTTTCAGAAGCTGTTTCTGGAGCTCCTGTTGCTTCAACAAAATCTTCACCTGGAACCTGACTAATCAATTCACGTTCGTGGTCTGACAGAGGTTCAACATCATCATAAAAATGATCGACGGTAATCACTTCATCACTGTTTTTCATTGTTGCTAAAATTTGCGTTAAAGCCATAACCGGATTTTTTACCGCACCACCATACATACCAGAGTGCAAGTCATGATCTGGACCTGTCACTGTTATTTCAACCCCTGTAAATCCTTTAAGACCATATAGGATTGTAGGTTGGTTTTCCGCAACCATACCTGAATCTGAAATAACGGCAAAATCTGCTTCGAATAAATCTTTTTTATCTTGAAGAATATCATACAAATTCTCGCTCCCGATTTCTTCTTCACCTTCAATACAAATTTTCACATTTAGTGGAAGTTTACCCTCTGTTTTCATAATAGCTTCAAATACAGCTAAATTCATAAACACTTGGCCTTTATCGTCACTGGAACCTCTTGCATATAATCGACCTTTACGAACTTCCGGTTTAAAAGGATCACTTTTCCATTGATCAATTGGATCAACAGGTTGAACGTCGTAATGTCCATAAAAAAGAACGGTCGGTGCGTCAGACCCTGCTCCATTATATTCTGCATAAACTAATGGATGTCCTCCTGTTTCTTTTTTGTCAATATTTTCAAAACCAATTTCTCCTAAGTATGTCGCTAGGAAATCTGCTGCTTTTTTAATGTCGTCCTTATGTTCTGAATCTGTACTTACGCTTGGAATGGATAAGAAATCATTTAATTTTTTCAAAAGACGTTCTCGATTATCAGCTAAGTATACTAATGCTTTGTTAGACATAAATCATTCCTCCAGTTTATTTTGTTGTGTCATTATACTTTAGTTTATCATAAGTTTTATATTGATAAAAAAAAGAGCGCCTTTTTATGAGGCGCCCTACTTGTTTATCTATTTTTATTTTGAGGGAATAATCGTTCAATCATGTTACCGAATTGATCGAAAAATCCTCTAACAGGTTTACCATTGTTCATATCATCTACATAATTATTGGTTAAATCGAAAAAATCAGGGTTTGTTGAAACATATACGTTGTCAATATTATTGTCGACTGACTTAACGATATCAGTGATTTCATTTTTCACATCATCTGTTAAGTCATCACCTGTATGGTGAGTATTCATTCCGCCATCGTTATTGTTTCGATCACGGTTTTTACCATCATTTCGGTTATTGTTATGGTGCCCTACATTCCCATCATTTCGGTCATTTTTCTTTGTGTCGTTACGGTTGTTGTTATCTCGGTGATCATTATCCATTGTTGCTGCAACATATGCATTATTATTAGTTGTTAATACATAGGCATGGTCAACACCTTTAACTTTATCCGTGATACGATCTGCCGCTTTTTCGGCAACTTCATACTGTTGGTTGTTGTCTTTACGATCTCTATCTTCACGATTTAGACCACGATTTTCTCGTCCTTCGTCATTTCGATTACGGTCCATCGTGTAATCACGTGTATTTCTGTTCGTATCATTCCGGTTATCGTTTGTGTTGTATCGAGTAGGCTCGATTTTATTCATATCATCTGCTTGACCCTCTTGGTTGTCGTTTGTATTAGCATTACACCCTACAAGTGTCAGCATAATTACTGCAAAAATGGTAAGAAATCTGACTTTCATTGATTTCATGGTTTATTTATTCCTCCTTTACGATTTTGAGTTTAGTATGTATCAGATAAACTGATTTATTCTCTATTT
>Ga0209487_1001874_pt1 | contig 17423 bp, 20 predicted proteins | sample Poulit2012_FD_187524 | JGI IMG/M metagenome (GOLD analysis project Ga0209487, IMG submission 187524) | Agricultural soil microbial communities from Georgia to study Nitrogen management - Poultry litter 2012 (SPAdes) (version 2) | ecosystem: Environmental > Terrestrial > Soil > Agricultural land...
TTCTGCTGGTCGCCGTCGGCCTCGTCGAGCGCCTTCTTGACGTCCATCATGCCCGCGCCGGTCTGCTCGCGGAGCGCCTTGATGTCAGCGGCGGTGTAGTTCGCCATGGGTGTGTTCTCTCCAGTCGGGGTCGGGGCTCAGGCCTGGCCGGCGGGCGGCTCGTCGGCCGCGGGGGCGTCCGTCGCCGGGGCGTTGTCGGCCACCTGGGTGGCGTCGGGGCCCGCACCGTCGACGACGGGGGCGGACTCGTCGCCCGACTCCGCGGCGGCCGCGACCTGCTCGGCGTCGTGCGTGGCACCGGCGGTCTGCTGGGCGGCGTCGAGCGCGCCCTCGGTCTGCTCGGCGCCGGCCGGGGTGGTCTGGGCGCTCTGCTCGCCCTCGTGCGACTCGAGGAGCTCGCGCTCCCACTCGGCGAGCGGCTCGGCGTCGCCGCCGGCCTCACCGGTGGTGCCGCCGTGGCGGGTGACCAGGCCGTCGGCGACGGCGTCGGCGATCACCCGGGTGAGCAGGCTGACGGCGCGGATGGCGTCGTCGTTGCCCGGGATGCCGTAGTCGACCTCGTCCGGGTCGCAGTTCGTGTCGAGGATCGCGACGACCGGGATGCCCAGCTTGCGGGCCTCGGAGACCGCGAGGTGCTCCTTCTTGGTGTCGACGACCCACACCGCGGAGGGCAGCTTGTTCATGTCGCGGATGCCGCCGAGGGTGCGCTCGAGCTTCTCCTTCTCGCGGCGCATCATGAGCAGCTCCTTCTTGGTGTGGACCGAGCCGGCCACGTCCTCGAAGTCGATCTGCTCGAGCTCCTTCATCCGCTGGAGCCGCTTGTGCACGGTGCTGAAGTTGGTGAGCATGCCGCCCAGCCAGCGCTGGTTGACGTAAGGCATGCCGACGCGGGCGGCCTGCTCGGCGACGGCCTCCTGGGCCTGCTTCTTGGTGCCGACGAAGAGGATCGTCCCGCCGCGGGCGACCGTCTCCTTGACGAAGTCGTACGCACGGTCGATGTCGGTCAGCGACTGCTGCAGGTCGATGATGTAGATGCCGTTGCGCTCGGTGAAGATGAAGCGCTTCATCTTCGGGTTCCAGCGCCGGGTCTGGTGCCCGAAGTGCACGCCGCTCTCGAGGAGCTGGCGCATGGTGACGACGGCCATGGCTCGTCCTTTCCGGTGCGGTTCGCCCGCACGTCGGGCGGGCCGGTGCGATGCACGGACCCGCGGTTCGGTTGTCCACCGGCGGCCGGGTGGCCGCCGCTCCTGGTGCTCACGACGGCCGGCACCCGCCTGGGCGGGACCGCGCCGACCGCCTCGCGTCGCCGGGTCGGTGGGACCGACTGCGGACGCGACCTGTGGGCACGCGATGTCAACCAGATCGCTCCGGTTGCGGTGGCCATGCTACCGCACCGCCCCCGGGTGCCCCGGCGGCGCCGGTCGCCTGTCGTGCACGCCACACGCGGCCCTGTGTCCCGCCGGCCGGCCGCGGCACCGGCATGCGGTGCGGGGTGCTCCACCGGGTGCGTCGAGGTCGCCGCCGTGCACCGTCGCCGCGGGTGGCGCCGACGCGGGCGGTGGGGCCCGGCCACGCTGCGGCCATGGGTGTGGGGAGCGGGGTGGCGGCGGCCGCGGCGGCGGTGGCCGCGGTGGGCGGGATGGTGCTGCTGGCCGTGGGGCCGGATGGCGGGCCCGCAGCCCAGGAGCGGGTGGATGTGGCCGCGGCGGCAGGCCGGCGGCCGGCCTATGAGTGGCCCTCCGGGGAGCCGGCCGCGGTGCTGCGCGCGTTCACCGCTCCGGCCGAGCGCTGGTCGGCCGGGCACCGGGGCGTCGACCTCGCCCTGGCCGACGGGGCGGCCGTCCGGGCGGCGTCCGACGGGGTCGTCGCGTTCGCGGGGGCCGTCGCCGGGCGCGGGGTGGTCTCGGTGGACCACGCCGACGGGGTGCGCACCACCTACGAGCCGGTGGCCCCCGCCGTCATCCGCGGGGAGGCGGTGGCCGCCGGGCAGGTCGTCGGGCAGCTGGAGGGCGCCGGCCACTGCGCGCCGGCCACCTGCCTCCACTGGGGCGCCCGCCGCGGCCGCGAGGACTACCTCGACCCGCTCACCCTCCTCTCCCCCGCGCAGGTGGTGCGGCTGCTGCCCCGGCACGCGGGCGGTGCGGGCGGCACGTCCTGATCGTCCCGGCGGGAGGCTACGCGCGCGGGTGCGCCTGGGTGTAGGCGGCCCGCAGCCGTTCCGGGGTGACGTGGGTGTACCGCTGGGTGGTGGCCAGGGAGGCGTGACCGAGCACCTCCTGGACGGTGCGCAGGTCGGAGCCGCCGGCGAGCAGGTGGGTCGCCGCGCTGTGGCGCAGGCCGTGCGGGGCGAGGTCGCGCACGCCGGCGAGCGCGGTGAGGCGGTGCACGCTCTCCCGGACCGCCCGCACGCCCAGGCGTCCGCCGCGCGCACCGAGGAACAGCGCCGGCGGCGACGTCGCGGTCACCAGTGCGGGGCGCCCCCGGGTGAGCCACTCCCCCAGCGCGCGGTCGGCCGGGACCCCGAAGGGCACCACTCGCTCCGTCCCGCCCTTGCCGAGCACCCGCACCGTCCGCTCCCGCCGGTCCACCGCGTCGAGGTCGATCCCGACCAGCTCGGCCACGCGCACCCCCGTGGCGTAGAGCAGCTCCAGGACGGCCCAGTCGCGCAGGTGGACGGGGTCGCCGTCGTCGGCCCGCCGGGCGGCGAGGTCGAGGAGGTGTGCTGCCTCGTCGACGGCGAGCACCTGGGGCACCCGCCGGTCCGGGCGCGGGCTCAGCAGCCGCTGCCCCACGTCCTCGGCCAGGTGACCCTGGCGGTGGGCCCAGGTGGAGAAGGTGCGGGCGGCGGCGGCACGCCGCGCGACCGTCGACCGTGTGCGGCCGGCGCGGGCCTGTCCGGCCAGCCAGGCGCGCAGGGCGGCGAGGTCGAGCCGCGCGAGGTCGACCGTGCGGGGTGCCTCGCCCGCCTCGGCCCCCGCGAGGTCGGCGGTGCGGGGAGCCCCGCGGGCCTGGGCCTGCGCGAGGTCGAGGAGGAGGGAGCGGACGTCGGAGAGGTAGCCGCGCACCGTGTGCTCGGACAGGCCGCGCTGCAAGGCGAGGTGGCGGCCGAAGGCGTCCAGGAGCGCGTCGATGTCGTGCACGCCCCCACCGTGCCGCGCCCCGGGGTCGGGGACGGCCCCACCACGCCGGACGTCCCGGGAAATGTCGCTCGCCGCCCTGCGAGCGCCGGCCGGGAGGGGCCTCGGCTCCATATGCTCCCGTCGCGACACGCCGGTCGCCGGGAAGGACGGCGCCCGCTCCGTGGCGCCGTCCTCCCGTGGGTCAGCGGATCGAGCCGTGGGCGTCGATGACGTACTTCTTCGCCGCGCCCTTGTCGAACTCCTCGTACCCGCGTGGGGCGTCGTCGAGACTGATCACCTCGGCGTTGACCGCCTTGGCGATCTGGATGCGGTCGCGCAGGATCGCCTTCATCAGGCCGCGGTGGTACTTCATCACCGGTGTCTGGCCGGTGACGAAGGACAGCGCCTTGGCCCAGCCGGTGCCGAAGTCGAGCGACAGCGCACCGCGCTTGGCGGCCTCGTCGACGCCGCCCGGGTCACCGGTGACGTACAGGCCCGGGATGCCGATCCGGGCGCCGGCGTCGGCGATGAGCATGACGCTGTTGAGCACCGTGGCCGGTGCCTCCTTGCCCTCGTGGCCCCGTGCCTCGAAGCCGACGGCGTCCACCGCGGCGTCGACGAACGGCTCGCCGATCACCTGCTCGATCTGCTCGTGCGGCATGCCCTTGTTGAGGTCGATCGTCTCGCAGCCGAAGCTGCGCGCCTGGGCGAGCCGCTCGGTGTTGAAGTCCCCGACGACCACCACCGACGCCCCCAGCAGCTGGGCCGAGGCCGCCGCGGCCAGGCCCACCGGGCCGGCGCCCGCGACGTAGACCGTGGAGCCCGTCGTGACGCCCGCGCTGTAGGCCCCGTGGTACCCGGTGGGCAGGATGTCCGACAGCATCGCCAGGTCGAGGATCTTCTCCATCGCCTGGTCGCGGTCGGGGAAGACGAGGCAGTTCCAGTCCGCGTACGGGACCAGGACGTACTCCGCCTGCCCGCCGACCCAGCCGCCCATGTCGACGTAGCCGTAGGCGCTGCCCGGCCGGTCGGGGTTGACGTTGAGACAGATCTCCGTGCGCCGCGCCTTGCAGTTCCGGCAGCGACCGCAGGAGATGTTGAACGGGACGGAGACGAGGTCGCCCTTCTTGACGAACTCGACGTCCGGCCCGGTCTCGACGACCTCACCGGTGATCTCGTGGCCCAGCACGAGGTCGGTCGGTGCGGTGGTGCGGCCCCGGACCATGTGCTGGTCGGAGCCGCAGATGTTGGTGGCGACGGTCTTGAGGATGACGCCGTGCGGCACCTTCCGTCCGACGTTCGCCGGGTTGACGCCCGGGCCGTCCTTCAGCTCGAAGGTGGGGTAGTCGGTCTCGATGATCTCGACCTTGCCCGGGCCCTTGTACGCAACTGCTCTGTTGCCTGCCATGCCTTGCCTTCCCCTCGCTCGGGCCGGATCCAGGGGCGGTCCCCAGGTGGAGCGTGCGAGAACGGCGCCGCTGCGGTCCAGCACACATGTGTGCCCTGGATGTTACCGGATTGTGACCCAGGTCACTGGTGGTTCGGGGTCCGGGACCCCGAGGTGCTGCGGGGACGGGCGGGGTGTCGCGTCCGGCGCCAGCCGGCACCGACGCGTTCCACCCGGCCCTCGAGCTCGAGCCGTCCGATCCCGCTGCGGACCTCGTGCTCGCTGAGCCCGGCGGTGCGTGCCAGCCCCCGCAGCGTGGCGGTCGCCCGCACGGGCAGGGCGTCGAGGACGCGCGCCCCGACCGGGTCGAGGCCGTCGAGCAGCCCGGGGTGGACCGGGCGGTCCGCGGGGAGGTCCTGGCCGCTCGGGGCGAGGAGCTCCAGCACCTCGGCGGCGTCGGTGACGCACACGGCGTCGGTCTCGCGCAGCAGCCGGTGGCAGCCGGCGGACGCCATCGAGGTGACCGGGCCGGGGACCGCCCCGACGGGGCGCAGCAGGTCGGCGGCGTGGTGGGCGGTGCTCAGTGCGCCCGAGCGCCAGCCGGCCTCGACGACGACGCAGACCTGTCCGAGCGCCGCGATGAGCCGGTTGCGCAGGAGGAACCGGTGCCGCTGGGGCGAGGAACCGGGGGCCGGCTCGGCGAGGACGACGCCGTCGGCCATGACGGCCTCGAGGAGTGCGCTGTTGCCGCTCGGGTAGAGCCGGTCCACTCCCCCGGCCATGACCGCCCAGGTCGCTGCCCCGGTGCTCAGCGCGCCGCGGTGGGCGGCAGCGTCGATGCCGTAGGCACCACCCGACACGACGACCACCCCCCGCTCGGCGAGCGCGGCGCCCAGCTGGGCCGCGAGCGGCTCCCCGTACGCGGTGCTCGCCCGCAGCCCGACGACCGCCACGCGCCGGTCTCCGGCGCTCAGCCGTCCCCCGCCGCGGAGCCACAGGGCGGCGGGGGCGGCGTCGTCGAGGTCGTCGACCGCGGCGGGCCACTCTTCGTCGCCGGGCACGACGAGGCGCCCACCCAGGGCGTGGAGCGTGGCGAGCTCGCGGCGGATGTCGAGCTGGTCGAGCCGCGGCAGCCACCGGGCCACGGCCTCCTCCCAGGGCAGCGCCGCTGTCACGGGATCGCTCACCCCGGGCGGGACCGGCCGGCCCGACCACCCGCGCCGGGCGAGGTGGTGCAGCCAGTCGAGTGCGCCGTCGGGGCCGAGGGTGCGGCGCAGCACACCGGCCTGCCGGTCCCCCGGCTCGGCGACCCGGGTCCACGCCGCGGCGGCGAGCCGCCGCCCGTCGTCAGCCATGGTGCCCTCCCCTGGTGCGCAGGCTCATCGCGGTGCCGATCTCCTCCAGGCCCGGGCCGGGTCGGCCGGCGAGGTCGGCGAGCGTCCACGCGGTCCGCAGCACCCGGTCCATGCCGCGCAGGCTCAGCGTCCCGGCGTCCAGGGCGCGCTCGAGCACCGCCCGGGCGCGGCGGTCGAGCCCGCGCTCCGGTGCCCGGAGCCAGGCGCCGGGCACCTCGGCGTTGGTCCGCCACGGGGTGTGCGCCAGCCGCTCCCGCTGCGCCGCCCGCGCGTCCCGCACCCGTGCCGCCACCACGGCGCTGCTCTCCGCCGCGCCGTCGAGCGCGGCGGCGGCCCGGGTGAGGGCGGGGACCTCGATCTGGAGGTCGACACGGTCCAGGAGCGGGCCGGAGAGCCGGGCGAGGTACCGGCGCCGCTCGAGCGGACTGCAGGTGCAGGCCAGCCCCTTGCCGGCGGCCTTCCCGCAGGGGCACGGGTTGGCGGCGAGGACGAGCTGGAAGCGGGCCGGGTAGCGCGCGCTGCCGCGGGCGCGGTGGACGACGACCTCACCGCTCTCCAGCGGCTGGCGCAGCGAGTCGAGGACGCGGCGCGCGAACTCGGGCGCCTCGTCGAGGAGGAGCACCCCGCGGTGCGCCCGGGAGGCCGCGCCGGGCCGTGGGACGCCGGCACCGCCGCCGACGATGGCCGGGGCGGTGGCCGTGTGGTGCGGGTCCTCGAACGGCGGGCGGCGCAGCAGGCCGCCGCCGGGGTCGAAGGTGCCGGCGACGGAGTGGATGGCGGTCACCTCGAGCGCGTCGCCGTCGTCGAGGTCCGGCAGGAGACCGGGGAGCCGGGCGGCCAGCATGGTCTTGCCGGCACCGGGCGGGCCGACCATGAGGAGGTGGTGCCCGCCGGCGGCGGTGACCTCGAGGGCGAAGCGGGCGTCCGCCTGTCCGACGACGTCGGCGAGGTCCGGGGCGGCAGCCCGTGGCGGGGGCGGTGGGGCGTGCGCCGGCTCGGCGGTGGGCGGGGTGATGTCGGCGCCGTACTCGCGGGCGAGCTCGGCGAGGTGGTGCACCCCGCGGACCCGGGCTCCCGGCACGAGCCGGGCCTCGGCGAGGTTCGCGGCGGGGACGACGACGTCGGCGCGGCCGGCCGCGACCGCGGCGGCCACGGCGGGCAGGACCCCGCGCACCGGGTGGACCCGGCCGTCCAGCCCGAGCTCACCGAGGTGGACGACCCCCGCCGCCCGTTCGGCGGTGGGCAGCCCGTCGGCACCCAGGCAGGCGACCGCGACGGCGAGGTCGAACACGGACCCGGCCTTCGGCAGCGACGCCGGGGAGAGGTTGACGGTGCGCCGGCGGGCGTCCCACGGCAGGGCGCTGGAGGTGACGGCGGCGCGCACCCGCTCCTTGGCCTCCGACAGGGAGGTGTCCGGCAGGCCGACGAGGGTGAACGCGGGCAGCCCGCCGGCGGCGTGCGCCTCGACCTGGACGAGGTGGCCCTCGACGCCGACGATGGCCACGGACCAGGTGCGGGCCAGCCCCACCTAGCCCACCGCCCGCAGGTGCTGGACGAGCGCGGGGCGGCCCGGACGGCGCAGGACGGCGACGACGTCGATGCGTACCTGCGCCGCCCGCACCGGGTGCTCGGCCAGCCAGCGTGCGGCCAGGCGGCGCAGCCGGGCGAGCTTGGTGGCGTGCACCGCCTCGGCGGGGTGGCCGAACCCGGTGCCGCTGCGGGTCTTGACCTCGACGAAGGCGATCGCGTCGGCCCGCGGGTCGCGGGCGACGACGTCGATCTCCCCCTCGCGGCACCGCCAGTTGCGGTCGAGGATCTCGTAACCGTCCGACTCGAGCATCGCCACGGCGATGCCCTCGCCGAGAGCACCGAGCTCGTCCTTCGCGGCCACCGGGCACCACCTCCGCGACCAGCGTCACGGATCGGGGGCGGGCGTGCCGGGTGCCGGCGCCGGGGCCGGTGGGCCCACCGGCGCGAGACGGCCCGGTGGAGCAGTCTGCGGCGGCCCTGGCCGGCAGGGCGGGCCGAGATCGGGCGTGCGTCAGCCCGACGGGGCAGTCCGGGGCGGTACCGGTCAGGAGGGCAGGCCGAGCTCCGCGCGGGGCAGCTCCTCGACGTTGACGTCCTTGAAGGTCACCACGCGCACGGAGCGGACGAACCGCGCCGAACGATAGACGTCCCACACCCAGGCGTCGCCGAGCGTCAGCTCGAAGAACACCTCACCACCCGCGGTACGCACCTGCAGGTCCACCTCGTTGGCGAGGTAGAACCGCCGCTCGGTCTCCACCACGTAGGAGAACAGCCCGACGACGTCGCGGTACTCGCGGTACAGCCCGAGCTCGAGCTCGGCCTCGTAGTTCTCCAGGTCCTCTGCGCTCACCCGACCATCATGCCCCTGGTCGAGCCGGGAGCGCCGCACCAGCACGGGCGGGCACGGCGGCGGTCTGCACCACAGCGGCGTCGGCCTCCTCCGGGGCGGCCACCTCGAGCGCCTCCGCGTCCACGGTACCGTCGGCGAGCTCCTCGGCGGTGGGCAGCCGCCAGGAGCGGCGGTGCAGCTCGCTGGGGCCCTGAGCGCGCAGTGCGGCCAGGTGCTCGGGGGCCGAGTAGCCCTTGTTGGAGTGCCAGCCGTACTCCGGGTGGTGCTCGGCCAGCTCGACCATGATGGCGTCGCGCTCGCACTTGGCCAGCACGCTGGCCCCGGCGACGGCGGCGCAGCGCATGTCGCCCTTGACCTGGGTGCGCACCGGCGGCGGGGCGGGGAAGGCGGTCTGCTCGAGGTCGGCGAAGAGGTCCGCGGGCGGGGTGAGCCAGTCGTGGACGCCGTCGAGGATGACGATGTCGGGCACCAGCCCCTGCGCCGCCAGCACCGCCAGGGCGCGGTTGCCCGCCAGTCGCAGCGCCGCGATGATCCCGATGGCGTCGATCTCGGCGGGCTGGGCGTGCCCGACCGCACTGCCCACCGACCAGCGGCGCACCGGCTCGCACAGCGCCTCCCGGGCGGCGGGCGTGAGCAGCTTGGAGTCGCGCAGCCCGCGCGGGAGGCGGCCGGTCGTCTCGTCCACGACGACGACGCCGACACTCACCGGCCCGGCCAGTGCCCCACGGCCCACCTCGTCCATGCCGGCGACGAGCCGGTGCCCGGCGGCGAACAGCTCACGCTCGAGGTGACGCGTCGGGGGTCGGGAGGCAGGAGGCACGCGCCCATCGTAAGCACCGTGGGCCACCCGGCAGCGCCCCACGCCGAGGACGCCACCTGTCTCCCGCACATCCCGCGGGTGTACCGGGACCGGCGGCGACTGTGCGGTCGCGCACGTGGTGGGTGCGGCCCTGCGTGCGCACGTCGGGCCGCGGGGCGCCCGACGGTCAGGGGTCGGGGACGGCGGCGAAGGTGTCGCCGGGGTTGCGCAGGACGGTCCAGCTGTCGACCGGCCACAGGATGAGCATGGCGGTGCCCACGACGTTGCTCATCGGCACCGCCCCGCCCCCGGGACCGCCCTGGTGGGAGCGGGAGTCCTGGGAGTTGGAGCGGTTGTCCCCCATGAGCCACAGGTGCCCCTCGGGGACGGTGACCGAGAACTCCCGGTCACTCGGCGTCACCCCCGGCTTGAGGTACGGCTCGTCGATGCCCACGCCGTTGACGACCAGCCGGCCGTCCTCGTCGCAGCACTCGACGGTGTCACCGCCCAGCCCGATGACCCGCTTGATGAGGTGCTCGCCCGCGTTCTGCGGCAGTAGCCCGACGAAGGTGAGGAACTCCTCGACCCCGCGCTGGACGGCGTTGCGGGTGTCGGGGGTGGGCTCGAGCCAGCCCCCCGGGTCGACGAAGACGACGACGTCGCCCCGGTTGACGTCGAGCGGGCCGGGCGCCAGCTTGCTCACCAGCACCCGGTCGCCGACGGCCAGCGTGTCCTCCATCGACCCGGACGGGATGAAGAACGCCTGGACGAGGAAGGTCTTGATGATGACCGACAGCACCAGGGCGCTGACGACGACGATCGCCGTCTCGCGGAGCCACCCGCGCTTGGAGGGGCGGGCCTCGGCGCGGTCGCCGGACCTCACCCGGTCGCGGTCGCGGCGGGGGTGGGAAGGGCTGGACGGAGCGGCGTCATCGTCGTTGGTCACGGCCGGTGTCTGCTCCTGTCACACAAAAGAACTTCTGCCCGGCTCGAGCGAGCCGGGCAGAAGTGATGGTACGTGGTCCGGGGCGCGGTCAGCGCTTCTCGCGGATGCGAGCCTTCTTCCCCTGCAGGCCGCGCATGTAGTAGATCTTCGCGCGCCGCACGTCACCGCGCTGGACGACCTCGATCTTGTCGATCGTCGGGGAGTGCACCGGGAAGGTGCGCTCGACGCCGACGCCGAAGCTCACCTTGCGGATGATGAAGGTCTCGCGCACACCGGAGCCGGAGCGGGCCAGGACGTACCCCTGGAACACCTGGATCCGGGAGCGGTTCCCCTCGACGACCTTGACGTGCACCTTGAGGGTGTCACCGGCCCGGAAGTCGGGGATGTCGTCGCGCAGGGAGGGTGCGTCGACGTGGTCGAGGGTCTGCATGGTTCGGCCTTCCCGCTGGTGCCACAGGTCACCGGCGCTTGCTCGTGGCAGCACTCGCTGCCGCGTGTCGTGGTCTGGGGGTCGCGCACCCTGCTACGCCGGTCCCCCGTGGCAGACCGTGCGCGTGTGGGCGCATGACCGGTCCATCTTGCCACACGGCATCAGGGCGCGGAAATCGGTGTGCTCATCACCACGTCGTCGTTCGGCACGCCGCCCACGTCGAAGGTGCGGCGCCCGACGACGGTGAAGCCGCAGCGCTCGTAGAAGCGTCGCGCGCGCCGGTTGCCGGTGTTCGTGCCGAGCCACATCGTCGCCGCGCCGCGGGCGGCGGCCGCCGCGGTGGCGGCCGCGACCAGCCGGCCGGACAGGCCGCCGCCGTGGACCTCCGGGCGGACGTAGCACTTGCTCAGCTCGGCCACGCCTCGGCCGTCGTCCTGCCCGGGGGGCGGGGAGTCGAGGACGACCATCGTGTAGCCGAGCAGCGTCCCGGTCTCCTCGTCGACCGCGACGTGGAGGAGGCGCTGCGGGTCGGCGAGGTAGCGGGTGAAGCTTGCCTCGTCGAGCTGGGTGGCGACGAACTCGGCGACGGCCTCGGCCGGGAGGGCGGGTGGGCAGGCGAGCGGGAACGTCACGGCGGCGAGCTCGGCCAGCCCCGCGGCGTCGTCCTGCCGGGCGGGTCGGACGTGCACGCGGCGGGGGCCGTCCTGCCCCACGTACCAGCCGAGCCGGGCGAGCACCTCCCGGTCGGCGCGGTCGAGGTCTTGCGGGGCGAGCCGGGCGAGCAGGTCGGGGCGGCGCTCGGCGGTGCGTTCCAGGGCCCGGTCACGCCGCCACCGCGAGACCTTGGCGTGGTGGCCGGAGGTGAGTACCTCGGGCACCTCGAGGTCCCGCCACACCGGGGGTCTGGTGTAGACGGGGTACTCCAGCAGCCCGGCGGCGCCGTGGGACTCCTCGACGAGCGACTCGGGGTTGCCGACCACCCCGGGCAGCAGCCGGGCGACCGCCTCGACGACGACGAGCGCGGCGACCTCCCCGCCGTTGAGCACGTAGTCCCCGATCGAGACCTCGCGGACGAGGACGTCGGGCCGGCTCGCGTAGTGCTCCACGACGCGGGCGTCGATGCCCTCGTAGCGGCCGCAGGCGACGACGATCCGGTCGGCCCGGGCGAGCTCCTCGGCGGTGCGCTGGGTGAAGACCTCCCCGGCCGGGGTGGGGACGAGCAGGACGGTGGGTGTCGGGTCCTCGGTTGCCGTGGTCCGGGCCGGGACGGGGCGGGCGAGCACGTCGTCCAGGGCGGTGCCCCACACGTCGGGGCGCATGACCATCCCGGCCCCGCCGCCGAAGGGGGTGTCGTCGACCGTGCGGTGCCGGTCGGTGGTCCAGTCGCGCAGGTCGTGGACGGCGAGGTCGAGCAGCCCGGCGCGCCGGGCCTTGCCGACCAGCGAGAGGTCGAGGGGGGCGAGGTAGTCCGGGAAGATCGTCAGGACGTCGATCCGCACGTCACTCCTCCACCGGGTCGGAGGCGAGCAGCCCGCGCGGGGGGTCGAGCACCACGCGCCCGCCGGCGACGTCGACGACGGGGACGATCTCGGCGACGAACGGCACGAGGGTCCGCTGCCCACCCTCCTCGGTGACGACGAGCGCGTCCTGGGCGGGCAGGTGCTCCACACCCGCGACGGTGCCCAGTCGGCGCCCGGTCGTGTCCTCGACGACGAGGCCGGTGAGCTGGTGGGGGTACCAGGCGTCCTCCTCCTCGTCCTCGTCGTCGACGGTGACGAGGAGGACGGTGCCGCGCAGCGCCTCGGCGGTGGTGCGGTCGGGGGCCTCCGCGAAGCGGACGTACCAGGTGCCCTGGCGCTGGGTCGCGGCGGCGACGGTGAGCGGGCCGCGGTCGGCGGGGTCCGTCGCCAGGACGGTGCCGGGTGCGAGACGGCCGGCGGGGTCCTCGGTGCGCACGTCCAGCCGGACCATGCCCTTCAGCCCGTGCGGGGCTCCGACGCGGGCGACCACGAGCTCCATCTGGGTCTCTCCTGGGGGACGACGGGAACGACGGAGCCCTGGCTCACCGGGCGGTGAACCAGGGCTCGCGTCGACTGGTCAGCGCAGGTCGGTGTCGACGACGTCGACGCGGACCGGGCCGCGCGTGGACAGCGCGGAGATGACGGTGCGCAGGGCGCGGGCGGTGCGGCCCTGCCGTCCGATGACCCGGCCGAGGTCGTCCGGGTTCACCCGCACCTCGAGCAGCTCGCCGCGGCGCAGCGAGCGGGAGGTCACGGTGACGTCGTCGGGGTGGTCGACGACGCCCCGGACCAGGTGCTCGAGGGCGTCAGCCAGCATTGGTCTCGTCGGCGCTCTCCTCGGACGCGTCCTCCGAGGCCTCCGCGGCGGCCTTCTCCGCGGCCTTCGCCTTGCGTTTCTCGGCCTCGTCCTCGGCGGCCTTGATGGCGGCGGCCTTCGCCTCGGCGGCGGCCTCGGCGGAGCCGTCCTTGGTGCGGAGGGTGCCCTCGGCGCCGGGCAGACCCTTGAACTTCTGCCAGTCGCCGGTCACCTTGAGGAGCGCCGCGACCTGCTCGGTGGGCTGGGCGCCCACGGAGAGCCAGTACTGGGCCCGCTCGGAGTCGATCTCGATGAACGAGGGCTCCTCGGTCGGGTGGTACTTGCCGATCTCCTCGATCGCGCGGCCGTCACGCTTCTTGCGCGAGTCCATGACGACGACGCGGTAGTACGGGGCGCGCATCTTGCCCATGCGCTTGAGACGGATCTTGACTGCCACTGTGGTGGGTACTCCTGGTTCATGTGGGGCGGACCGGACGCGTTCCCCGGTGGGTGTCGAGGTCGGGCACAGTCCTGGACGCGGTTCCGGCGGGTGAGAGGGGCCCGGCGGTCCGAGTACAGCGGGTCATTCTGCCAGACCGGCGGCGCTCTGCCCAACCCCGGTGTCCACCCCCGCCCGTGGGGCGTCGGTCACGTCGGGGTCACCGTCGCCGCGGGCCCGTCAGGACCAGCGGAACACGCGGGCGGCGACGGGGTAGCCGACGACGCTCCAGCCGGCGAGCACCGCCAGCTCCTGCCAGGGCAGGTCACCGCCGAACCAGGCCACCGTCATCGCCTCGCTGGCGGCGCCGAGCGGGACGAAGGAGGCGATGGTGGCCAGGGTGTCGGGCATCATCGCCGTCGGGGTCCACACCCCGGCGAAGAAGAGCATCGGGAAGTAGAGCAGCATCCCGATGCCCGAGGCGGTGGACGCCTTGGGGGCGGTGCCGCCGACGACGAACCCGATGGCGAACATCGCCAGCGTCGCCAGCACGAGCGTGCCGACGATGAGCAGCGGCTGCTCGGGCAGCGGCAGGTCGAGGGCGAGGACGCCCACGGTGACGGCCAGGACGACGGCGGCGGCGAGGGCGGCGCCGCTGACGACGACGTGCGCCGCCAGCACGCTGCGCGGCCGCATCGGCGTGGTCGACAGGCGCCGGAACACCCCGTGCTCCCGGTAGGAGGCGACGTAGGCGGGCAGCGTGGTCAGCGCCACCGTGCCGACGGCGAGGGACAGGACGGCCGGCCCCCACAGGTGGATGACGGCCATCCCGGCGAACTGCGGCATGTCGGTGATCGGCTCGCGCATCCCGGGGATGACGAGGCCCATCCCGAGCAGGAGGACCGTCGGGAAGGCCAGGGCGAAGAACACGGCTCCCGGGTCGCGCAGGAAGAGCCTGGCCTCGGTGGCGGTGAGCGTGCCCAGGCCGCGCCGTGCGGGTGCGGTGGTGGGGGCGGTGGTCGTGGCGGTGGTCATGCTGCGGCTCCTTCCGGGCTGCGGTGGCCGGTGAGCTCGAGGAAGACGTCCTCGAGGCTGCGGCGCAGGGTGGTGATGTCGTCGGGGACGATGTCGTGCCGGGCGAGCTCGAGGACGACGGCGGGCAGCACGGTCCGGGTGCCGGTCACCTCGATCTCCCGGCCGCGCTGGACGACGTCGGTGACCTCCGGCAGGGCGCGGACGGTGGCCAGGTCGACCGGTCGTGGAGTGGTCATCCGGAACGCCCGCCGGTCGGTGGCGGCCTGGGCCAGCTCCGCGGGGGCACCCTCGGCGACCACCCGACCGGCGTCGATGACGACGACCCGGTCGCTGAGGTGCTCGGCCTCGTCCATGAAGTGGGTGACGAGCAGGATGGTCACCCCGCGCCGACGGACCTCGTCGATGAGCGCCCAGGTCTCGCGGCGGGCCTGGGGGTCCAGGCCGGTGGTGAGCTCGTCGAGGATCGCGATGCGCGGGTTGCCGACGAGCGCCAGGGCGATCGACAGCCGCTGCTGCAGTCCGCCGGAGAGCTTCTCGAACCGCTTGTCACGGTGCTCGGCGAGACCGAGCATGTCGAGCAGCACGGTCTCGTCGGCCGGCTGGGCGTAGAAGGAGGCGTAGAGCCGCAACGCCTCTGCCACCGTGATCTTCGGCGGCAGCTTGGCCTGCTGGAGCTGGATGCCCACGTGCTCCCGGATCCGCTCCGGGTGGCGCTGGGGGTCCTCCCCCAGCACCCGGATGCGGCCGGCGTCGACGGTGCGCAGCCCGGCGAGGGCCTCCACCGTCGTCGTCTTCCCGGCGCCGTTGCGCCCGAGGATGCCGACGATCTCGCCGGCGTGGACGGTGAAGCCGACGTCGGCGACGGCGACGGTGGTGCCGTAGGTCTTGCGGAGACCCTCGACCTCGATGACGGGTTCCATCTCATGACTCCGATCGGGTGATGGGGACGGTGCGGGCGAGCAGGGCGAAGGCGACCGCCGCTGCGACGGAGCCGACCCCGCCGAACACGTGGGCGGACACCGGCGGCAGGTCCCAGGGGACGAAGGGCGCCTCGGACCAGCTGGTCGCGAACATGACGTAGAGGATCGGCACCATGGTCAGCGGCAGCGCGAGCGTGGCCCACCAGCCGCCGAGCCGGTAGTAGGTGATCCCGACGAGCATCCCGGTGAGGACACCCGCCGCGGTGGTGAGCGTGTGGTCCAGGAGCAGCGGGCCGACACCGGTCTCCCACACGCCCCGGACGTACTGCTCCCCCGGTGCCGCGTCGTGGTCCCAGCCCATGCGGTCGTACAGCGCCCCCTCGAGCAGCAGGAGGGCGGCTCCGGTCACCGCGTGGAGCAGCGCGGCGACGACACCGGCCACGAGCCCGCCGATGACGAACGAGCGGCGGGTCATCCCGTTGGCCACGTGCACGCCGAGGTAGGTGGTGGAGACGATGATGCCGAGGGCGAAGAGGAACCAGACCATCGGCCCGTTGCGGACGAACTGCAGGACGGAGACGTTGACGGTCCCGAACCGGTCGGTGACGACGACGGCGACAGCGGCGCCGACGATGCAGATCGCCCAGAACCACAGCCACAGGTAGACGTAGACCTGCAGGTGGCGGTGCACGGTGCGCGCCCACTGCGGGCGGCTGGAGCTGACGGCACCGCGCAGGCGGGGGGCGGCGGCGCGGGTCATCGGCGGGCCTCCTTCTCGGTCAGGGCGATGAACAGGTCCTGGATCGGCACCGCGCCGAGCTCCAGGCCGGCGGCACGGATCCGGTCGCGGACGTCGGCGTCGAGCGTCCCGAGGACCGTCACCTGCTTCGTCGGCCCGAGGGACTGCTCGCTGAGCACCCGTAGTCCCGCGGTGGCGGCGTCCACCCGGGCGGCCGGACCGGTGACCGTGGCCCCGCGCTCCCGCAGGCTGTCGGCGTCCTCGGCGAGGACGACCTGCCCGTGGTCGAGCACCACGACGTTCTCGAAGAGCTGCTCGACCTCGCCGATGAGGTGGCTGGACAGGATGATCGTGCGGGGGTGCTCGACGTAGTCGGCGATGAGCAGGTCGTAGAACCGGCGGCGGGACGGGGCGTCCATACCGAGGTAGACCTCGTCGAACATGGTCACCGGGGCGCGGGACGCCAGGCCGATGACGGCGCCGAACGCGGACCGCTGGCCGCGGGAGAGCTTGCGGGGCTTCTTGCGGGGGTCGAGCTCGAAGGCGTCGAGCAGCTCCTCGGCGTATGCCTGGTCCCACGTGGGCCGGGCCGAGGCGACGAACTCGAGGGTGACCGTGAGCTTCTCCTCGGTGAGCACGTCGCCGCTCTCCCGGATGAGGCAGATCTGCTCCATGAGCGCCTCGTCCTCGTAGGGGTCGCGGCCGTCGACACGCACCTCGCCCCAGGTGGGGCGCAGCAGTGAGGCGATGCTCGACAGCATCGTCGTCTTGCCCGAGCCGTTGCGGCCGAGGAGCCCGGTGATGCTGTTCGCCGGGAAGCGGACGGTAGCGGCGTCGAGCGCGCGGGTGTCCTTGAAGTCGACCGTCACGTCGCGCAGCTCGATGTCCAGGCCGCTCATGCGCGGACCCCCTTCTCCTTGATGTAGCGGACGATCTCCTCGGCGCTGATGCCGAGCACGCCGGCCTCGTCGAGCACGGCGTCGAGGTGGTCGGTGAAGAACGCGCCGCGCCGCCGCTCCCGCAGCCGCTCCCGGGCGCCGTCGGCGACGAACATCCCCACTCCTCGCTGCTTGTAGATGACGCCCTCGTCGACCAGCTGGGCGAAGGCCTTGGCCGCGGTGGCGGGGTTGATCCGGTACGTCGTGGCGAACTGGGTGGTGCTCATCACCTGGTCCCCCTCGGCCAGCGTCCCGTCGAGGATCTGGCGACGCAGGTGCTCGGCGATCTGCATGTAGATCGGCTCGGGCCCGTCGAACACGTCCCACCTCCTCGGCCTGCCTAGTTCATTACATGACTAATGAACCACACAACCAAGCAGCCGCGCAACCCCGTTCCGGTGGTGCGCACACCGCAGTGCCGCGGGGCGACGTCGACAGTCCGACCGAACCGGGGCCGACCCGGGCGGGGCTGGGCCCGGGCGGGGGGGACCGGGCGGGGGGGTGTCCCTATCGTTTCGTCAAGCGGCTGCCGGCGTGCGTGTCTCGTAGAGGGTGCCGTTGCGGAGCATGGCGTGCAGGACGTCGATGCGGCGTCGCGCGAGGCAGACCAGGGCGGCGTT
>Ga0209487_1001875_pt1 | contig 17418 bp, 9 predicted proteins | sample Poulit2012_FD_187524 | JGI IMG/M metagenome (GOLD analysis project Ga0209487, IMG submission 187524) | Agricultural soil microbial communities from Georgia to study Nitrogen management - Poultry litter 2012 (SPAdes) (version 2) | ecosystem: Environmental > Terrestrial > Soil > Agricultural land...
TGCCAAATCCTGGCGAATCAATGCCATCCAGACCCACCATCGAGCCGAACCTGCAAGCTGGGTGACCAAAATCCATCAAAGCCGGCTTGACTCAGCGTGAAAGAGGCAGTCTGATGAATAAGCTGGGTTTATATCAGCAGACGGCCAGCTTTTATAACAACGCCCATCGGTGCAGCGCCCTTTTTCGACAAGCCTTGAACTCGTGGAACGCGACTTGAGATTATGACGAACCGACTGCTGATGCAGAGAAGAGCTTTTATCACTGCTTTTTACATGGCCTCCCGTCTGCTTGACAGAGCCAAGTCTCTCTGACAGGGCAGCTCCCTCAATGACTTGTGCAGAATAACCCTCTGTTATCGACTCAGCGCCAACAAACCCAGTCATAAAAAAGACGACACAGACCAGTGTCGCCCTCAAAAGCAACCCTAAAGGCATCTCCCGCTCCCTGACAAGAATAAACACCCGAATAACTCAGATTACTTCAGCTTAATAATCCAATTTTAACACAGAATCAGCGGTAATCAAGCATCATTCTGGCGGGTGCCGAAAAAGACACCCCTTTTTGACCCCGGATTTTAAACCCACAAACCTCTGACCCATATATCATTAATTTTTGATTTATACAAACTATACCTCATCTCAATATACATGCTGAGCCCTATGTATTTAAGAGGATTTCATGCTTCACCCGGTCACGGTTCATATCCCAGCGAGGGGCCCAGCCATTTTTCGGTGTCTTCAACCGACCGGCCGATGCGCACGGCGTAGTCCCTGACCTGGTCGGGTCCGATGCGTCCGAGGCCGAAATAATGCGCCTGCGGGTGGGACAGGTACATGCCGCTGACCGATGCAGCCGGGTACATGGCCATTTTGGGCGTAAGCGTAATACCGGCGTTTTCCTTTACGTCAAGCAATTCCCACAGCAGCGCTTTTTCAAGGTGATCGGGACAGGCCGGGTAGCCGGGTGCCGGGCGAATGCCCTGGTAGCGTTCAGCGATCAGGTCTTCGTTGTCCAGGCGCCCGGCCTCATCGGCGGCATAGCCCCAGAATTCGCGTCGCACGCGGGCGTGCATGAGTTCGGCAAAGGCTTCGGCCAGCCGGTCGGCCAGGGCTTCGACCATGATGGCGCTGTAGTCATCGCCGGCGTGCTCGAAGCGCTTGATGTGCTCGTCGGCCCCTATGCCGGCGGTGACGGCAAAGCCGCCAAAATAGTCGCTTGTGCCAGCGGGGGCAATGTAGTCGGCCAGGCTGTGGTTGAATCTCCCGTCCGGTTTTTTGTGCTGCTGGCGCAGGTAATGGAAGCGCTGGATAACCTGTTTGCGCGACTCGTCGGCATAGACTTCAATGTCTTCATGCCCAACGCGATTGGCCGGGAAAAGACCGATGACGGCGCGGGCGGCAAGCCATTTTTCCCTGATGATGCGGTCGAGCATGGCCTGGGCATCCCTGAGCAGATCGCGCGCCGCCTGGCCTTTTTCCGGATCGTCAAGGATTTTTGGGTAGCTCTTTTTAAGCTGCCAGACGTGGAAAAAGGGGGTCCAGTCGATGTATTCGCGGATTTCTTCCAGCGGGTAGTTATTGAACGACTGCACGCCGGCAATGCGGGGCCGGGGCGGCTGGTAGCCCGACCAGGTTATTTCGGGCGCGTTGGCGCGGGCCTGCGCAAGGCTGATGAGCGGCCGGGTTCGGCGCTGCCGGCGGGTGTGGCGCTGGCTGGTTTTTTCATAGTCTTCGGCAATGTCGGCCAAAAATTCGCGGCGCTCGCCGCTGAGCAGCCGGCTGACCACGCTGACGGCCCGCGATGCGTCCTTGACGTACACCACGCCGCCGTCATAGTTGGGCGCAATGCGAATGGCGGTATGGGTTTTGGACGTGGTTGCCCCGCCAATCAGCAGCGGTATATTGAACTTTTGGCGCTTCATTTCTTCCGCCACAACGGTCATTTCTTCAAGGGATGGGGTAATCAGGCCGCTGAGCCCGACAAAGTCGGCGTTTTCCTCTCTGGCCACCTGCAGGATCCTGGCCGCCGGCACCATGACGCCAAGGTTGATGACGGTGTAGTTGTTGCACTGCAAGACCACGCCGACAATGTTCTTGCCAATGTCGTGAACATCGCCCTTGACGGTGGCCAGCACCACCTTGCCCTTTGACAGGGCATCCACATCCTTTTCGTTTTCGATGAAGGGCAGCAGCCAGGCCACCGCGCGTTTCATGACGCGGGCCGATTTGACCACCTGCGGTAAAAACATCTTGCCGGCGCCAAACAGGTCGCCAACGATGCCCATGCCGTCCATCAGCGGCCCTTCAATCACATCCAGGGGGCGCACGGCCTGCAGCCGGGCCTCTTCAGCGTCCTCATCAATGTAATCCGTAATGCCGTGCACCAGCGCGTGGGCGATGCGCTCGCCCACCGTGCCCTTGCGCCAGGAAAGGTCCTGTTCCTTTTTGCCGCCACCGCCCTTGATGTCTTCGGCCACTTCCAGAAGCCTTTCGGTGGCGTCGGCGCGCCGGTTGAGGACAACGTCTTCAACCCGCACACGCAGATCGGCGGGAATGTCTTCGTACACTGCCAGCTGGCCGGCGTTGACAATGCCCATGTCCAGCCCGGCGGCAATGGCGTGATACAAAAACACCGAATGTATGGCTTCGCGCACGCCGTCGTTGCCGCGAAATGAAAACGAAACATTGCTGATGCCGCCGCTGACGTGGGCGCCCGGACAAAGCTTTTTTATCCGGCGCGCGCTTTCCATGAAGGCCACGCCGTAGTCGTTGTGTTCTTCTATGCCGGTGGCAATGGCAAACACGTTGGGGTCGAAAATGATGTCAACAGGATCAAATCCGGCGGTGTCAGTCAGCAGCGTCCAGGCGCGCCTGCAAACCGCAACGCGGCGCTCCACGGTGTCGGCCTGGCCCTGTTCGTCAAAAGCCATGACCATGACAGCTGCACCGTAGCGGCGCGCCAGCCGGGCCTGCTCAAGAAAGCTGTCTTCGCCATCCTTGAGGCTGATTGAGTTGACAATGCCCTTGCCCTGGATGCACTGCAGTCCGGCTTCAAGAATGTCCCATCTTGACGAGTCGATCATGACCGGTACGCGGGCCACGTCCGGCTCGGCGGCAATGAGGTTCAAAAATCTTGTCATGGCCGGCACACCATCCAGCAGGCCATCGTCCATGTTGACGTCGATGACCTGGGCCCCGTTGACCACCTGCTCGCGGGCCACTTCAACGGCGTCTTCGTAGCGGTCTTCCTTGATGAGCCGCTTGAATTTTGCCGAGCCGGTCACGTTGGTGCGCTCGCCAATATTGATGAAATTGCTTTCCGGCGTGACGGTCAGTGGTTCAAGCCCGGACAGGCGCAGGCGCGCTGCAATGTCGGGCACCAATCGCGGCCTGATGCCGTCGACCGCCCGGGCAATGGCGGCGATATGTTCGGGCGTGGTGCCGCAGCAGCCACCCACAATGTTGACCAGGCCGCTTTGGGCCCACTCGCGCATATGGGCAGCCACGCTGTCGGGCGATTCGTCATAGCCGCCAAGCTCGTTGGGCAGGCCGGCATTGGGGTAGGCGCTGACCAAACCGGGCACGACGCGCGCCAGCTCGGCAATGTACTGGCGCAGCTCGGTCGGCCCCAGGGCACAATTCAGGCCCACCGCCAGCGGGCGGGCATGGGCCACCGAATTCCAGAACGCTTCCGGGGTTTGCCCCGACAGGGTCCGGCCGCTCAGGTCGGTAATCGTTCCTGAAATGATGACAGGCAGGCGCTTGCCGAGCGCTTCGAACAGCCCCTCGATGGCAAAAATGGCCGCCTTGGCGTTGAGCGTGTCAAACACCGTTTCTATCAGCAGAATATCGGCGCCGCCATCGACAAGGCCCCGCGCCGCCTCGGCGTAGGATGCGGCCAGCTCGTTGAAGGTGATGTTGCGAAAGCCCGGGTCGTTGACATCGGGCGACAGCGAGGCTGTTTTGGTGGTCGGCCCCAGCGCACCGGCCACAAAACGCTTGCTGCCCGTCTGTGCCGCAATCTCGTCGGCCGCCTGGCGCGCCAGCCGCGCGCCTTCCAGATTCAGTGCATACGCCTGTTCCTGAAGCCCGTAATCGGCCTGGGACACGCGCGTTGAGCTGAATGTGTTGGTTTCGATAATGTCGGCACCGGCCCGCAGGTAGTCGCGGTGAATGGCCCGTATCAAATCGGGCCGGGTCAGGTTGAGCACATCGTTGTTGCCTTTCAGGTCAAATTCATGACGGGCCAACAAGTCGCCGCGAAAATCAGCCTCTTCAAGCTTTTGATCCTGAACAAGCGTGCCCATGCCGCCATCAAGAATCACGATGCGCTCGCGCGCCAGCCGTTCGATTGGATGACTCATGCCTGCGCCCTCCCCTGTCCGGCATTCGCGCTGCCGACCGGCACGGCCGGGCTGTCGCAGGCCGGCCTTATGCCCAGCCGGCGGCAGACAGCCAGCGCCAGCGGCGCGCGGTTGAGAGTGTAGAAGTGAAACGCGTCCACGCCTTCTGCCTGCAGCTGCTTGCACTGCTCGGTGGCCACGGCAGCGGCCACCAGCTGACGAATTTCCGGATCGTTGTCCAGGTTGTCGAAACATTCCTTCAGCCAGGCCGGAATGGTTGCGCCGCATGCCTTGCTGAAGCGCCTCAGCACGCCAAAATTGCAGATGGGCATGATGCCCGGCACCAGCGGCACTTCAATGCCCCCTGCCCGTACCCGGTCGCGGAAACGCAAAAAGGCATCGACCCCAAAAAAATACTGGGTAATGAGCCGGTCGGCGCCGGCGTCCACCTTGGCGCGGATATTGTCCAGATCGGCCTGCGCCGAGCTGGCATCGGGATGCACCTCGGGATGGGCCGCAACGCTGATCTCGAAATCGGCCACGCGCTTGAGGCCGGCGACAAGATCTGCCGCATTGCTGAAACCCTTGGGATGCGGCGTAAAGCGTGTCCCGGCTCCGGCGGGCGGATCGCCGCGCAGCGCCACGATATGCCGCACCCCGGCCTCAAGGTAGCTGTTGGCCACCGCCATGACCTCACTGCGGCTGGCACCAACGCAGGTCAGGTGAGCCGCCACCGAAAGGCCGGTTCGCCGGTGGATGCGCGCCACGGTGTCGCGGGTTTTTTTGCGGGTGGAGCCGCCGGCACCGTAGGTGACCGACAGGAACTGCGGATTCAGCGTCGCCAGGCGATCGATGGTTTGCCACAGGTGGTCGCTGCCGAGGATGGTTTTGGGAGGAAAGAACTCAAACGATATTTTTGGAGTGACGGTACAACAACACATTTTCAAAGCCCGCATGCTCAGCGCCTGAACGGTATTTCGGACTCGCCCCGTAACGGCAGGTCAGCGGCGAGTGCGGGCATAAAAAAACCCGCATCAGCTGGAGCTAAAGCGGGTGAACGCCTCTTTAGCAGAATTTGTAACGCGCCCGCAAGCTGATAATCAAATCGGCGCAGTGCCCTGAAGGCACAAACAGATTATGAGCACGTCACATATTGATGTCAATGGCGAGATGGCTTCGGGCTAATTGAACCTGTCGGCAAAAATCACGTCCGGAAGAGAGCAGTTTTGGTTATTGCCTGCAGTGAAGGAATCGTGCCGGTCAGCTGGTTTCTGGACAGCTGCAGCTGCTGAATATTGTCCAGCCCCTGCAGCGGCGGGATCTCGCCGGAAAGTTTGTTGTTAATGGCAGAAAAGCCTTGAAGTGCAGTCAGCCCTTCCAGCGGAGGGATTGGGCCACTGAGCTGGTTATTGCTGACTTCGATGGATTCAAGGCTGTCCAAACCCTGCAGTGACGGGATATGCCCGGTCAGCTTGTTGCTCCCAGCATGGAACGTTTTGAGATTAACCAATCCCTGCAGTGACGGGATTGGCCCGCTCAGGTCGTTGTGGTAAGCCTTGAAGCTGCTGAGACTTGTCAATCCCTGCAGCGGAGGGATTGAGCCGGACAGCTGATTGTCCCCGATGGAAACCTCTCGAAGATGCTGCAAATTGTTGAGCGTCTGCGGCAAGCTTCCAACAAGGTTGTTGCTTATGAGATTTAATTCAACAACGTGCTCTTTGTCCATATCACACGTTACGCCGATCCAGCTGCACTCGGTTCCTTCCGCGTCGCCCCAGTGGTCGTTTCTGTGCCAGTTGTCACCGCCAGTGCTGTCATACAAATCAAGCAGAAACTGGCGCTCGCTGGCTGGAATATCGGCCAGTGCGGGCTGCATGAAAAAACCTCCGAGAACCGATACAGACAAGGCTGTTGCTGCCAGCCATTTCATGGTCAAAACAACATTCAAAACATTCTTCGCTGATTTATCCACTGACTTTCTCCTGTTGTGAATTCATCTGTTCTTTCCATTGCTTCATAAAGTCCGGTCGAAGCGCCGCTTGCCGCAGCAGTGTTTTCCACACCCGTTCAGCGAACTTCAAAACGGTCGGCAAAAATAACGGCAGCCTCGCCCAGAGCAATTTGCGGAACCGGCTCGGCATCTGTCCACTGGCCGTCGCCGAGCAAGCCGTGTCGCTTGTAGCCCCAGCAGCGAACCTTGCCGCCGCTGACAATGGCGCAGCTGTAGCCTGTCCCGGCCGCAATTTTCTGCACCCCGGAGTTCAGGCCCGCGACCGGCACCGCCTGGTTGAAGGTATCGGCGTCGCCTTCATGACCCAGCTCGCCGTTTGCGTTGCGCCCCCAGCACCAGGCGCCACCACCACTGATGGCGCAGTCGTGTTCCTTTCCGGCCGCCAGCGCGCTGACCGTGCCGGGCAGGCTCTGTATGGAAATCCTTGGTATATGGTCGCGCCCGGAGTAATAAGTCCCGAAGCAGCTCACACCGCCGCCGGTTTGAGCGCAGCCATGATCGTTGCCCACGGCCAGCAGGTTCACGCTGTCGCCGTCAAACGCGCTGATGCGCTGGGCCGTGAACAAGTTGCCGGAACCATACTGGTTGTCACCAAACTAGCCGCGGCTGTTGTTGCCCCAGCACCACAGTCCGCCACCCTGTTTGACGCCGCAGACATGGCTCCAGCCGGCAGCGATACGCAGAATATCCGTCCCCATTTCATTGGGCACCCTGGCATAGTCACCGAACCACGGTGGCCCGCCCCAGCAGGCCGCTGCACTCACCGAAGCGAGGTTTGTGGATACGCAGGTGATGAGCCCGCCTGCCTTGATATCGGTCAGGCTGCGATTGCCCAGGTTGGGCCCGTCACGCAAGGTGTCCATTGCCACCGGGGCGCTGACGACCGACTCAAATTCTTCAGTAAGCTGCAAAATGCTGTTGTCGCCCCAGCACCACATGCGGTTGCCGCTCTGGGTAAGGGCGCAGTTGTGCCGTTCACCGGCCGTGACATGACTTGTGGCACCGAGCCCGACCACCGGCTGCGGGGTGTGCTGCCAGTGCTTCGGCTCGTCCGGACCAAGGCCCAGCTGGCCCCTGCTGTTGTCGCCCCAGCAGCGCAGGCCACCGCCGGATAGCCGGGCGCAGGCATGATCGGCACCCAAAGCCAGCTGCACGGCGCCACTGACGCCTTTTACTTCAACCGGATCGTGCCGCCAATGCGTGGCATGACGATTGTTGCCGACCTGGCCACGGTCGTTGTTGCCCCAGCATTTCAACCGCCTGTCCTGGAGCACGGCGCAGGCGTGCTGGTCGCCGACACTGATGCTGCGCACGCCAGGGCCAAGACCGGGAACTGCGTTTGACGGCAGGGGGTCGGCATACAGCTGTTTGCCTGTGCCCAGCTGCCCGTTGGCCTGTCGCCCCCAGCAGTGCACCCGGCCGGCCTGGGTCAGCGCACAGCTGAAATTTCTGCCGCCTTCAACCCGGGCAACCGGATCGCTTAAATTGAGCACGTCAACCGGGCTGAAGTGCAGCTGGCTGTATGGCTGGTCATTGCCGATCTGCTGCTGTTCATTGTTGCCCCAGCAGCGCAGGCCGCTGGTCAGCTGCACACAAGTGTGGCTGTAGCCGAGCGCAAACCGGGCAATGCCCGAAGCAACCTGCACCGGAACCAGCGATTTGCCGGCCGCAAACGTGCCCGCACCAATCTGCCCGAAATCATTGGCGCCCCAGCACCACAGCTGGCCATTTGTGCGCAAGGCGCAGACATGCTCACCGCCGGCAGCAATGGCCTGTACCTGGGCAAGTCCCTGCACCACCACGGGCTCCGGGTTGTGCCAGTCATCGGTTCCATTGCCCATTTGCCCAAAGGCGCCCCAGCCCCAGCACTTTACCCGCCCGTCTTCCAGCAGCGCGCATGAGAATCCTGTCGGAGTGGCCGCCGATCCGCCGACGGCAATGGCCAAAACGCCCCGGTCAAGCCCGGTTACATGGGTGCCCGTCAAGCGATCGGTGGTGGAGCCATCGCCCAGCTGGCCATACTGGTTGTACCCCCAGCACTGCACCGCACCCTGCATGCTCAGCGCACAGGTGAAGTCAGGGCCGGCGGCCACCTGCTGTACGTCAGTCAGCGGCTGGAAGTTTTGCGCATGAAGCGCGGTTGAAAATCCTGCAGCAGCCCATAAAAGCAGGGCAATAAAACCATAAAAACAGAAAGGGAACCTGGTTGTCAGGCAAATGCAGCGGTGTTTTCTGCGCATGGCAAGGCACTCCCGAGTGAGTGCGCCCATGCATGTCCCCGGTTGTGCTGAAGATACTCTTTTTCAGCCGCCAATGGAAGCTGAAGCAGCGAACAGGCCGAAGGCACCCAGACCATGTGCCCTGCAAGAAAAGCATTCAATCAAGGACAAAAAATGCTTTGCCGCCTGGCGAGTCCTCAGCGCTCACCACGGCATTCGGGCCCGGGTTGCGCAGTGGCGCTGGCAAGAATCTCAAGGCTGTCATCATCCAGCAATACAAAGCGATCGCCGTTGCTGACCCACGGGCCGGTGGTGCTGCTGCCCTGCAATCTGGATGTTTTTGAATACAGCTTGCCGCGCTCATCATCCAGGCGAATCTGCAGTCGCCGGGCCGGCGTGCCGGCGGCATTCCATTCGATTTCGGCACGCAAGCGACCGGTGGCGCTGCAGTGTTCGCTGATCAACAGGGCCTGCAGCGACACCTGGCAGTCGGCGTTGAGCTGTACGGCTGTGGTTGCCAACACGTCACCGCTGTTGCCGTCGACCAGAAAGAAACTGTCGCCGTCGCGCACCCAGCGTCCGGTGGTTTTTTTGCCCTGCGCTCTGGACGTGCGCGAGAAAAGCTTGCCGTCTGCCGCGCCAAGGCGAATTTCAAGCGCTCCGCCATCGTGATTCTGCACGTCCCAGCTCAAGACCACGGCAGCCCGTTCTGCATCTGTACAGCGCTGTTCGGGCTGTGCCTTCAGTACAGCTTTTGTGCCGGCTTCCACATCAAGACGCCAGTCCATCAGCTCGCGCTGGTTGGGAGAAAACCTGACGCTGGCATTGCGCATGGTGGAATTGTAGCTGGAACGGTATATGCCCGACCCCTGATACCAGCCGCCCTCAAATACACCCGTGCCGGCTGTGCCGGGCGGGCTTGGTGTCCTGAATTCGCGATCATGATCCAGATGGTGGTGCCACGGAAGCTGGGCTTTGTTGATGGAGCGGGTCATGTGCAGGGCTGGTGGCGTGGAGCCAATATGAATGCCGCTGAATTCGCTGTATTCATCGAGCAGGCCGCCCGGATTGTGGCCCAGCTCGTGCGCAGGCGTTGCGCTGTTGGGAGAGCCGCCCTGAAGCCCGCCAGTGGCAAGTATGAATGAGTTGGCCCGGCCCGCCCGAATGGGCTGATTAATCATGACCACAACAACATCAAACGAGGGGAGCACCTCGTTGGCCAGCTGGGTGGCCCGGGTGTAATCAACGCTGAGCAGGGAACGCTCGGTTTCCCAGGTGGCATCCAGCAGAGTGTCGCGCGATTCAATCCTGCCCCTGCCCTCGGCATCGGCATCGACGTTCATCCCCGCCTGTTTTGACCAGGACAGCCACGACCAGGCCATAAACAGGTCGCGGTGATCGCGCCAGTAGTCATAGCCCAGCGCTGCGCGCATGTAGTCACGCACATTTGCCTGGAATATCTGCGCTTCGCCAATGTTGGGAAAGCCGTCGCCGTTGCGATCGACAAACGGCTCGTTGTCAACGGTCGGGTCCCTGCCAAAAATTGGTGGGTCGGCATCGCCATAGACCGCAAAAGGCTCATTGCCGTCCAGCACGCCATTGCCGTTCAGGTCGTAAAACAGCACGCCGTCCCACACGCCGTTGCCGTTCAGGTCGGTAAATGATTCGTCATGCTCGGTGTAGCCACTGCCAATAAACAACAGCTCGTAGCGCGCCGTTTCCGGGTCGCCGTAAACGCGCTGCAGCGTATCGATCTTTTGCGGCTCATCAACAAATTCAATGCGTTCCAGAACAACGTCTCTTTCAATGGAAGCGGAAACGTTTTCCAGCGTTTCCAGATGAGCAACAAGATTGTCGCTGGCCTCCGGCACCTTGAAGCGATATATGCATCCCGAGCAGGCCGGCACCGAAAACTTGCCGTCGCCCTCGGTTTCAGAGTAAACCATGGTCAGCGGCTCCATGGCCGCATCAAAGCTGTCGATAACAACCCCGGACAGGGGCTGCCCCCGGTCATCCCTGACCACGCCGCTCCAGCGCTGCTCCTGGTCCTGGCCGGGCAGCTCAAAGCGCAGGGTCATGCCGTCCTTGGCAACAAACGGATTGGTGGTAACGGCCGGTCGGCCCGGAAGCCGAATGCGCAGCTGGTATTCACGTCCGGCCGGTACATATATATTGCCGGTCAGGCTGTGCCCCCCGCGAGAGGCAACGACCTGGGGCAGGGCCAGAAACCGGGAAACAGCCACCACCTCACCTTCCCTGAGCAGCTCGTACAGCGCGGTTTCCAGCCGATCGGGCGTTCCCGGGAAATTGGCCGTAAATTCCTCAAGGCGAATCCTGGCAATGTCGTCGCTGTTGATCCGCAGCGTTTTGCTTGTCGAGCCATCAACCTTCAGCCCGGTTTCTGACACGCCCTCGAACAGCAGATACCCTTCTCGCCGGCTGGGTGTGGTAAAGCCCAGACCATCGGGCGCCAGCAAGACCTGATAGCTGCCCCGGGCCAGGGTCAGCTCGGCCTTGCCGTTGTCATCGGCCACAACCGAGGTTACAAAGCGTCCGTCCTGCCAGATGGCGGCCCGGCCGCGCGGCATGGGAAAACCCCAGGGGCCCAGCAGCTCCAGCTCCACGTCGTGCTGAACACCAATTTCAATATCCAGGCTCAGCACGTCTTCAGCGCCGGTTTGAAGCACAAGGGGCGGCTCCCACACCGTGTCTCTGACGCCAGCCTCAACCGCGTGATAAAAAGTGTTGCCGTGCAGAATCAGATCGGGCGCATCCTCTTCGGGAAAAATGCCGTCGGGGTCGGAGCGCGTCACGTGAACCGCTGCGCCACCTTCGGGCGCGGTGCCGGTAAAAACCACGTCGCGGTATCTGAGCCCCTCGCCACTGTGGGCGTCGGTGACTGTTCCAATAACATGAACACCCCCGCCGGGCGGATCTTCATCTGCGGGCGACACCGGCGCGGCGAGCGGGCCGTCTTCTGTTTGGGCTGCGCCGTCCTTTGTGTCTGCAGCTTGCGGGGCAGACCCCGGCCGGAACGGCAAAACGGGCAGACAGGGCTCAACTGCATCGGCCAGCCCGGGAACGGCAACCATGCGGCGCTGGCGGCAGTCCGGCGGCCTGCGGCCCGACTGCCGGCGCTGGTTCATCTGCCGCTGGGCACGAATGTATTCCTGCGCATCCACGCTGTCGCCGGTGTCGTCCGAAGTCCCGGCCGCACCTTCAGCTCCAGCAGAATTGGGCGAGCTGTTCATCCAGTCAAGAAACGCCGCCCGCTCGCGCCGGGCCGCTTCATCAAAATCCGCATCCAGATGGCGGCTGAAACGCACCCGTCCGCTCTCGTCCAGCAAACGCAGGCGGGCCTCGCCCGGGGGCACCGGGACGCGAACGCCCAGCTGAAACGACGCGCCGGGCGGCATGCCCGCTGCCAGTCCGGCGGGCGGGGGAAGATTGGCGAACCACAGGCTTTCCTTGCCAGCCTCTTCGATCAGCTCAACGCGCCAGGCGTGGCTGTGCGGAAGCGCTGCGGCAGGCTCGAACCTGGGCAGCCAGGTTGCACCGGCCAGCGCGACCTCATCGCCATTAAACTCAAAACTGAGAAGATAGCCGGAGCGCTGATCGCTGTCGGCAGCAGCCAAACCGGCTGACAGGGTAAACAGAACAAGCAAAGCCGCCACTTTGTGCATACAGCCTCTCCTTATCCGCCAAGTCTTTTATCCGCCAAGTTTTGTGCAAGCCTGTCCCGGCACGACCGTGCACGCCTGGTTTTCGGGGATGCGCCGAAACGCTTGTGAGATTCATCACAAAAACAAGAACATATAGCGCCGCCGCGCACTTGTCAACTTGACGCGCGGAAAGCAAATGCCTTCTGCCAGGGCGGCCTGCATTGAAAACCCGGTTCCCGCTGGAGCTGAAGATGGCGATGAAAGACCGGCCTAAACACCTGGAAGCGCCGCAGACACGCTGGCGTTGTCCAGTTCTCAACCAGCCGGCGGCCGCTTGGGCAACGCAACCAGGGTGACGAGATCCGGCAGGGTTGATTGCACGGTCAGCGTCAAATCGGCATCGCAGCCGTGGCCATCGTAAACGCGCACCATCCGGTCGGCGACCACGGGCTTGACGGGCCTGTCGCCACAGTGCATTTCAACTGCGGCCGGACGGGCCATGCCAAAGGTCATGTCGGTAACCACCAGCCATTCCTGTCCGCTGCTTTCAATGACATGCTGTCCCGTCCTGTCCTGCCCGAAATCGGCCGCCAGGGGCGGGTACCCGCGGTGCTTTTCCAGCCGCAGCGCCGCAGACGGGGTCAGCACCCGGCGGGCCCTGACCAGGCCCAGGCCGCCTGCCGTCTGCTGCGGCTGAATTCCCAGGCTTTCCAGCATGGGCAGCGCCAGCCCCAGCCAGTGCTGTCCATTTTCGTGCCGGCCGCCGGCCCGGAATTGGCCTTTTCCGCAGCGCAGCCGGGCTTCAATGGCATAGCTGTGGATGAGAGACACCGCATAGGCGCCGTGAACAACGGCATGTTCATGACTGCACAACCAGTCTGCGCTGGCAGAAGCGCCTGCAGCGGACAGGAACGGATGGGGCTGATGCGTTTCGGGCTGCGCGGTGACGTTGAACACCGGAAAGGTGGCAAAGGGCAAACTGGCCGACTGCTGACTGTTTGCGACCCCGGCCACAAGCGGCACGGTAAAAACCAGCACGGCAGCAGCAACGGCGGCCGCCGTCCTGCGGCCCAGGCGCAGCAGTTCAAGCCACCAGCTCCAGCCCGCAGCCGCAAGCAGCATCAGACAAAACCCGACGCCGGACACCATGTAGTGCGGATAAAACGAGCGAATCATGGCCAGCCCTCCCAGGCCCGCAACAACCGCTGCCAGCAGAACCAGGCTGATTCGGTCACCGGCGCGAATGCGGGCCACGGAACCAGTCGCACCCAGCACCACAATTCCGGCATAAGTCACTGCCAGCAGGCGCGCCGGCCACAGCGGCCATTTGGCCATGTACACAAGCCAGTACTCAAGCCCGCCGCCCGTCAGCGCCCAGGCCAGCGGCAGTACCTGGAAAAGCCGGCCCCGGGACTGAGCATGCCCCAGATAGTCGTTCAGCCCTGCCAACAGCCATCCGCCGGTTTTAATCTCATCAATTGCAGCCGGCACAAAAGGCAGCAGGGCCACCGCAGCCGCCAGCCCCAAAGTCCGCCAGCGCACCCCGCCCCGCTGCCAGCCTGAAACCGCCAGCCCCAGCGGCATGAATGCCAGCACCAGAGATGCCGGGTGGGCGTGCAGCGCCAGCGAGAAAAACATCGACATCAGAATCAGATGAACGCCACGCCCGGTTTTTGCAAAACGGACACCGGCCAAAAACGTGGCGGCCAGGCAGCTGCCAACCAGCACCGGATGGCTGATCAGAACAAACTGGTAAAGCGGCCAGGACGGAACGAGCAGAAATGCAGCCGCCAGCAGCCCGGTGGTTTGACCATGCCACTCGCAGCCGGCGCGCCAGGCCAGCCAGAATTGCGCGCTGGCCAGGGCGGCCACCGCCGCCACGGAGCCGACAACCTCCAGCCCCACAAACTGCATAAAGGCCAAAAACCAGTACCAGACCGGCCCCAGATAAAAGCTTCCCGCAAGCTCCGGCCCCTTCAGCGGCCATGCCCGGCCGGCCACCATGTCGGCCGCCACGCTCAAATCACGGGCCAGATCAAGGTGAAGAACGGAGTACAAACCAAGCGTCGTCACCAGTACAGACATGACGGCAAGCAGCAGCACATCGGCCACTGGCCAGCGCTTTTCAACGCTTTCAACGGCCCGAAAAGTCCAGCCCCTGTTGAGCAGGTAATTGCTGACCGGCACAGCCGCGAAAGCAACGAACTGCACGGCCAGGTAATGCAGCTTGAGCCCGTTGACGCCCACCGCCATGATCAGCACATTGAGCAGCAGACCCAAAACGGTGACCACCAAAAAACGCCCGAAGCTGGTAAACAGCGGTGCGCTGGACCTGAACACCCAGCGATACTGCAAGGTGAATGAAACCGCCACGCTGGCCGCAAACCCGGCCACCGAAGCCGGCACCGGCGCCGCCAGGCCGGCTTCAACCAGTGCCACCAGCACAGCCAGATGGGTCAGAAAGCTCAGGCCGCCGGCAATGCCATAGCGCCCCAGACGGGCATGGCCCTGCAGCCGGTCACGGGCGGCCGCCAGCCCCCGCCGGACCGCGCCGGTCATGGCGGCGCGCGGCGGGGGCCTGCTGTTCGCTGCCTTACGATGTAGCGCGGCCGGCGCTTGATTTCGGTGTGAATCTGTCCGATGTACTGCCCGATGATGCCAAGGGCCAGCATGATGACCCCGCCCTGAACAAGCAGCAGAAGAATCACGGTCGTAAAGCCTTCAACGGCCTGATGGCTGAACCAGCGCCACAGGGTTTGCGCACCGAGCACCAGCGCAAACACCATAAACCCCACGCCGGCCAGGGTCACGACATGCAGCGGCGCCGAGGTAAACGACACCAGGCTGCGTACGGCATAGGCGCCCAGGGCGCGGAGCGTAAACCGGGAATCGCCCGCCTTGCGAATTTCGGGCTCGAAGGGCAGCGCAACCTGCCGGAATCCCAGCCAGCCGCACAGCCCGCGCAAAAACAGATCGCGCTCCGGGAGGGCCAGCAAGTGCTCAAGCACCGGCTTCGAAAGCAGCCGGTAGTCGGTGGCGCCCACCAGATCCACCCCGGTCAAGCTGCTGAACAGGCGGTTGTACGCCGATGACATCAAGCGCTGATGCCACGCCTGCCCCCGGCGGCTGGTCTTGGTGGCCTCAACAATGTCGGCGCCGTCACGCCAGGCGGCAATCATGTCGGCAATCAGCGCCGGCGGATGCTGGCCGTCGCCATCCATGACAATCACGGCGTCACCATCAGCCGCTTCCAGCCCCGCCAGCATGGCGGCTTCCTTGCCGAAGTTTCGCGCCAGGGAAATGCCGGCAACTTCCGGCCGGCTGTCGGCCAGCTGCCTGATCACTGCCCACGTATCATCCGTTGAGCCGTCATCAACCAGCACAACCCGGGCAGACAGGCCGCAGGCCTCAACCCGTCTCACCACCTCGCCCACCAGCCCGTCAAGATGGCGCGCCTCGTTGAGCAACGGAATCACCACCGTCACCCGCTTGCTGTTCGTGCTTTCAGCGCTGTTCATTAAACCCGGACAAGTCATGTTGATGTGCACAGCCTATACGAACTGGGCCCGGCTTATACAGTGAAGCGGGCCAGAGAACAGTGCGCCATACGCTGCTGCCACCAGAGGCTGAGATGAACCCGGCCTTGGGTCTGCGCTTTTGTCAGAACGGTTGAAATTCCCCGAAAAAAACAGCAAAAACACACGGCGGCAAGCCCGCATACGCCTCGTATATATTCCACAGACATGAGTTCGGTTCATAGAAACATTCAGCTTTCAACAGGGGCAACCCACAGCTTGAGTTCTCCCGGATTGGGCAGCTTATAGGGTATGCCCATCAACTCAAACGGAAGCTCCATGTCTTTTGCCTTTTCAAGCTCCAGATCCAGCAGTCCGTTGTGCTCGCAATACATGGCAACCAGTTTCAGATAGCGCCTCAAGAGCAGAATGGAGGGCATCCGATTTTTTGAAGCAAGCCACGCCAGCACGTCCCGATTGCCCTTGGAGCTGTTGCAGGATATGCATGACCACACCACGTTATCCGCGCTGTCCGGGCCGCCCCGGGACCTGGCAATCAGGTGATCCATATGAAGGCGGCTGGTGGCGCCACAATAACAGCAGCACTTCGGATAGCGGTATTTGACCTTTTCATCATCGAGCAGCGTGCGCATGCTCATTGATCCGGAAACCAGCCCCTTGAACAACTTGGCGCGCACCATGTAATTGACTCTTCCGTAGCTGGATGCGCCCAAATTGACCGCCGAGTGCGCTGCGGCCAGGTTGGCGTACGACCAGGCAATGTGCTCCCTGACGACAGTTATTTTTGCCATGCCTTCCCCAAACGACTGTTTGGCTGCCAGTTTAAGGTCCGGGCGCGCTCAATGGAATACGAGCGCTGCCCTAGCCCGAATGCACTCGGGCAGACGCCGGACGACGGCGCTGCAGCAGGGCCACCGGCAGCGTCAGGATGGATGCACAGGCAGCGGCCAGCAGTGCGGCGGGAAATGACAGCCCGGCGGCGATGGTGCCGACCAGGACGGAGCCGATGCCGGTGCCGGAGTCGAAGCCGATGTTCCACACTGCGCTTGCGGTGTCGTATTCATCGCGGCGCACCGCCGACAGCGACAGCAGCAGCGTAAGGTTCTGCAGCCCGCCGTAGGCAACTCCGACCAGAGTCATGCCGAGCAGAAGCGGCACGGTGCGGGTGGCGAGCGGGTCGGTAACCGCCACAGCGGCCAGCACCAGGCCCGCAACGGTGAACAGAATCAGCGGCCACACAAAGGCCTGCGCGCCGTGGCGGTCGGCGAGCGCGCCCAGACGCCAGCGGCTCAGCGCGGCGGTTGCTGTCAGCAGCGTCAGCCCGGCCACCGTGGCGGCCGGCGCGGTGCTCATCTGCGGCACAAAGGTCAGCAGCGCGCCACCCGCCAGGGTTACGCCAAGCAGGATAACCATGGGCGGCACCAAAGCGCGGGCGAGATGACCAAACCGCCCCTGCCCGGGCGGCTCGCCTTCCTTGTTCTTTTCGCCCGAATGAATTGGATTTGCAGGCTGGCCTGATACGGCCGGCGCGGGCGCTGTCCGGTGCTGCTCCTGTTTTTGATCCTGTTTTTGACCCTGTTTATGCTCCTGCGCCTGCAGCACGCGCCCGAGCCGCGGGGCGGCGCCAACGGCAAGCACCGGCAGGGT
>Ga0209487_1001876_pt1 | contig 17416 bp, 12 predicted proteins | sample Poulit2012_FD_187524 | JGI IMG/M metagenome (GOLD analysis project Ga0209487, IMG submission 187524) | Agricultural soil microbial communities from Georgia to study Nitrogen management - Poultry litter 2012 (SPAdes) (version 2) | ecosystem: Environmental > Terrestrial > Soil > Agricultural land...
GTCAAAGATGTGCTTTATGCCACAAGCAGCGAACGCGTTGAGCCAGTACCGAGTTGGCGCGTGCGGATGATGCCCTCGATTTCTCCCGCCGATGAGATCGAATCCGTGCTGCAGGTAATGCAGCGCACCGGTGCCCACATTGCGCGTGTTCTAGACGAAAGTAGCGGTGAACTGCTCGGAGCGGTCTTCCTAGAAGACGTCATCGAAGAACTGGTGGGGGAAGTGCGAGACGCGATGCAGCGCATGTAATCATAGGTTGCGCTGTCTTACTACCAATGACAATTGCTACTAGACCAACGCTGAAAATTTGGTTACGATCTTATAACTTGTAACTGACAAAACCCCTTTTGAGGCCCTCCACCTTGATTAACGCGCCCGAGTCGCGCCAGTCGGTTCAAAACCAAGAAGGTTTGAGCAGACGTGCGCGCCGAGAACTAGAGCGAGATCGCTCTCGACCCAAAATTTTGCGACCCTTCGCACGCATCGCTCGCAAAGTCGGATCGCCAACCACCGTAATTTCGCGCATGGCACTGGTAGGTGCGCTGGCGGGTATAACGATCGTGATCCCCGTTCAGGGTGGGATCCTCCCAGGTGATGCCACGTTCTCGCTGGCCGCTCATTCGGAGCCCGCAGAACCCGAAGTAGTCACCGAACTCTCTGGCCCGTCCACGCTTGATATTTTGAGCGCCGAAGCGGAGGCCGAAGGCGGCATTGAACTTACAGAAGAAGACATCCGGTCGCGCGAACTCGTAGTGGCCAGCCGGCTGGCTGCCCGCGAAGAACTCCCAGGCTGCGACCCCTCGGGTCCGTTTACGGGCAGCAACGGCAATTTGCCGGATTCGACGCTCTGCGCGGTATGGGACGGCACAAAGTTCCGCTCCGATGCGGCTATGGCGCTCACGGATCTCAACCAGGACTTCCGCGCCCAGTTTGGACGCGATATCTGCATCACCAGTGGCTACCGCACCTTCGCACGCCAGCAGTCACTCAAACGCGAACGGGGATATTTTGCAGCTACCCCGGGTCGCTCCCAGCACGGCTGGGGCCTGGCCGCTGACCTATGTAGCGGGGAAAGCCGCTCCGGCACAGTTGAGTGGAAGTGGATGGAGCAGAACGCTCCGGTCTACGGGTGGGATAACCCCGACTGGGCACGCCGCGGTGGATCCGGACCCTATGAGCCCTGGCACTGGGAATTCTCTGCGGAGTAGTTCCGCTACTTTTCTTTAGCGCGTTGCTCAAGAGCGCGCGCCAACGCTGGCAGCGCTACCTCGGGTGGCGCGATATCGGCCGTCTCGGGAGCCAGCTGCTCAATATTCCGCAGCAGCTCATCAGCTATCTGCCGCTCCGATGCGCTCGGCTCGGGAACCGGCGCCGGTGTGCGCCGTGGCGTTAACTCGGGCATGAGATGCCCCTTTCCACCAATGACTGTGCGGTACGGGCTCACCGCATATAAGCAATTTTGCTTCGCTTATAGAGTTGAGCGTGTTCCCGTACCGCACGGCCACTTCTTCTAGCTATTACGCCGTGGCGGGCGCCTCCTGCTTCTCCTTCTTGACGTTCTTGGCAGGGGCAGCCGCTGGGGCGTTAAACGGCTTGGTGCCGTAGTACGAAGCCCGCATGATTTCCGACATGTCATCCAGCATCGGCATGCGGGGGTTTGCGGGTGCGCACTGGTCTTCATAAGCATTCATCGCCAAGTCCGGCAGACTATTGATGAACTCTTCTTCGGACACACCCAGCTTCTTGAAACTGTCGGGGATGCCGACCTTCTGGCGCAGGTCTTCTACCGCTTTGGCGTAGGACTCGACGCCTTCTTGCGGGGTCGCCGCTGGCAAGCCGAGCATGTGCGCAATCTGCTGGAAGCGCTCGGGAGCCACGTAGTGCTCGTATTTTGGCCAGCTCGTCAACTTCGTGGGAACCGTGCCGTTGTACCGGATTACGTGCGGTAAGAGCACCGCGTTGGTGCGGCCGTGCGCAATGTTGAAGGTCGAGCCCACGGTGTGAGCCATCGCGTGCACGATACCCAAGAACGCGTTACCGAACGCCATTCCCGCGATTGTGGCCGCATTGTGCATCTTTTCTTGCGCATCGGGCGAGACTTCCCGCTCGTTGACCGCGGCTTCGAGATTGTCAAAGATGAGGCGAATGGCTTGCAACGCCAGGCCATCGGTGTAGTCGTTGGCGTAGACAGATACGAACGCCTCGGTCGCGTGGGTGAGAGCGTCGAAGCCCGAGTCGGCTGCCAAGAACTGCGGCATATCCGCGCACAGCACCGGGTCGACGATCGCGACCGTCGGGGTCAGCGCGTAGTCGGCCAGCGGGTACTTACGCCCCGTTGCCGTATCGGTGATGACCGCGAACGGGGTGACCTCCGCGCCGGTTCCCGAGGTGGTGGGAACACATACGAGCTTGGCGAGTTCGCCCAAGACCGGGAACTTGAAGGCGCGCTTGCGCACGTCGAAGAATTTTTCCTTCATGTCTTGGAAGTCAATCTCGGGGTGTTCGTACTTCAGCCACATAACCTTCGCGGCATCCATGGGCGAACCGCCGCCGAGGGCGATGATGGTGTCCGGGTGGAACTGACGCATCAGTTTCGCGCCGCGTTGGACTGTTTCGACACTCGGTTCGGGTTCGATGTCATCGATGATTTGCAGCGCCACCTTTTCGGGCCGGCGTGCTAAAACGTCGAGCACCTTATCGACGAATCCAAGTTCCGTCATCGTGGTGTCCGTAACGATCGTCACGCGGGTGACGTCATACATTTCGGCCAGGTATCGGATGGCATTGGGTTCGAAGTATGTCTTGGCTGGAACCTTGAACCACTGCATGTTGTTATTGCGCCGTCCGATGCGTTTGATGTTGATCAGGTTGATGGCCGAAACGTTATTCGAAACCGAGTTGCGGCCATAGCTGCCGCAGCCCAGCGTGAGCGAGGGGATGAACGCGTTATAGATATCGCCAATCCCGCCCAGCGAACTGGGAGCGTTCCAAATAACCCGCACCGCCTTGACCAGGCGCCCGAATTCCTCGACCAGGGCCTCGTCCTTGGTGTGAATAGCAGCCGAGTGGCCCAGACCGTCGAATTCGACCATCTGCGCCGCCATCCGGAGGCCCGCGGCCGTGTTGGGTGCGCGCAGCACCGCCAAGACCGGAGCGAGTTTCTCCCGGGTGAGGGGCTCATCGGGGCCAACGTGGTCGACGTCCACAAGAATTACGGAAGTGTCAGCGGGAACGGTGAAGCCGGCCATTTCCGCGATCTTGGTCGGATGTTGACCCACGATCGCGGCGTTGAGGGCCGCGCCGGCGCAGTTCTTGCCGGCGGTGACGCCAAAGATGAGTTGTTCGAGCAGCTTCTTCTCTTCGGCGTTAGCGCGGTAGGCGTGCAGTTTGGTGAACTCTTCGATGGCTTCATCAAAGATTTCCGTGTCGAGGATCACGGCCTGTTCCGAAGCGCAGACCATGCCGTTGTCGAATGCTTTGGACAGCACGACATCGTTCACGGCGCGCTTGAGTTTCGCGCTCTTCTCGATATAGACGGGCACGTTTCCGGCTCCGACTCCCAGCGCAGGTTTTCCGCAGGAATATGCGGCCTTGACCATCGAGTTTCCGCCCGTGGCCAGGATCAGCGCGATCCCGTCGTGGTTCATCAACTCATCGGTCGCCTGCAGGGAAGGGGCGGTGATCCACTGGATGCAGTGTTCGGGAGCGCCCGCCTCCACCGCGGCATCACGCACAATTTCGGCCGCCGCAATGGAGGATTCCTGGGCAGCGGGGTGGAAGGCAAAAATAATCGGGTTGCGGGTCTTGAGCGAAATCAAGGCCTTGAAGATCGCGGTCGACGTGGGGTTGGTGACCGGAGTGACCCCGGCGATGACGCCCACGGGCTCAGCGATTTCGACGATGCCTTCAATTTCGTCCCGGCGGATGACACCCACGGTGCGCATTTCGGCCATCGAGTGCGTGACGTGCTCACACGCGAAAATGTTCTTTACGGCCTTATCCTCAAACACTCCGCGGCCGGTTTCGTCAATTGCGGCCATCGCGAGAGGCCCGTGCTGATTCAGGGCCGCCACGGAGGCTTTTTTGACGATGCGGTCAATTTGTTTCTGGTCGAAGCGGTTGAACTCGCGCAGGGCAACCAGCCCCTTGCGGACGAGTTGATTTACCTCGCTCGACGCAGTGTTTTTCGTGCTGGGTTCCGCTTTGACTTTGGCCTGCGCAGCAGGCGTTTGAGCAGCATTTGTTTGGGTGGTCATCTTCGCCCCCGTTGTAGAAGTGGATTGATATTGCTAACGCTAGTGGCGGTTTTTGATATTGGTTCCGGCTTAGGTCCCACGGGCTTTGGTCCCAGTGATCGGACGAGTTTTCCCCAGGTTTGGTTGCTTATGGACGGCGATGTCCCACCAGGCAGATACGCTCGCCTTGGTACCGGACTTCTTCGAGCACGGGGTGAGGCGTGAGGTTTTTACACACAGCGGATTGGCAGCTGGGCATGACCCGCCACTTTTTGGATGCCGATGCGCAACCGCGGTACACCCAGGCGCGCATCGACGTGATCGGGCGGCTGGGGGAGTTGGCGCGGGAACAGGAGTGCGCATTCATTTTGGTGTGCGGGGACGTATTTGAGTCCAACCATCTAGCTCCCCGCGTGATCAAGCGGGCCTTGGAAGCTATGCGCGCGGTGGACGTCCCCATTTATTTGCTGCCCGGCAACCATGACCCCTTGGATGCGGGTTCTGTTTATGTGAATCCGATTTTCCGCGATGCGCTTCCCGATAACGTGCACGTGCTGGGCGATTCGGAACCGCTCGCGGTGGGCGCGGGGATTGAACTGATTGCTGCGCCGTGGTTTTCCAAACACCCGAACCACGATTTGGTGCAACAAGCGCTCGAGAAGTCGGCACCTGATCCCGCGCCGGCGGGAATAACTCGCATCGTCGCGGGCCACGGCATCGTGGATACCCTGAGCCCTGATCCGGATAACCCGAGCCTCATTTCGTTGGAATATATGGAGTCCGCGCTTGCCGAGCGGCGGGTGCACTTCGTGGCACTGGGGGACCGCCACTCGGTAACGGATGTCGGATCGAGCGGCGCGATCGCGTATTCCGGCGCCCCAGAAGTCACCGATTTTGATGATGTTGAGATCGCTTCGGGGCACGCCACCGTCGTCGATTTGAGCGAACCAACCCGGCCCGCAGTCACGCAGCATGTCGTGGGCCAGTGGCGGTTCATAACCTTTCGCGAACTGCTGGCCGGAGGGGAAGATGTTGACCGGGTACTAGCCACGCTCGAGGCGGTGCCGGATAAGGACCGCACGGTAGTGCGCTACGGACTGACAGGCACCTTGGCGGTGGCAGATAGCGCGCGTTTAGATGCGGGGTTGGCGGCATTGCAGGAAGTCTTCGCGGCGCTCAATCAATGGGACCGCCACACCGACTTAGCGGTGTATGTCGATGATGAACAATTGAGCGATCTGGGCGTGGGTGGGTTTATTTCGGAGGCGGCCGGGGAACTCAATGATCTGGCCCAGGAGGCCGGGGAGGACAGCGGGCCGCGCGATGCGCTGAGCCTGCTGTACCGCTTGGCGGGAGGTGCCCGATGAGATTGCACAGTTTGCACCTGAAGAACTTCCGCGGAGTCGAAGACCGCAAGGTGGAATTTCCGCAGCGCGGCGTCGTAATTGTGCAGGGCCCCAATGAGGTTGGCAAAACCTCAATGATGGAGGGCCTCGACCTGCTGCTGAACGAAAAAGACAGCACCAAAAAACAGGCGGTCAAAGATGTGCAACCCGTGGGCCGCGATGTGGGAGCGGCGGTAACGGCGGAGATTTCTGCGGGCGAATACCGTTTCATTTATTCCAAGCAGTGGCTGAAGAACCCGGTGACGGAGCTACAGATTCTGCAGCCGCGGCCCGAATCGGTGACGGGGGTGGAAGCGCACGACCGGGTAGCTCAAATTCTGGGCGAGGCCGTGGACATGGAGCTATTTGATGCGCTGCGCGTCATGCAGGGGCGGCAGGTCGACGTGCAGGTAGAACTACGCGGAAATTCGGCCTTGCGCGCCGCGCTCGAAGCCGCCTCTGGGACCGCGTTTTCCCATGACGAGGGAGTCGAAAATCTCGTCGCGGCCATTGAAGCGGAATATTTGAAGTACTTCACCGCTCGCGGTAATCCCACCGGCGAACACCGCGACAGCGAGAAAGAATTAGCAGCCGCGCAAGCAGTCGTTGCGGACGCGCAGACAGCCTTGAGCGAGGCTGATGCCCAAATCTCGAAACACGAGCGGCTGCAAGATGAAGTATCGACTTTGGTCGAGAGTATTGTCGGCGCTCGCCAAAGCTTGGCGGAGCATCAAGAACGCTTCGATGAATTGACGGAACACACGGCGGCTGTCGCCGAAGCCCAGGCACAGCTCGCAGCGGCGCAAGAGAAGGTAGCAGTAGCGGAGCTTGCCCACGAGGAACGCGCCACTTTGCGGGCAGCCCATGAGCAGCGCAAAACAGAGGCTGAAAATAAGGAGCAACAAAATCAGGCGGCGTCCAAACGCGTGGAAGTTGCTCAAGCGGATTTAGCAAAGCAGACGGAACTGCATACGGAATTAGATACGGCACTAAAAGTGCTGCGTGAACGGGCAGCGCGGCTTGAAAAAACAGTTACCCAGGCCCAGCGCCGCGCAGAATGGAAACAAACCGCGCAGCGCCTCGCCGAGGTGACCGCGGCAACGAAGCGGCGCGACGCTGCCGACGCTGCTTTGGAGGAGTTCAAAGTCGATGATCAACTGCTAGATCGCATCCGGGAAGCCGATAAGCAGGTGCAAATCGCCGCCACAGTGCTGCGAGACAGTTCAGCGCAGCTCACGGTCTCGGCGCGGGAATCGGAGCGAATTACTGTCGACGGTTCCGACGTTGAGGTTGGGGCCAGCGAGAGTTTGCAACTAGCGATCAGTGAGCCAATTACGCTGGGAATCGGCACAAATATCACGGTCGCCGTGACGCCCGCCCACGATGGGGAAAACCGTGCCCAGGCGCTCAATAAAGCAGAACAAGAGCTGCAAGCCGTTCTCCGCGTAGCCGAGGTCGAGGACCTGGCAGCAGCGCTGGAGTCGAATACGAAGTATCGGCAGAATTTGAGCGAAAAAACGGCGGCCGAGAGCCAACTAACCGGACTCCTGGGCAGCGATAGCCTCTCCGGTTTGCAGGCCCGGGTCGAGCTGTTAGAAAAACAACTCGATAAAGCTGGGGGAGATGACGAGGCAGCAGATGCCGACGTAGAGCAACTGAGCGCGGAATTGGCAGAGATGCAAGATGATTTGGTCACCTCGGAGGAAGAACTCACTGCCGCGCAGGCAGCGAAAGTTGAGCTGCAAGAAGCCGTGACCACCGCCCGAGTTGCCGCAGCCACTGCGCGCAGCGAAAGGGATTCTGCCGCTGCAGAATTGCAGCGCGCCGCGACCGAATTGGCGGCTGCGGAAGAAAAAGTATCCACCACCGACCTCGACGCGGCCCGCACTGCGGCGCGCACTGCTTGTGCCGAGGCGGAGGCCGCCTTCGAAGCAAAGCAGCAGGAACTGGCCAAGCACGACCCGGAACTGGTTGAAGAGCGCCTCAAGAATTCGAAACAGGCTGTAGCGCGGTTAGCGGAAGAGCACGAAGAGTTAAGCGCGGATATTAACCGCTCCCAGGGGCAGTTGGAACTTATCGGAACTCAGGGGCGGCAAGAGGCACTTGATGAGGCGCTCACGGCGCTGGAGGCGGCGGAACAAAAGCGAAATCGCATCGCAAGGCAGGCCCGGGCGGCGCAACTATTGCATGACACGGTTCAGCGTTATCAGCAGGAGACTTGGCAGCGATACGTGGCGCCTTTCCAGGAGCGCATGAGCGGGCTGGGCCGACTCGTATTTGGCCCGGACGTGCAATTTGAGATCAGCCCCGACCTGGAAATTATGAACCGCACCCTAGCTGGGCGCACCGTGCCATTTCCGGCGCTTTCAACGGGCGCGCAAGAGCAGATAGGAATTCTCAGTCGCCTGGCCTGCGCCCAGCTGGTGTCCAATAACGGCGGCGTGCCGGTGATGATCGATGACGCACTGGGAAATAGCGACCCAACCCGGCTGGAGGGGCTGGGGGCGGTGCTGACGCGCGCGGGCCGCGATGCGCAGGTCATTGTTTTAACCTGCACGCCCGAGCGGTATCGCGACGTGGGAGAGGCCTCAGTTATTCGGCTTTAAATTACCGCGCGTACGCAGCCGCACTCGGGGGAGGGGCGGCGCGGGAATTGGTCCCTCCGGGAAACCGGAGACCAGCCCATAACGAGTCGGATCCACGCCACTGCGCGGCGCGCCCTGCTCGTCATATTGCTGGACAGTTTGCATCCACTCATCGCGGGCCGCGACGACTTCTTCATGGCTGCGGCCGATGAAGTTCCACCACATTACGATTTCTTCTTCAAATGGGGCCCCGCCCAACAGCATGAAACGCGCCGCTGCGGTGGCGCTGATCGGCAGCGTCCGCGGGCCAGGCGGTAAATAAACCAGTTCCGAGCGGGCCAGTTCGTGGCCATGGACGCGAATACCTGGCGTATCGGCGAGAACGCCGTATTCAAACTGGGGGTCGATTTCTAGGGTTATCTCCGCGCCCGCAGCCAGCGTGATTTCCGCGCCCACGAGCGGGCTGTACGTCTTGGTGGGGGCGCGATGCCCCATCAAATCACCCGCTAAGACCGTTACCGACGCACCCGGGAGCGCGAAGCGCGGTAAATCGCTGTGCCCCAGATGCTCGAAATGCGGGGCGACACCTGCAGCGGAGGCGGGAAGCGCCGTCCATAATTGCACGCCGTGCAGCGTGGGTGGGCGATCTGCCGGAGATCCCTCGGAGTGGGAAATTCCGTGCCCCGCGGTCATCAGATTCAATTCGCCCGGGCGCACGCGCTGGACGGTCCCGAGGGAATCGCGGTGCTCAATCTCGCCTGCAAATAGCCACGTGACCGTTTGGAGAGCGGTGTGCGGGTGGGGCGCAACCTGCATGCCGCTGCCGATCGTGACGTCATCGGGGCCGTAATGATCGGCAAAACACCACGCGCCCACCATCGAACGCGCTCGATGCGGAATTGTGCGCCGGACCGTCATGGCGCGAACCCCGCCCAGCGGAACCTCGCGGGCGCTCACCACTTCTAACTTCTCCCGGCATGGCGAATCCTGGCCAATTTCGGTTTCTTTGGGAGCCAATTCAAGGTTCGTCATTACCGCATTGTCTCATTCATGTGGTTATTTAGTAGGGTAAGCGATTTGATACGGGTCCCAATGGTGGAACCGAAAATTACCCGCAATCTTTTGATGTTCGCAGCGCTCCTAGTGTGATGCGTGAACAAACCTATGGGAGTGCAGAATGACCGAAGAAGTAGAGCCCGCTGGCTGGCGTCGCGCAAGCATTTACGATGTTGCGCGCGAAGCGGGGGTCTCGCATATGACGGTCTCGCGGGTTTTGAACCACCATCCGAATATTCGGGAATCGACGAAGAAGCGCGTCCTCGAAGCGATCGAAACCACCAACTACATGCCCAGTTCCATTGCGCGGGCGCTCGCGATGCAGCGGGCGATGCGCATCGGTGTTTTGGTCGATAGTCCGGTCCAATATGGCCCCAACTCGACGCTGCGAGCACTGGAAAGTGCGGCCCGGGAACACGGATACATGATTAGCTCCGTTTCGTTTTCGGGCTCGGATGATGAAGATTACGTCGAGAATGGAATTGTCGAGCTCGTGACGCAGGGCATCGACGGCATTTGTGTTATCGCTCCCCGCTTATCGTCACTAGATAAGGTGCGTCGCAAAGCGCCGGGGCTGCCCACCGTGGTGGTGCAACCAGAATCGGCAGCCGATATGCACACCGTTTCTGTTGATCAGCGCGCTGGAGCCGAAGCCGCGGTCAAGCACCTAATTGATTTGGGACACGAATCGATCCTGCATCTGGCCGGGCCGCTCGACTGGCACGACAGCCGGGTGCGTGCGGAAGCCTTTGTCGCGACCTTGGAAGAAGCGGGCCTGGAAGTGCGCGAACCCGTCATGGGGGACTGGTCCTCTGATTCGGGCTATGAAATTGGCAAGACGCACCCACTGGATGGTGCGACAGCGATTTTCGCGTCCAATGACCAGATGGCGCTCGGGCTCGTGCACGGTCTGCTCGAACGGGGGCTGCGGGTGCCAGATGATGTGAGCATCGTCGGTTTTGACGACCTACCCGATGCGCGCCACTTCTTGCCGCCGCTGACTACCGTGCGGCAAAACTTTTCGGGACTGGGCGTGCGGGTGATCGAATTGCTGGTGAAAGCAATCAAGGGCGGCGAAGCACCCTATGCGCGGGAACTAATTGAGCCCAAATTGATCGTGCGGGCCTCTTCTGGAGCGGTCCCAAGTGGCACCACGCACCAGTAGTAGGGGCAACGTCCCTGTTTTCCGGCGCTACGGACAACAACTGACCGGCTCGAAAACCGCGTGATTTCGCGCATGAGCTCGCAAGAACTTAGTTAGCAGTAACAATATGGTAACGCGAACTTGCTTTTTCATTTGTTAGCGCTCACACTAGTCATGAGCTCACGAAAGTCTTGAGTACGCAACTTGCATCACCTGCAAGTTCTCAACGATGAGAGGGAAAATACATGAAGAAGTTACGCGGTATTACAGGGGTCATCGGCGCAGCAGCGCTCGTCCTAGGCCTCGCGGCTTGTGGCGGCGGAGACTCCAACGGCGGTAACGGCGGCGACGGTGGCGAAAGCAACGGCGGCGGCGCGTCCAGCGATGGCGAGCTGACCACAATTGGCTTCGTTGCAGTTGGCCCTGAAGGTGCATGGCGCCAGGCGAACGAGACCAACATCCGTGAAACCTTCACCGAGGAAGCGGGCTACGACCTGAAGTTTGCTCCCGCAGCCGACCTGGACCAGAAGTCACAGATCGACGCCTTCACGTCATTCGTTGACCAGGAAGTCGACTTGATCCTGCTGTCCGCTACTGAGGGCTCCGGCTGGGAATCCTCCCTGGAGCTGGCACAGGAAGCTGAAATCCCGGTAGTCCTGATTGACCGTGGTATCGAACCGGACAACACGGATCTGTACGTAACCCGTATTGCACCGGACAACATCGAGGTTGCGACCTCTGTTGCCGAGTGGGCCGTTGACCAGTTCCCCGATGGCGCCAACTACGTGACCCTCGAGGGCCCGGCTGGCGTTTCGGTAGTTAACGAGCGCAATGAGGGCTTTGACGCCGTCATGGCAGACAACCCCCAGCTAGTACAGGTTGATGCCCAGACCGCTAACTGGTCCACCGAAGAAGCCAAGAGCGTCTTCGAAACCATCCTGAAGGCGAACAACAACGACATCCAGTTCGTCTTTGCACAGAACGATGAAATGGGCCTTGGTGCGGCACAGGCAGTTGAAGAAGCCGGCCTCGTACCAGGTGAAGACGTCAAGATCGCCACGATTGACGGAACGAAGAACGCTCTCGAAGCACTTGCCGCAGGCAAGCTGAGCTTCGTCGCTGAGTACAACCCCATCTTCGATGATGTTGCTCTCGACGTTGTTGAGAAGGCACTCGCCGGTGAGTCTGTAGAGTCTTACATCATTGTTCCGAGCGAAACGTTTGATTCACCTGAGGCTGCAGAAGAAGCACTTCCGAACCGTGCGTTCTAAGCAGCAGCGCAGCTAGTTCAAGCGGTGCGAAAATGAGGTGGCGCTGGTTAGCTCCAGCGCCACCTCAAACCCCATATTTAAAAAGGGAGTTTGGCAATGGCAGAGCAGCCAATCGTCGAGATGCAGGGGATCTCCGTAGAGTTTCCCGGCGTGAAAGCACTCGACGACGTGAAGTTCCGCCTCTTTCCTGGTGAAGTCCATTCACTCATGGGTGAGAACGGTGCTGGAAAATCCACTTTGATTAAGGCCCTTACCGGGGTATACCAGGTGGATTCTGGCGACATCTATGTCGCCGACAAGAAACGCAGTTTCAAAAACACGAGCGATGCCCAACACGCAGGGGTGTCGACGGTTTACCAAGAAGTAAACCTGTGCACGAACCTGAGCATCGGCGAAAACGTCATGCTTGGCAATGAAGTTCGGGGCCCACTCGGAATCAATTGGCGTGCGACGCATCGCGAAGCAAAAAAGGCTTTGGCGCGTCTCGGCCTCGATCACCTCGATCCGAAACTCCCACTCAGCACGCTCTCTATCGCGTTGCAACAACTGGTCGCCATCAGCCGGGCACTAGTAACTGACGTAAAAGTTTTAATTCTCGATGAGCCGACTTCCAGCCTCGACAGCGCGGAAGTAGAACAGCTCTTCGAAGTAATTCGGCAGCTGCGCGACGAAGGCGTGGCAATTCTCTTCGTCTCGCACTTCCTTGATCAGATTTACGAGATCAGCGACCGCCTTACGGTCTTGCGTAATGGCCAGTACATCGGCGAGTACCTCGTCGAAGACATGGGCCGAGCGGACCTGATCTCGGCGATGATCGGTAAAGAAATGGCCACGCTGGAGGCCCTCGAATCAGAGGCCGCCAAGTCCACTCGCGACCGCACGGTTGAGCCCATTTTGTCCGCTAAGGACGTCTCACGCCGCGGTGGCATTCAAAAAACTTCGGTTGATCTCTTTGAAGGTGAAGTCGTCGGATTCGCCGGCCTGCTGGGTTCAGGGCGCACCGAACTCGCGCGGCTGCTCTATGGCGCCGATAAGACCGAGACCGGCGAGATCAGCTACCAGGGCAAGAAGATCGACCTCAAAGACCCCATGACGGGTCTGATGAACCACATTGCGTACTCAACTGAGAACCGGCGCGATGAGGGAATCGTCGGCGACTTGACGGTGCGCGAAAATATGATTTTGGCCGCGCAGGCTAAGCGCGGCTGGGCCAAGCCGCTGACTCGTAAAGAGCAGAGCGAGATCGTTGATCGCTATATCGGCGCATTGAACATTCGTCCGCCGGATCCCGAGCGTCCCATCAAGAACCTCTCTGGTGGTAACCAGCAAAAGGTTCTGCTAGCTCGTTGGTTGGCCACCGAGCCTGAGCTGCTCATTCTCGATGAGCCCACCCGCGGTATTGACGTGGGAGCCAAGGCTGAGATTCAGGAATACGTCACGACCCTGGCCAAAGACGGTGTGACCGTTGTCTTTATTTCGTCAGAGCTGGACGAGGTCGTGCGGCTTTCAGAGCGCATCGTGGTTTTGAAGGACCAGGAAAAAATCGGGGAAATCGTCAACGGCCCCGGTGTTAGTGCCCAAGACATCGTTGACCTAATTGCAAAGGACTCCGTTGAGGAGAGTCGAGAGGTTACCGGCGACATGGCTGAGGGGGTCGAGGCGTGACCGCCAATCGGACCAATAAGTTGAAGGCGCTAATTCAGCAGCCTTATATGTGGGGCGTAATCGCAATCGTCGCCCTGCTCATCATCAACCTGATTAAAGATCCGGGCTACCTCGCGATTTCGATCAGTGACAGCGGAAATCTCGTTGGAAATACGATTGACATTCTGCGCTCTGCCGCACCGATCCTGATGATCGCCGTCGGCATGACCCTGGTCATTGCTACCGCTGGTATTGACCTATCAGTGGGATCGATCATGGTCGTATCGGGCGCGGTTTCCATGGAGTTCCTCAAAGGATCGGAATCAGCTAATTCGATCGGAACGGCCCTGGCCGCTTTGGGACTGGCACTGGCTATCGGTACCGTCCTGGGAACGATAAACGGCATCTTGGTCGCCTACGTGCGCCTCCAGCCGTTTATTACCACCTTGATTATGATGCTCGCCGGTCGCGGTATCGCAAAAGTTATTACGGGTGGGCAAAACACTGCTGCCGGAAGCACGCCATTCCGCTGGATCGCAAATGGTTATGTCTTCGGTTTTCCGGTGGTGTTCCTGTTCGCCCTGGTAATTGCCATTGTGGTCGCGATTGTCGTGCGCCGTAGCGCGCTGGGTCTGATGATCGAATCGATCGGTATCAACCCGCAGGCGAGCCGCATGGCTGGTATCAAGCCGCGTGGTTTGCTCGTAATGGTTTACTCCCTGAGCGCCTTCTTGGCCGCGATCGCCGGCGTTTTCGCCACGGCCAGTGTCATGGCTGTGGATGTTTCTCGCACCGGCTATCAACTCGAGCTGGATGCCATTTTGGCGGTCGTTATCGGTGGTACCTCGCTCGCAGGTGGCCGCTTCTCGATTGGTGGCAGCGCGGTAGGTGCACTCTTGATTGCGACCTTGGATAAGACCGTCGTATTCCTGGGTGTTTCCTCTTCCGCTACGCCCGCTTTCAAAGCCATCGTCATTGTTGTCCTGTGCTTGCTGCAGTCTGATCGGATCCGCGAACGCTTCGCGCAGTATCGACGACGCCGCGCCTTGCAAACGAGGAAGGAGGCGCTCGCATGAGCGTCACTGACACCCGAGTAGCGGGTAAGGAAAAGCAGTTGAGCGCCTTCGAACGCGCCAAAAACTACGTCGATGCACATCTGACCAAACTGCCGACCGCTGCCGCAGTATTGCTATTCGTCTCCATGATTATTTATGGGGAAATGACGTATGGCCGCATCGTGCAGTACAGCACGCTGTCGAACCTCCTGATCAACAATGCGCACCTGATCATCATGGCGATCGGTGGCACGCTGCCCATCCTGACGGGACGCGGCGGTATTGACCTGTCGGTCGGCTCGATTATTGCTTTCTCGAGCGTTTCGGGCGTCATGCTCGCGAACACCGGTATGAATCCGGCCGTGGTTGTGCTCGTGATGATTCTCATCGGCAGTGTGGTCGGCACATTCTCCGGTGTATTGATTCAATACTTCAATGTGCAGCCATTCATCGCGACACTGTCGATGATGTTCCTCACCCGCGGGCTCGCTTCGATTCTGAGTACGACACCAGAGCGGCTGGATGACGATTCGTCAATCCGCTTCTTGGCCGAGAAGATCAAGATCATCGATGGCCCGAAGGTCAATGACCTGACGGTTACCCCCGGTGTAATCATTGCTCTGATTGTGGTCGTGTTCGCGTTTTACTTGCTGCACCGCACGCGCTTCGGACGCACGGTGTACGCAATGGGCGGATCACAGCAATCTGCGGAACTAATGGGCCTGCCCGTATTCCGCACCAAGCTTGCGGTCTACGTGATTTCCGGAACGCTTTCGGGTATCGCGGCAGTTGTGTACACGGCCCGCTTGGGCATCGCCCAAAACATCACCGGTATTGGCTGGGAACTTGACGCCATTGCCGCAGTGGTTATCGGCGGTACCTTGCTTTCGGGTGGAACTGGCTATGTGCTGGGTTCGGTCGTAGGTGCCCTGGTTCTTGGTTTGATGAACGTCCTGATCACACGTGACGGCGGAATCCCGCCTGAGGCAACAACGATTATCACCGGCGGAATCCTGTTGATCTTCGTCCTGTTGCAGCGCCTGGTGGCGATGAGAAAACAAGAGTAGCCCCGGGGGAGACCCCCGGGTGCGAGTGATTGGCAAGCGCTAGGAAGATCGCAGAGTTGAGCTTTTCCTAGCGCTGTTGCCATACCTATTTCACGGTAAAAACTTCCAATGGAGGATTAAGTGGCGAAGAAGGGTCTTGGCGTTGTTAGCGCTAATTTCGTTACCGAAGTGGATCAAATGGGCGAAGATCATTAGGCATCACGCCAGTGACGATCTGCTGGGCAAGCAACTTGCCCGTAACCGGCCCCAGCGTGATTCCCCACATGCCGTGACCTCCTGCGACATAGACTCCGGGCGTGCCTGACTCGCCAACCAGCGGCAGGCCATCGGCGGTGCAGGGACGCGAGCCGACCCATTCATCGTGGCGGTCGCTCAAATCAATATTGCGCAGGAGCGGACGGGTCGCCGCGATGATGGCTGCGATACGGCGCGGATCCAGCGGGGCGCCGGGCGAGCGGAATTCCATCATGCCCGCCACTCGCAGCCGGTTGCCGAGTGGCGTGCAAGCGACGCGCTGGGTGGGAAAGTACATGGGATTTTGCGGCACTGGGTCGATGGGGGAGGAGAAGCTGTACCCGCGACCGGCCTGGACATGCATGCGCACTCCATGGGGGCGCCCGAGCTTGTTCAGCCACGTTCCGGAGGCGATTACTGCGGCGTCAAAGTTTTCCGTATCGCCATCAGACATGGTTAATAGCGTCTCGGCGCCTCGACGATTAACCGCGGTAATCTCAACGCCGGTCACAATTTCACCGCCCCGTTCGACGAACGATTGCGCGAGGGAGTCCACATAAGCACCGGGGTTAATAAACCGTTGCGATCTCAAAAGGAGTCCGGCCCCGATTTCTGGGGAAAGGTTCGGCTCCACTTCCCGTAGTTGATCCCCATCGACCGCTGCAAAATCTAACGGTTGTCCGGCTTTTTGAATGTGTTTGAGTTCCTCGAGCATGTCGCGGCGCTCATTTGCGGTGCGGAAAGCTGCAATGAATTGATCTGTCTTATGTGTGGGCTCAGCGACACCCCCGTCCGCGAGTTCATCGAAGCAGTCCAGCGCAATGCCGTTAATTGGCACGAGTTGATCCATTGCCTGCTGCCACCGGGACGTCGTCGAATTCCGGGCGAAGCGCGCCAAGAATGTGAGCAGTCCCCAATGAAGTGTGGGCGGAATATAGACGGGCGAGGACGGACTCAGCACGGCTTTGATCCCGTAGCGCAACACGCTCGGATCGGGTAGGGGAGCAACCAAGCCGGGTGTGAGCCAGCCGGCGTTTCCCCAAGATGATCCGGCGGCGACCCCAACTTTATCGAAAACTGTGACCTTTGCCCCGCGGCCTTGTAAGAACCAGCCGGTCGCAAGACCAACGGCTCCCGCGCCCACTATGGCTACCCGATTGAGCGCATGCATTGCGTGAGACATCGGCGCACCTTCCCTCACGCTCAATGTCTCACCGGCGGCGCTAGTCGGCAAACGTGATTTTTTCCCGTTCGCGAACGAAATTTGCAAAAGGTCTCAGACGTCTAACGATTGCTAATTGATCTTGACGTGGAGCGCAATGTGGCTCAATAGTTCAATGAAAGAACAATCCTGTTCGGGGCGGTCCTATGCGCTTATCGCAAGGCATTTAAGCGTGGAGCGCCCGAGTTTTCATACTCGAGGAGATTCGATGAAGAGTCGAAAGTTTTCCCTAATTGCAGCCGGAATTGCGCTGACCATGACAATGGCCGCGTGCGCCGGCGAGGGGGCAGGCAGCAGCAACGGCAGCGGCAACGGAGATGGCAGTGGAGCTGCGGAAAATACTGACGAGGGTGGTGAAGTAGACAACTCCGACCTCACGGTAGGGGTAGCGATGCCTACGCAGTCCATGCAGCGCTGGCTCGACGACGGCAACAACATGAAAGCCGAACTCGAAGCCGAGGGCTACAACGTTGACTTGCAGTACGCCGAGGATGATATCCCCACCCAGGTCTCGCAGA
>Ga0209487_1001877_pt1 | contig 17414 bp, 15 predicted proteins | sample Poulit2012_FD_187524 | JGI IMG/M metagenome (GOLD analysis project Ga0209487, IMG submission 187524) | Agricultural soil microbial communities from Georgia to study Nitrogen management - Poultry litter 2012 (SPAdes) (version 2) | ecosystem: Environmental > Terrestrial > Soil > Agricultural land...
TTCTTGTAAATAGCTGCTCTTAATGATGGCAGAATCGCTGCTATCAACATCGGATCCGAATTTATCGATATGCTGCTGCAAGTTTGCTTCAAGGTCATCAAACAAATCCCGAAATGATTCCAATATCATTAGGTGCAATTCTCCAAAATATTGTTTCGCTTCTTTGGCGGTTTTGCCGAAAAAGGAACTCATGCAATTAATCGTTTCAATACTTTCTCTTACCTTGTTTAAACTTGATTGAATATCAAGATATACTTTTCGAAAAACAACGTTGTTACAATTAGCTTTATGTAATTTCGATATACAAAAGAAGCATACGGATAGTATGCTTCTTCAAGATAATTCCTTCTGATTCCTTCCAACAAATCATCGGCAATTCTCCCAGGAAATATAATTTAATTTCGGAGAAAACCTTTAATAAAAGATTTTCATTCATATAACCTATTTACCAATTCTTCCACTTTAATTGTCAATGGACAACTTTGGATATTTAACATTTTTTATATTTTCTTCATACTTTTCCTGGAATAATTCCTCCTGTTTATCCTTATATCCTTCGAAATATACCTTTTCTATATTTTCCCTGTTGAAAAAATACGTCTGTTCCTCCACTTGGCCCGTTGGATAAATACACGCAGAATAATCAAAGTAGCCAATTACCCCATTTTGCTCATATAAAGGTGCTCTACTTATAATCATTAATTTTACATCTCCATTTTTCAACCGTACAACACTTCCTATTGATAGTATATCCATCTTATTACCCCTTTTGACTATAAAGTTTAAATCTATCTATTGGCAAACCACACATCGCGTAAATAAAAGTACCAAAACAAATCAACGCAAAAAATAACCATATAAGCCCATTATTAATCAGGAATAATACCATGAGAATAGTAAATACGACAAATATAATAACTGTCGTTATTACCTCCCTTTTAAGTAAATTTTTTCCTATATATATATATTCGTTTATCAAACCCTGTGCATAATATACTTCACGTATATCCTTATAGACATCCTTATATTTACGTACCCCAACCAAGGCACTTATTACGACAAGAATAACAACAATAAGGATGTTTACTGGATTCCCCATCGATAAATGGACATCTTTTATAATCCTAAGTAAAGCTAATGCAAAAGCCCAGGCAATCCAAAATTTATATTGATTTACTTTCCTATGTTCTACCTTATACACTTGTTCTGATCTCTTATCTAAGAGCAATGTAAATCCTTGCTCATCTTTATCCAGCTCCCGGTAAAAAGGGATTAGCTTTTGCATTACGTTTCCACTCCTATTATGCTGACATGTTTATTAACCGAATGCGGAACCTAATTTACCAAAGAAACCTGAAACAGCATCTCCTACCTTCTCCATTCCCTCTTTTAATCCATGATCATAAGCCCAGTCAAAAAGCAATGGCCCAACAGTGGCACCTACCAGACCCGCTACTGCTCCGACACCCGGAATAGGTATTGCTAGCTGTCCAGCGGCCGCTCCGGCTAGTGCGGAACCAGCCGCTGCTGTAACAAGGTGTCCTCCAGTTTTAATAGCTGCATCTCCTACATCTTCCCCGGTAAGTACTTGGGCACCAAAATCCAGACCCGAGCCTATGAACTTTGGAGAATACTTAGCCCCAGTCCGGAGCGCATTTGCCAATTTTGATGGAGTCTCACGAACAGTCATGTCCGCACCACTAACAAACGAAAGTGTCAGTCCTCTATCTACAAAATAAGTTGTATTATGCTTCCACCAAGTAACAAGACTTGTAGCAGCCGCTTCCGAGATTTCATCGCTAAACTTACTTTTTACTAAATTTGCAGCAAAGTCTTTTCCACCGTGAATAAGTCCTGAAAGAAGAGATACATACGTTGATTTATCAAGGTCGCCTTTTTCGTGATCTTCTTTTGCCTTTTCTGCAATTTCCTTTAACTCTGGATCCATTTCTTCAATTTGCTCTTCATCTTTTTTTAACTTTTCTTGTTCCGCAACTGTTGCATGTTCATTTAAGTAATCTTCCAACATACCGCGATCTTCCAAGTATTCTATAAAACTATCTGTTGTATTCTCTTTTATCTTTTCTTCACTCATATTTTCACTTGTATTTTTGACAGAAGCTAAAATAGCAGTGTATTGATCATACGTTATATCCCCATCTTTAAATTCCTGGTAGGCCTTATTTACAACAGCTCTTGATGAGGGTTTATTTTGGTTTTTGAGTGCACTTTCCTTAGCATCCTCAACCTTTTCCATTACTTCTTCTTTCTTATCTTGATTATAATCTTGCAACTTCGCTAACTCACTACCTTGAGAAGTACCTTCAAAATCTGCAAATCTAGCTTTTCCTTCACTCGTTTTGGCATTGCTCATCACTGTCTCAATTTGATGCATTATCTCTTTCACATCTGTTTCATCGCCCACACCGTTGAACAAGGATAAATCTTCATCCAGTTCTGTAAGTTTCTTTATCGCCTTTTTCTTCCACTCATTTACATCCGAAAAAGACGGGGGAGTAGCGGTAGAAATATCGGACACTTCTTTGATTGTATCATGGATGATTTCATCCTGTTTCTCCAAATCCTCAAATATTTCATTAATGTCTTCTTTGACTTCTTGTAAATAACTGCTCTTAATGATGGCAGAATCATTGCTATCGACATCGGATCCGAATGTATCGATATGCTGCTGCAAATTTGCTTCAAGGTCATCAAACAATCCCCGAAATGATTCCAATATCGTTATATGCAATTCGCCAAAGTATTGTTTCGCTTCTTTGGCAGTCTTTCCGGAGAAAGAGCTCATACCATTAACAGCTTCAATACCTTCTTTTACCTTGTCTAACTGAGACCGAAAATCGGCGGAAGCTTCTTGCAAGTCATGCGAAAAATCGGTTACCTCCGATATATCAACTTTATTTGCCATTCGTTACCCTCCTTATGACCGCATTGGTTGTGGTCCACATACCTTTGCCAGTTGTTCATCGTTTTCTACCATTTCTTCTCCGACATTATTCAATGCGTTAATGTCAGTGTTCAACATCTGTTTATACCTTTCTAACAACTTGATGGCATCAATCGTTGTTTCCAGATCATCCATAAATGGCTTAAGATCCGTTTTTTCAAATTCCCGTGTTATCTTGATACTGCTATTAATGCTGGAACAAGCCGACCGCAGTTTAGAAATATTCGAGTTAAATTCACTTATTTTGATACTCACTTCTTCGGCCATCTCTATTAATCCTCCTTCGCTACTTTAATATCAGCTTCTAATCTATCTAAGGTATTTTGCAAATTTTCCAGTCCAGTCACGGCATGAGCTCTTTCTTGTCTTGCCGCCTCAAGGTCTTCGTCAATTTGTTGTTTTGCTTTACTCGTATCAGAGTCATACGCTCCTACATAGATGCCATAGGAGTTATACTTTGCTTCAAACTGGGTCTCCTCTTCACCCTTCCATTTCGCCTTTGTCACTTCAAAGTCATCAATGTTCTCCTTAATATTTCTTAAACTCTGAATGCTGGTCTCCATTGAGCTTGACACATCCTGCAGGCGTTTGACTTTATCTCCCGCATCTGAAATCCACTGCCTCGTATCTTCCATTCCTGCCTTGACTGTTGCCTTCTGTCTTTTCAAGCTACTAACCGATGTTCCTGCTCCCATCTACACTCCTCCTTACTCTGGAATTTTTATTTTCACATGTTCATGATCCATCGTGTAATAACATTCATATGCGTTTGGATATTTTTCTTTGCGGATAAACGGCTGGTTAAAGATATCCTGATCGCCAAGCTTCATGCTAAGTAAACCAATTGTTGACTGCCTGCGCACATATTTTGGTGCTGGTTCATAACTGCTGCCGATAAAGCCGTAATCTCCGCATACAATAAAGTGAATACCAACAGATGTGCCTTCTTCCAATAGTAATGGCAATTCATCATCATCTAGCTTACTTCGGGTTGCGAAGTCTTTCAAATCCTTGATCATAACAAGCCATTTTCTATGATCTGTTTCTCCTTGTAAGCGATTATGGATTTCCGTGGTCAAGTCACCTTTTACTGCTGTGATACCATCTGATTCCGAGTGATAGGCATTCAGTTGGTTTCCGGTATCAGCAAGTGCCTTGTCACCTGTATCGATTAACATTGTATGATAGGCGTCATTCAGCATTGTCATATTTTTAGCCAGTGCATGAGTCAGTTTATCAAGTCCATCTTTTCGGTCACTGATAACCGTTAGGAAGTTGAATTTTGCAGGATCAAATGCAAGCGACGTAACTTCCTCAAATTCAAGACCGAGTGGTAGCAATTCCTGTTCGACGATTTTTTTCGTTCGTTTATTTTTCTTAAACTGTGCAAATTCAATCGCTCCTTCAGGCATCATCGGAATCTCTTCCGGACGCTCGCCTTGCCAGTGTTCATCCATCTGCTTAGCAATAGCCTGAATGTTATCAATGATCTCTAATGCTTCCGCTCCTTCTGTCGGCAGCATCGTTTGGAATAGGGTTGGGTCTTCTAACTTAATCAGCCCGCGGCCCTGAATTTCTTCGACTTCTACATCCGTTTTCCCGACAATGGCACGCGCTTCTGATGGATCAATTAAATAAAGTGCAATTTGTACTTTTAAGTTTGAAAGCAATGGCATACGCATGGCATTTTGTCTGCCGGCGCTGATTGCTAAATGTATTCCAAGACTAGCACCTTCTCTCGCAGTTTGCGTAATGATTTTGTTGAATTCGTCGACAAAATCTGCTTCCCGAACCGCATCATAGTTATCAATAACGATCATCATATTTGGTACAAGGTCACCACTTGCCTTTTCATACATTTCTATATTCGCCACACCGTATTTGCTTAGCTTCTGTTTCCGTTCTTTTATTTCATCTGTCACTAAGCGAATCCACTTGCCTATTTTCTCCGCTTCATCAATTAACAACGTATCTGCAACATGTGGAAATTTTTTCAGCGGCAGCAATCCATTTGTTCCGAAATCCATCAAGTACACATGTAAATGTTCCGGGTTATGCTGTCTCACCAGATCCAGGACGACTGTTTGCAAGAACGTTGATTTTCCGTATCCGGGACTGGAAAAAACAGCAATATGGCCATCTTTTGTCAGATCTATTGTTGATGGTGTCTGTGCCTGTAATTCCGGTTGATCCAGCAGGCCAATCATCACGCGTAATGGTTGCTTTGGTTCCTTCCACGCTTCTTTAAAGTTGACCGGATGTAGATCCTGTGCAAAGACACGTTCCGGTAGTGGCGGTAACCACGGCCGGGCTAACGGCTCAATCTGCTGTGCTTCCGTATAGTCCTGTATATGGTCAATCACCGCATCAAGCTCGGTCACCGTCTTTTTCACTTCTTCTTTCCTGTCGAGTCCGCTTAAATCTTCGGTTAAGATATCATACTGTCCAAGCTCATTGATCGCATAAACGGTGGTGTCAACGAGCGCCCTGTCATCTTTATCCGGCACATAGTCCGCCCCGCTCCATGCACTTTGAAACAGTTCATAGATTTCATTATTACCAACTTGTAAATAAGAGCGACCAGGTAATGTAATTTCTGCCGCGTCAGGTGTTTTCAATATTTCATTGGAATCACTCGCGTTCTGAACTTTAAGTGCCAGTTTAAATTTAGAGTTCGACCAGATTTGGTCATCAACAACACCGCTTGGCTTTTGCGTTGCCAAGATAAGGTGAATACCGAGTGAACGTCCGATTCTGGCTGTTGATACAAGCTCTTTCATAAAGTCAGGCTGCTCAGATTTCAATTCAGCGAATTCATCAGAAATCAGGAACAGATGTGGCATCGGTTCACTTGCTTCTCCTTGTTTATACAACTTCTGATATTGATTAATATGGTTGACATCATGTTCGCCAAACAGGCGTTGACGCTTTTGCAGCTCCGCTTTAATCGAAGCGAGTGCACGCATCGACTGGGCATGGTCCAGGTTCGTAATTGTTCCGAGTAAGTGTGGCATATTTTTAAATAAATTCGCCATCCCGCCACCTTTATAGTCAATCAATAGAAAGGCAACTTCGTATGGATGGAAATTCACCGCCAACGAGATAATGTATGACTGAATGATTTCTGACTTCCCGGAACCTGTCGTACCTGCAACCAAACCGTGTGGTCCATGTGCTTTTTCATGCAGATTCAACTGCACAAGATCGTCTTTCCCGCGTAATCCAAGTGGAACGGCCATGCTTTTATACGTTTCATTCATTGCCCAGCGCTGTGCTATCCCGAGTTCCTCAACTTTTTCTACGCCGTACATTTCAAGAAATGTGACGCTTTCCGGAATAGAGTTTTTCAAGCTTTGTAAGTGATTCAGCGGTGCAAGTGCACGCGAAACATCTTCTTTATTAAAGGCTGCAGGGAAATGATCCAGATTAAGCTGCTTATTCACCAGTTCCCCTTCTTCCAGCAAAATGTTTCCGCTTTTCGCATCTCGAATATCAATGACTGTTTTCACATGTTCCGGCAAGGAATGCAGCACATCTTGCACGAACACAAGTGAAACACCGAGTTCACTCGGATCTTCATTGAAAAACTCCATGATTGTATGATCTAAAATCATTTTTTCATCGGTAATGAGTACCATATAATGCGGCGAAAAATATGTTTTTTCATTTTTATTTGTTTTTTCATCCAAGACCAATTTGCGTTCTTTCAAAATTTGGTACAAGGAATGTAATACTTGATCACGGGAGCGTTCGTGATAAACAAACCCGCGAACATTCACATCTCGTACACTCGCATGTGGCAGCCACCGCATCCAGTCCCACTTTGCTTTCTCTTCTTCTGGAAAAATTGTAATGAATTGCAAGTCATGGTAACTATGGAATAGCGCTGTTTGCATGACGAGTAATTGCAATTGTTCCAGAACGAGATGACGTGGTCCGATATAACCGACTGGCCCTTTCATAAGTGAAGTCACCACAGGGACTTCCAGTATTTCATTATACTGGGAGCGGAGATCACGTGCTGCATCAACGAGTTCGTCCTGCTCTTGCGTGAACTCTTCATCTTTAAAGTCGATCTCAAAACTCAAATCGACCTTTCCCAGTCCGACGCGATAATTTAAAAAATCATGGTGAAACATCGTTTTTTCATATGTTCGAGCATCCACATGCTTCGCCATTTTGCGGATTTGTTCCACATTCGGATAATGATAGTTCAGTGCATGGCGCTGTTCCTCACTTGTTTCATATAGTTCTTTTGTTTTCCGCTGCAAATATGCTTTGTAGGTTTCCTCGCGATTTTTCATATCTTTCTTATATTTTTTCACGCTTTTCACGTAAGATGTGATAGAAAAGATAACTGTCGTCACGGTCATCGCGAGCATGACAATAATAAAGATTCCTCTCGGCCGAATAATAGACACAAGCACAAGTGCAGCAATCATCACAAGTGGCGGCACGATTGTACGCGCTAACTGTTCACTCGGTTTAGAAGGTTTACTAGATGGTTTCGCAATGATTCGCTTTTCTTCAGGTTCCCTGTAAATAATTCTTGGTGAACGGTGATAATCCGGGTATTCATCACTATATTGATTATCTCCTTCTACAAGCGGGGCTAATTTAGATTTAACAACCCCCTCGAACGTGAAAATTTCAAGACTTTCCTTATTTATCAGTATTGTTATGCCATCAAAAAAGAGCTGATCACCCGGTTCCATGTACACATTACCAGTTGTACGGGAGAAATTATGGTAGATGGTACCTTCCTGAACTTCCAGCTTAAACAACTGCTCTGCATGCTCCCTGATCAGTACGAAATCTGCCGATGTTCCCGAAATACTCACATCATCATATTCATTTGCACCGAATGTTATACTGCGTTTAGCCGCGATGTCATACACATCACTGCTCATTGCATCGATTAAATAAAATTGCATGGGAGAGTTATCGATATGTATTGTTTTTTGTTCGTTTACTTGCAGCATGCTTTCTTCTATAATACATGCTTTTCCGTCCCATACGATTGGAAGTCGCTGCTCTAGTGTTAAAAATGTTACCGTGTCTGTCCATGCATTTCCTACCGTTATTTCCTTTTTTTCATCACCCGGTAAATGGCATTTATGTAAATGATCCTTATAGCTTACCATCAATATTTTTTCTGCCATTTTTCTCTTCCTCTCTAAACCAATCCATTACTCTTTTTTCTCTTTCTTATTCTGCTCTTTACTTTCCTTTTCATCTTGTTCTTCTTTTTCATTTTTTGCAGCTTCATCTGTCTCCGTATCCTCTTGTTCATCTGCTGCTTCGTCTTCTTCAGGTAATAAATCATATTCTTCTCTGTATTTATTTAACTGTTCCTGTAACTCATTAACCTCTTCTTCACGTTCAGTACCAGTTAAATCAGGGTCATTCTTTGCTTGTTCGATTTTCTTGATCAAACCGTACATAATTAACTGTGGGTCATCAATATATTTCGCTGTATCAACAGATTCTTCAAAATCGCCACGCCCATTATAAATCCAGTACAATAAATAGTTCTCATCGCTTTTCAGACTGACATTTTTCATGATGTTTTCTTTTTCATCATCTGCCAAGCTTTCAACTGTAATATAAGAAGATGCCAAAATATATTTATTTGCTGCGGGCAGTTTTTCCGGATTTTCTTCTTGCAGTGTTGTTATCACCTTACCGTAATCTGACGCGAGATATTCCCGGTGAGACGTGAGCAATTTTTCCTCAAAGGGTAATTTTATAAATAGGAGATAAGCAAGCGGAATAGCCAAAACAATGGCTGCCACAATCATAATAATCGATAGCTGTTTAAAAAGCCGGAATCGCTTTGTTGGCACAAGTTGCATATTTGTTTCTGTCTTTTTTTGTTCTGTTTTATAACTGTCTTCCAGAAAACTTATCAAGACAGCAAAATCTTCTGTTTCACTTACCTGCTGTTGAAATTCAGTTTCATTCGCATTTTGCAGTGACCCTGCATAGAGCTGATCAAAGGTGTATTTTTTTGAAAATAAAGCGATAATCAGGCATTTGTATTGTTTCAGGAATGTCTCTTCATCCATTTCATATGGTGGAAGCAGGTCCCGCATCCCGCGGTATACAATAGACGGCATTAAATTATCATCAAATACGAGATTATCCGGATGAAGAAAAAATGTTTTTCTTGTCGTCAAGTATTCTTTTAAGCGGGCAACATTGCACAATAAACGCAATTTATCATTCCGGCCTAGTTTCCCCAGATCTTCCCACTTTTTCGTCTCTTGATCAACAGTGAATGAGAAACGAAACATATCATCTTCCATATCAATTGTCATCGGCACAAAATATGGATCCTCTTCCATTATGAGCCCTAACTGCCTAACATCTTTCACGTAAGTTTGTGATTGAGGTAACAGTAATTGCCAATGATCCTCGTTGATTGTGAACTGGAGAGAGAGGGATTCCATCTGTATTGTTCTTTCCTTCATATCCATTGACTCCTTCTTAAATATAAACAATCATTAAAGTGCTTATGTTTGAACAATCTTTATAAAACTACGAATATATCACCATTAGATACCGGATAATCAATCAGACTATCCCCGTCCGTTAACAACAGATTCTTTGTAGTTATTTTCAATGCACAAAGTGATCCTTCTTTCCGCTCTATCTTTAATGTCTCTATTAAATGCCGCAGTAGCATTTTGACAGATAGTTGTATGGGAATACGCAAATCATATGTATGATAACCCCAGTTACTGAAATCTATCGTGACATTAATATGTGTTTTACTTCCCATCACTGATTCACCTCTAGTCTATCAATTTTCGCATCATTACATAAATCCCACCACATAAAATGGCAGCCAGCCCGGTTAAACCGATGTAGAGGGCTTTGCTTATCGCATTGCCCTCTTCTTCTTGAACATCGTTACCTGAAACCATTGGAGCCGTGTAATCTGTGTTAAACAGTGATTCTTTCGTATCCTTGAGGGTTTTATCGGCTTCCCCTTCCATTGTAAAAAGAGAGTGTTCCAGCTTTTCCACCAACTCTTCCGATTCCGTTTGCTTCGATTGGATTATAGTATTTGTCTCTTCTTTAAACAGATGGGGAAACTTCTTTTCCAGTTCTGTTTCGGTGTTTTCATATTCCTGTGCTTCATCTTTACCTATCCGATCTATTTTCAGCTGCATTTTCCCACTATTTTCTGAGCTGTCTTCAGCTGCCGTGTGGAATGCCAAGCCAAACATGAGGCAATAGACGATGCAGACTGTTAACAGACTAGCTCGCTTCAGTAACACCTTCATCTTCCTTCTCCTCTCGTGCAGTTTGATGCAGAACGAACAAGTTAAGAGCAGCACCAAGCAAGATGACAGCAACAAGGATAATAATAGATAATGGATGATTTGCAGTGCCGCTTACAAAAGTTTCAAGTAATTTTTCAACATATTGTAATGGTGAGAACATCTGCAGTTTTTCCATCTTATTTACACTGACCCCAAGAGCATCTGTTAAAAATAAATATAAACTCAATGCTACAAGCAGTATAAACATACCAATCATTTTCAATTGTCTTAACAAATAAGTGGAAACAAGTAACATGGCTAACATGATCATCGTAATCAGGCCAACCCACAGAACTAATTTTCCTTGACCTATTTGCAGGAGATAACCGGATGTCAAACCGATAATCAATCCTTCAACGATACCAATACTTGCAGTAACTACTGTCAGTGGCATATTTTTTCCGACTATTGTCTTTTCCTCTTCAAATTGATCGCTTGCTATGCTTCTTTGGTTGTTTGTTGAGATGACATAGGCTGTGAACAAAGCAATGATAAAGCAGATCAATACTAAGAAATACGGCGTGAATGATGTATCGCTTTCTTCTCCTCCGATCATCGTGCCATTATTTTGTGTTTGTACAGGGTTGGACAAAAAGTCATATAGTTCTTCATTTTGTCTATCTCCAATGCGACTATTTGCAAGAACATCGGCAAAGTTAGCTGCAAAATTTTGGTCATTTACTAGTTTGTCAGTCATACTAACAGATAAATTTTGGGCCTGATCCACCAAAGTGATACCACTTTCTTGAATATCTTCAGCCTGTTTATCAATCGCATCGAATGTTTGATACACATGATCTGCAGCGTCCAAGTTCAGACTTGCTCGATCGGCCAGCGACTCACTCGCTGTTAAAAGCGATTGTAAACCACTGTCCATTGCCATGAATGCTGTCTGTTCTTCATTTTCGTTGGATTGAATTTCTGTTTGTTCATCGATCAGGTTCATACTGGCTTCACGCCATGTAGCTAGATCAGCAAGGGTATCCTCAAGGTTTTTATTCATAACGCCCGCCTGCTCTGTTGTATGAGCAATTTCCTCTATGAGCTGATCTGAATTTTGACCGGCATCATCTACGAGCTGTTTATACGTATGAATTTGACTTTGCAACCTTTCTACCGGCTTGCGAACTTCTGCTGTAATTCCACTTGTCACATGTTCAACCATGTAATCTTCTAATAAATCGGCAACTTCTTTTTTATTAAATAAATAATGTAGGGAATCTTTAGACGCCAATTTCGTCAATTTCCCTTGACGCAACTTTTTCCACAGATGCTTACTATCCATATCAAGCCCAAAATAACTTTCATACAATATAAGCATTCTTTGATATTCACTCACTGTGTCAGATGCTGCATGAATCAATTTTTTAGTTCCATTACTTATTAATGGTGACATAATTTCATGGTGCATATGATTGTTAATTATTTCTACTTTTTCTGGTGTTTCTTCTTCATCTTCATCTTCATCTACATCGTTTTCGTCGTCTTTATCTTCATCTTCGTCCGGGGATTCTGTTTCATCATCCTCTGAACCTGAACCAGGAGTTTCCTCTTCATTATTTCCGGATTCACCTTCTTCAGATTCGTTTTCCGAATTAGACTCGCCAGCTTCTCCATCTTTTAAATCTTCTTCCGTGTCGCCTTCAGGAGATTGTTCTATCTCCTCTTCCGATGAATCATTTCCAGTTGTATCCTCTGTTTGTTTTTCCTGTGTGTCGTCTTTGGCGGATTCAGTTGTACTCATTGTAGCGATAAGCGGCTTATTCGGTTCTTGAATTGAAGCCACCTCTGCTAGATCATCCGAATTTTCTTCATCATTAATATCTTCCAGATCCATATCCCAGCTCCATGCAACAGGCTGAAATACATCAATTTTCTCGCTAGCATCTTTCAATTGCAGTTTTAATTGAACCTTAAATTCGCCTTTTTTCATAGACGGAAGTTTTATTGTCCCATTGCTGTAATGATAATCAATTTTTTTATTATTTAAAGTGAGCGATAACTCCTGTACTTTAAATGCTTCCGGAATGGTTAAATTAAACGTTTGGCCCGCTTTTTTGATTTCCGGTATTTTGACAGTATCTGATACCTTCACACCTGTAGTCGCTAATTCCTCTTTTATCTCTTGTATTTGTTGTGATAATAGCTTCTTATTACTAGAATGATTGGGTTTAAATCCAAATTCTTTATTATATTTATTCGTTACTGCTATCACATTTTTCAATTCTGTAACTGTTTGTTTTGATAAACCAAGACCCTCTATTTCTTTTCTATTGAGTGTTGGCAATTTATTTATTTGTTTTTGCAAGCTTTTTTGCGCATTTTTTTCCGGAGCTTTAAACAATGTATTCAAATTCGTCTGCTCATCATCTAATGCATCTTGAAATACACCGGATAGTTTTCCAGCCACTTGGGACTGCAAATCTGAATTGATTGTTTCCATTAAATCAGCATCTAAACCTGCAACTTGTTCGCTCGCGTTTTTAAAATGGCCTTGTAATGCAGCAGCATCTGATAAAATATTAGCCGCATCATTCTCGTTTTGCTGAAACTGGTTATTTATTGCTTGATTTGCTGCTTCTAATTGCTCCAGCTGCTCCAAAACGTCACCATTGTTCAATGCATTATCAAATTCGTTCAGTTGACTGAAAAAGTCCATTGCTAAAAGCGTGTTCGCTTCCTGTAATTCTGAAAAATCATGCACACCTGATAAATAGTCCTCATTTTCCAGAACTTCGGAATTTAAGCGATCCTCAAATGCTTCTAAAACCCCCTCCAGGCCACTGAAGCTTTCCTTCGATACTTTTGTATTATCCTGCACCGCTTTAAAACGGTCTGTATAAGAAGTAAGCGGATTATTGATTGCATTATTATATGTATAAGTATGTTCTCCCTGCTTATTTATAATCGTACCGATGCTGTCCTGGGCATTCTGCAAATTACCGATAATACTTGCAAAATAAACATCGATAATTCGGCGGTTAAAATCATTTAATATGACACTTGCTGTTTTTTCTGCTTCTGCTTTTACACTGCCGCTACCGGTCGTATTGATTTTGTAATTCAGGAGTACATGATCCGGTGATTCTGAATCCATCGATAAAGCCTTCACGGAAAAGTCATTCGGAATGACGATCATCATATCGTATGTATTACGCTCAAGTCCGCTTTCAGCAACGCCTCGACTAACAATATACCAGTCATGCTTGTCATCCTTGTCCATACTTTTGATAAACGCATCACCAAAAGATATATCATTATCGTTAAAAACTGCACCATCATCCTCGTTCACAAGTGCAATATCCATCGTCTGTACTTCTTTTCCCTTTTCCGTTTTCGTTTCCGATGCTTGGTTAAACCCAAGATACGAGAGACCAGCGGCAAGGAAAAGCATTAAAACCAAGAACAACAAAGCCCGTTTTTGTAACTTTTTCATTTTTTCAACTCCTGCATCCCAATAAAAATAACATAAAAGTCCTACACACTATAAAATATTTTATAAAAATAAATGTTTTTATAAACCATGACTTTTTACCTCTTTTTCCCTATTAAACTAATAGAAGCCACACAACAGTTGTCGCGTGGCTCAAGGTTGGTGAATATAGAAATGTATTCACAGTTATCTGTTTAAGAACAAAAGCGCAAGCGCCCGGGTGGCAACGTACAAACTGCGCCTTGCCATGCAAGGTGGTTCGATATTGCCACGCAAAGTGGCGGTTTTAATCGAACATCTTTCTTTTCCCGAGATAAAGGAAACACGCCCCTTCATAGGGGTGTGCCAACGTTGGCCGCAAAGGCCGTAGTTAGTCGGCCTTCCTTCTGATTCGAATCGATGTTGACTTATCGTAGAAAGAATTCTGAAGTTTGCTAGTTGCTGGGCGTTGGAGCTGGACGTAGTACATATGACTGTCCAGTTATCCTAAGCACATAGTTTATGTTTTCTAAACAAAATACTTATTACTTAAAACCCAAAATTACGTGATAATTCTTCATCTTGCTGTGCCACAGCTTCAGCCGTTTTCGTTAGTTGATCCTGAATCTGCTGCAATAACTCGCTAAACTCTACAACTTTCGGATTCAACTGAGTGAACTGCTCGTCAAAGCGTTCAAAAGCACGTCCTTCCCATTCACTACGCAATTCATTCTGTAAATTACTTAAATCATTTCGAATTTCTTCAATTCGCTGCGAACCTTCACCATAACGTTTCGCCTTCGTTTGTAATTCCTCTGGGGTCATACGTATTTGTCCTGCCATGGTATCCATCTCCCTTATCAAGGTTAGTTATAGTTCGAGGTAAAAAATTTCAAATTGGATTGAAATCGTAAAAATCCTCGAAATTCTATCATTTTTATTTACACATGTGTTTAAGTTTAATGGTTGCATTTTCCTTTGTCAATGACTATTCTTACTCTTCGGAAAACTAGTAATAAAGCACTGCTTTGTTTTTGGATTTTCATAGTTATAAATGACCTTTTTCAGTACTGACGTTTATGCGTCCTTTTTACCATCTGACTGTGTTAGCATTTTCATATCTAACTGCTTGTTTCTCATTCTTATCACATTAATATATCCACTCCAAAAACTCAATCCGATTTCCAAATGGATCATTAACATAAAAACGATGGGCTCCGGGTAATTTATGGTCTGCGGAATAGAATACATCGTGCTTTGTTAAATATGATTTCAGTGCTTCAATATTTTTCACCCTAATTGCGGGATGCGCTTTTTTCGCTGGTATAAAGGGTTCTTCTATTCCTACGTGGATTTGTACAGATCCCGCTTGAAACCATGCACCGCCATTTTTCTGCAGCAATGCCGGCTTTTGCACTTCTTCAAACCCAAGTATTTGTTGGTAAAACGCACGTGCTTGTTCTTCTGAACCCCTTGGTGCCGCAAGCTGCACATGGTCGATAACTTCATATTGAAAAGACATACACCATTCCTCCCACTTAAAATATGTTAGCTACATCTTATACCAAGAACATAAATAAACATAATACTGATTTCAAATCGTTTTTTTAAGATTTTACTTATATGATTTTAAACACAAAAAAACAGGCCATCGTCAATGTATGACAACGCCCTGTTTTATCCATAAAAAAAGACCAGTTCTTTAGGAACCAGTCTGTCTCATTAAAAGTTATAAGCCACAATTGCCGTAATTAATGTATAAAAAGTTTTAAACCACCACTTCACAAAGTGGGTGCTTGCAGAAATCTTCCTGTCTTCCGTCTAGATGCACGGCACGACATTCCAATTTCGATGTAAAACTCCCTATTCTAGTACTTAGAGGTTAAAACTTAATATGATTACGTACATCGCAGCTTGTATTAATATCATACAACATTCATTTCATTATAGCAATGGAATTGTTTTCCATGTCATTTTTAGAGAAGAGCCACAATTGCCGTAACACGGATAAAAAGTTTTAAACCACCACTTCGCAAAGTGGGTGTTTGCAGAAACCTTCCTGTCTTCCGTCTAGATGCACGGCGCGACATTCCAGCTTCGATGTAAAACTCCCTATTTCAACATTAGAGGTTAAAACTTATTAAGGTTACGAACAATGTAGCTTCAATGTATATATATCATACAACTTCATCGCTAATTTAGCAATGGAAACGTATCCCAATTTAAAATATTAATTCGTGAACTTCATTTAACTGGCTTAATCGCGTATTGTCTTGTGCGTTTTTGGCATAGTCGATCTCTCTTTTTAAGATGGAATCCAAATAAGCCATCTCTTTATCATTCAGACCTTTAACAAATGCCGCTTCATTGGCATAATCCTTTGTTTCTACTTTTTTATAAAGTTGCTGCCCCATTTCATTCTCCGTATAATTTGCTAAGGACTCACGCAAATATAACAATGTATGGTCTATGTCAATCACCTGCTTATATTTTCGTATTCTTCTTTTTTGCGCGTTGTTCCAGTTGCGATTTAGGCCGTTGTTCTGCTTCGTCTTCAGTTAATCCTTGAGGGTTTACACTTCTGTTTACTCTCTTCTTGCTCCAATTGTTTTCCTTCTCACTCATTTCAAACACCTCCGGTACATAGTGTTTCAAAATGATAGCATTATATACAATATTGGTATTCAGTTTTTCCGTGTTTCTTCCTATATGAATCAATTTCACAAATGAATTTCTTAAGTATAGATCCGAATAATTTAGATATTATAAGTTGAAAAGTTCATTAATTATAACGCAATTCTAGTTGACTGGAACGTAAGGCGGCGACTCCTGCGGGAATAGCATGAGCCTTGAGACCCCACAGTGAGCAAAGCGAACGAGGAGGCTAAAGCCATGCCCGCGGAAAGCGTCCGCCTGAAGTAGAAGTCAACAATTTTACGCAAACATATAGATTATCCTGATTTTTATTACTGCACTTGAATTATGAAATTGACTCATATAATAACCCCTTCTCTGAAATTCTCCGGAAGAAGGGGTTATTCTTGTATATGCTTTTATTTATACAACACCTTGCCTGCAAGCTGTTGTTTTAATTCCAATCTGCGGCGATGCAGTATTGGTTCTGTGTATCCGTTTGGCTGATCCGCACCTTTAAATACAAGATCGCAAGCAGCTTGAAAAGCAATAGATCCATCAAAGTCATTGGCCATTGAGATGTAATCCGCATCGTCTTTATTTTGTTCATCAACGACTTTTGCCATCCGCTTCATCGTTTCCATTACTTGTTCTTCCGTGCAAATATCATGACGCAACCAGTTCGCAATATGCTGACTGGAAATACGCAATGTTGCCCGGTCTTCCATAAGGCCGACATCATTGATATCGGGTACTTTCGAACAACCAACACCCTGATTAATCCAACGAACAACATAGCCTAAAATTCCCTGAGCGTTATTATCGAGTTCCTCCTGGATTGCTTCCTCGCTCCAATTAGGATTTGCAGCATTTGGAACTGTTAAAAGTTTATCTTGCAATGTTTCAATTTGTTTGCTCAGTTCCTTTTGCTGATCTTTTACATTGACTTGGTGATAATGGATCGCATGCAGTGTCGCTGCTGTTGGTGATGGCACCCATGCTGTATTCGCTCCTGCCCGTGGATGAGCTATTTTTTCCACCAGCATATCATTCATTTTATCAGGTGCTGCCC
>Ga0209487_1001878_pt1 | contig 17408 bp, 16 predicted proteins | sample Poulit2012_FD_187524 | JGI IMG/M metagenome (GOLD analysis project Ga0209487, IMG submission 187524) | Agricultural soil microbial communities from Georgia to study Nitrogen management - Poultry litter 2012 (SPAdes) (version 2) | ecosystem: Environmental > Terrestrial > Soil > Agricultural land...
TAAGCCACTTTCACACTTTCGACAAAACTTATTATAAACCCACTCACGTCCAACACATTCGACATCACTTCACCATACAAATAAAAACAAACCCAATCATACTAACCAGTAAATACACACTGCGAACAAACTGAATTCAGACTATCCTTTTGGAAGTCCGCAGTCCAAATACATCTTCGCTTTCCGCGGGCGGCTGCTGAGCCTCCTTGTGCTAACGCACTGCGTAGTCTCACCTAGGCCTTTCCTCCCGCATGGGTGAAGAATAAAAACCATTCTTCATTAGTCTACGATGTATTTGGACTGCTCCCAGTATAACTGATATTTCATACTCCGACTGAGATCTAACTATGGAACTCAATCCAGTCTGTGTGAGCGGCGGGCGGTGACTAATGAAGAATGCTCTCCAATTCTTCACCACTGCGGGTAAAGCATGAGTCCGAAGACCCCGCAGAGTGGTCTGCTCGAGGAGGCTGATGGTAAGAAGAATGCACTTCAATTCTTCGCGGCACCGCAGAAAGCATCCGCCCGGAGCGAACACAGACGGTGGTATTAGCTGATATTCTGAATTCAGGTAGTTCGTAGTTTGGTTCTAATATGAATAAAGAATTCTTTGCTTGGTGTATTTTTTTAAAAAAAGTGCTATATGTTTAGGCTATTTAGTGAATTTCATAATACGGATTTATAGCCGATCCGATACTATATGTAGTTTCGTTGAACCGTTCTTAACTACATACAGTACCGAATCGTCTGATTTTGGTAATTATGAAATTCACTCTATTGTAATAATTGGATGATCTTGGGTAAGAATATGGTTAATCCAACAATGATGGCGGTTATGGCGGCGAGAAGGACGGCGCCTGCTGACATGTCTTTGATTATTTTTGCTTTTGGATGAATTTCTGGTTTCAAATAGTCAATGATCTGTTCAACAACACTATTAAATGTTTCGGATATGAGCACGATACCAATCACAAGAATAATAACAATCCATTCAAGCCGATTTAAATCCAAAAAGAAACCAGCAATTATTACGAGCAGTGTAGCAACCATATGAATTCGGAAATTACGTTCTTTAACCATTTCCTTTAAACCATTCCAGGCAAAAGGGAATCCAATCAACCCTTTATTTTCTTTCAAGGCCAAAACCATCTAAAATATCATTTTGTTTTTGAAACATAACTTTTTCTTCCGATTCATTCATATGGTCATACCCTAATAAATGAAGAAAACCATGCACTGCTAAAAAACCTAATTCCCGGTCAAAAGAATGATTGTACTCTTTTGCTTGCTCTTCAACTTTATCAATTGAAATAATAATGTCCCCCAAAATCACCGGTTCTTCACTTTCAGTAAATTTTAGATGGTCTTCCTCTCCATCTTGCAATGCAAAGGATATAACATCTGTTGGCTCGTCCTTTTTTCGGTATACCTTATTAAGTTCTTGAATTTCCTCATTATTCACAAAACTCACCGATAATTCAGTATTTTTTTGGACCTGCTCACATTGCGCAGCATAGTCGAATAACTTTTCCAATGTGTCAATCTGTTTCTTTGACACTTGATTAGTTTGATCTAGAAAATCTATTTCCATCTATTTGGCCTCCTTGACTGGGTACTGAATCCGTGAATGAAATATCCCTTTTAATGTTTCGCAAATGGTTCCTTTGATCACTTTGATTTCTTTTAATGTAATCGGACTTTCATCTAATTGACCATCCATCAATCGATCATTAACAATGGATGAGACAATGTCATCAATTTCTTGTTCCGTAGGCTCTTTGAGCGACCTTACAGCAGCCTCCACCGAGTCACAGATAGAGATCACTGCAGCCTCCCTTGTTTGTGGCTTTGGACCAGGATATCGAAATGTTTCTTCTTTTGCCTGTTTATTTTGTTTCTTTTCTTTATGATAAAAATATTTAAGTAATGTTGTCCCATGATGCTGCTTAGCAATCTCAATAATCTCTTTCGGTAAGCGGTGCTTCTTAAGCAAATCAGCACCATCATATGGATGACTAATAATAATATCTGCACTTTGCTGTGGCATAAGCATATCATGCGGATTATTCATTGATAATTGGTTTTCAATAAAATAATGTGGTCTCACCGTTTTACCAATATCATGATAATAAGCACCGACTCTTGCTAACAGCCCATTTGCACCAATTGCTTCACATGCCGTTTCACTTAAGTTAGCTACCATAATTGAATGATGATAGGTACCTGGCGATTCAACTAAAAGTTTCTTTAATAATGGTTGATTTGGACTTGCTAATGATAATAATTTAATATCTGATAAGATTCCTAAACTTGTTTCAAAAAAAGGTAATAAACCGATTGTCAACACAGCAGACAGCAGTGCTGCAACAATACCAAAACCCAATTGTGTAAATATATCAATTAACGCATATTTCTCAAAGGATAGAAATATAAATAAAAGGACAGTAAGCACGTTAATTAGAGCCATACCTAGACCTGCTCTGACAATCGCTAAACGATCTTTCACATTGCGATAAAAAATAATGGCAGCTAATTGTGAAAAGAAGAAGTAAATACCCGCCTCAACATTTAATCCGCCAGGTATCTCACCATTAAAAATAATACATCCTAAAATAGCATATAAAATAGCGAGAACAATTGCTAAACGTTCTTCAATTAACTGTTTAAGTAACAATGCACCAGTAGCTACAGGTACGACAAAAAACAATTGATTTCCAGAGGTTGTGTACAGACTAACAACTTTCATAAACGAAACTGTGAGTACACTTATAATAAAGATGGAAATGACTTTTCCTCTGTCTAATTTATTTTGTTTTGCAAGTAAATTCATCTCATGCCCAATCACACTTATAATTAAAACGATTAATAAGATCAAACCAATTACAGGATAAATATTTCGTTCGCCTTTTAATAAACCAGCTAATTTAAGTTCTTCATAAATTTCGTTCGTAATGATTTGTCCCTCTCGTACAATAATTTCTCCTGCTCTAATCACGACAGGTTCCACGCTACTTGCAGCTTGGTTCTGAGCATCCATTGTACTTTCTGGGTCAAAGAAGGAATTTTGAACAATTGCAAACTCACTCAACTCTATTAAAGATTGCTGTAAAGACGTATCAAAATCAGCGAACTTGATTTCTTGTTTTACGCGTGATAAAGAGCTTTGAATATTAACAGCCCTAACGCCTGTGTTGAATGTATCTAAAAGAATAGTAGTTAATACTTTTTCACCCTCTTTGAGATCATCAACAGATAATCGCAAAAGTTGGATGAAAACTTGTTCATGAAGGGTATCTGTAATCTCAGGTGATAATATCTGAATAAGTCTTTGCACTTTCTCTTGGTTTGTTAAGATGACTTCATCCTCTTCTATCAATGCTTCTTCTGTCGTATCAATTTCATCAAGCTTATAAATTGCATCGAAAATTTCTTCAATATATTCAATACGTTCAGTCGTTATTTCTTCTGAAATGTTATAGCGATCTTCAACTGATTGAATTGTTTCTCTCGTTTTTCGTTCTGTTTCCTGTTCATTTTCTATCGTAATCGGTGAACGAATTGTTTGCTTTGCACGACTAAAACGTTCAATATCATATATCTCTGTATAAACATTATTCATCATCATAAATGAGAAAAATATACCTAATAAAGTTACAGGTAATACGATCGTTAACCACCGTGTGTTAATCTTAAACAACGCACGTATCCGCTCAAAAATTCTCTTCACTCGATTCCCCCCCTGCTGCTTTTTTTCTTTAGTTTGTACTCTCATATGCATGAATGATCCGTTGTACAAGCGGATGTCTTACTACATCTGTTTGATCTAAATATATAAAAGACAATCCTTTTACATTCATCAAGATTTGTTGAGCCTCTTTTAATCCGGATTTTACCCCTTTTGGTAAATCAATCTGCGTAATATCGCCTGTGACAACCATTTTAGAGCCAAATCCAAGTCGTGTTAAGAACATTTTCATTTGTTCTGGCGTTGTATTTTGTGCCTCATCTAATATGACAAAAGCATCATCTAATGTTCGCCCACGCATATACGCTAATGGCGCAATCTCTATGATTTCCCTCTCTATTAATCGTGCTGTATGTTCAGTTCCTAACACCTCATGTAAGGCGTCATACAATGGTCTTAAATAAGGGTCCACCTTTTCCTTCAGATCACCAGGTAAGAAACCCAAACTTTCTCCAGCTTCAACCGCTGGCCTTGTCAAAATGATTTTCTTAACACGCCCATCTCTTAATGCACGAACAGCCAATACTACGGCAAGATATGTTTTTCCCGTTCCTGCAGGACCAATGCCAAACGTAACGTCTTTGTTCATCATCTTTTGTACATAATTTCTTTGTCCAAGCGTTTTGATCCTAATGGGTTTACCTTTAGCATTTTTAGTAATTTCTTCCTCGAATAGCGTTTCTAACTCACCAATTCTCCCTGACTGAGCTAATTCTACGGCATACAGTAAATCGCGTTCAGATATTGATAACCCCTTCTTTATAACAGATAAAAGGGATTGTAACACTTCTTCAACCACAGTTATATGTTGATCTGTACCTGAAACACGAACCTGCTCTCCTCTTGTTACTATTTTAACATTTAAATGTTGTTCTAGTTGTTTTAAGTTTTTATCATTTGCGCCAAACAAAGCTAATGCTTCATTTGTATCGCTTAATTCTAAATCTATAACATGTAATTTTTCTGTCATCATTAGTCTCCTCGAGTTATCGGTTCTGCTTTTACAATATCTTCTTCAACTGTAAAATATAATTGTAAGTTAACTTTACCATTCTCTAATGTATCTTGCAAAATATTTTCAGATAATATTTCTGCACCTGGCCCTAACCGAAGTAACAAATCTCTTTTCGCCTGCATAACGCCAATTTGGACAGCTTCTTCCTTTGTTCTTTCAACTTTATTATACCTCTTTTCACTCAATACGGATTCAAGCATGTGTAAAGGAAGTTTCCATTTTAATAAATATATGTCATTTTCATTCAACTCTTGATGCATATGATCATAATCAGGTGTTTTAAAATTCCAAATTGGTAACTGAAGATTTCCTATCCGTAGAAAATATCTTTTCTTTTGGTTGCCTGTTAATATTTCTTGGTTGGTTGTCAATGGTACACTGACTTTCACTTCATACCATGTCTGTGCTGTAATGTCCGCTTCTGCCGCCACAAGCTCTAATTCGTCCTCATTGTTTTCCTCAGAATCAGCTTCTTCCTCACTGTTTACCACACCCGAAACGAGGATATCTCCTACATCTACAAAATCATTTACCTTCTTTTTAGGTTGTCCTTTTGTAACGTAAATTTTTTTGATAACACCTTTCTTTTTTGCTACTAAATGACGTGGACCAGGAACCGTTTCTTTCTTTACAGTTGTCTTTTCAACACCTTCAAGTATCAATGTAGTTCCTTTACGCTCTACACCAACCCAAAGTAATTCGGGAATGTCATGGAGTAGTTTCTGCTGTAGCTCACTTGATGGCTGAAGAGTAAACATCCAACTTCCTTGATGAACACCATAATCCGTTAATTTCTCATGAATCTTCTCTTCAATTTCTAGTGGCAAGCCGCTAATCGTAATTTTCCAAAGAACATTTGACAAAAATACAATTAAAAAAAAACAAATAAAAAGCCCAGTGATCACTTCTTTTTTCCTAAGAAATTTTTTTATCATAAACGGATAACCTTTTTTATCAACAAACGATAACTTAAAATGAGTAGTTCGATTCACTTGTTTTATAACATTAATATCGCGCAACTTGATATTCCCTTGACATTCAGTTGCTGATAATTTTTTTATATTCCATATTACGATCCCATAATCTAGACAATCCCTAAAAAACAATTCTGGATTTTCACCCTTGACTTGTAGAGTAACATACCCTGTAAGATAGCTACCTTGTATATATTTCATTGTTTCCTCCTTAATTTTATAACGAAGTTTCATGCAATACGTGATGATCATTTATATTGTCTATATGTCATCAGGTTACATGCTTTCTCAAGATATACTGTCGATTGTTATATGAGTATGATTAACTTTAAAATATCAATTTGGTATAAATTTAACATCTGAAATTGTACCTTCTAATAATATTTCTGCTGGGTACATCATTTTTAACACAAATGATGTACCCGTAATCAATATGTAGCCTTTAGGTGCTTTTAATTTAAGTTCATTTTCGGTAAACACTTCAAGTCCTTGATGATTTTCAACATATACATGGATATCGCCTATCACTGTTATTCTTGGTAATTCAAGCATAATGTCGGAAGGAAGTGCCATATACTTAATAAACACGTTTTTTAATCGCTGTCGTAACTTTTTCACAAAAGCACCCCCTTTACTATTATTTTATGAACAGAATTGTACGATAAGAACAAAAAAAGCCATTAACATGAGGGAAATCCCCATATTAATGGCTTTTCTATTCATTAACCGTTTCGTCTCTTAGTGATTACGCTTTGATATGGCTTTCTTGCACGTGGTGCACCTAACACCTCAGCCATAATCACGCTATTCACTAAGCCTTTTCTAGTTAAGCTTTTATTAAAGTTCTGTTTAAATGCTTGCTTTTTATGATTTACCTTTGTATTTTCTTCCATGATACGGTTAGATGATCGAGAAGTGTATTCATCATTTTTTTGCTGGTCTTCATCATCATCTGCTTGACCTGCGAACCGTAACATTTGTTCTTCACGTAACTCTTCAATCGTCTTAGAGCTAATTGGCTCTGTGCGCACTTTTTCAGTTGATCGAGTTCGTTCTCGTTGATGGGCACGCTCAAAAAGATCTTCAACACTTCTTGGCTTTGGCTTATTTGTTGTTGATTCACTTTCTTCAGCTTGTTCCGATTTACCTTTGAACAAGCTTACGATCCCACCAATAAGAATAATGAGAAAAAGGGGATTTTCCAAAACTAAATCAATTAATCCATCCATAAGTAGCCTCCTTCCACATTAACGGGAAATTAAGACTCATCATGATCATGATCGTGATCTTTGGATAATCTACCAATCGTATCACGCATATCAGTATCAGCATCAATATTCTTATAGTTCATATAGTCCATTACACCAAAATTACCCGAACGTAGTGCTTCAGCAAGTGCTTTTGGTACTTCAGCTTCAGCTTCAACAACATGGGCACGCATTTCTTCAACGCGGGCAGTCATCTCTTGTTCAAGAGCAACAGCCATTGCACGGCGTTCTTCAGCTTTAGCTTGTGCAATTCGCTTATCTGCTTCTGCTTGGTCAGACTGAAGAATCGCTCCAATATTTTTACCAATATCAACATCGGCAATATCAATCGATAAAATTTCAAAAGCTGTTCCTGCGTCTAATCCTTTTGCCAAAACAGTATGTGAAATTGAATCAGGATTTTCTAATACTTGTTTATGTGTTTGAGAACTACCAATTGTACTTACAACACCCTCACCTACACGGGCAATAACAGTATCTTCTCCAGCACCCCCAACAAGGCGGTCAATGTTAGCACGGACTGTAATTCGTGCTAAAGCTTTTACTTCGATACCATCCATTGCTATACCTGCAATAAATGGTGTTTCGATTACTTTCGGGTTAACACTCATTTGAACAGCTTCTAAAACATTTCTTCCCGCAAGGTCAATCGCTGCACCACGTTCAAATGGAAGTTCAATATTAGCACGATGGGCAGCAATTAACGCATTGACTACCCTATCGACATTACCACCCGCGAGATAGTGACTCTCCAGTTGGTTTGTATCGACATCTAATCCAGCTTTAAAGGCTTTAATCAATGGATTAATTACACGAGATGGCACAACACGACGTAAACGCATCCCCACCAACGTAAACAGACCTACTTTTACACCTGCAGCTAAAGCACTAATCCACAGTGCTACCGGTACAAATGTAAATAAAATCGCTAATGCAATAATAATAACAGCAATAATAATAATCGGTAAAACTTCAGCAAATTCCATACTTATTCCTCCTATTGTTTTATTATGTATTTGGTAATTCTCTTACAACTACTCGCATGCCTTCCACCTTAACAATTCTTACTTGTTGATCTTTTGGAATAAATGCTCCTTCAGAGACAACATCAATTCTTTCGTTTTCAAACAATGCTGTGCCAGATGGTCTTAATGGCGTAACAGTAACACCTTCAAGTCCAATCAATTCTAAGCGGTTGATAGAAGAAACATAACCTAGCTCTGTTGTCGTACGGTTACTCAAAATAATTCGTCTGAATATCCCTTTTTCCATTCCAATTGATCGAAACAATATAACAGCTACAATTACGGCTACAATAAATGCAATTGCAATACTCATGGACATATGTCCAATATCATAACCAGCCATAAATAGTGACCCAATAATGGCCCCAACACCTAATAAACCTAGTATACCACCTGTGACAAAGAACTCTGCCACAATTAATATAATGCCGAGCAGTAATAGAATGACGACTTCCATGCCAGCGAGCCCAGCAATAATATGTCCATAGAAAAACAAAGCTAGCGCCACTAACCCCATAGTACCAGCAACTCCAAATCCAGGTGAATACAATTCAACGATTAATCCTAAACTTGCGACTGATAAAAGGATTGGAATCACAATTGGACTTGTCACAAATCGGGCTACTTCCTCAGCAACCGTTGTTTCAGTTTCCACAATGATTGCGTTAGTTAAGCCTAATTCATGAAGAAGTTCAACCCTATTTTGGAAAACCCCTTCCGCATAACCCACATTAAGAGCATTTTGGGCGGTTAATGTTAAAAACTTTCCCTTTCCAGCTCCGTATTCTGGTAGATCAATCGAAGGGTCTGCCATAGCTTCAGCATATATGGGATCCCTACCTTTTGATTCTGCAGCACCTATCATTGCTGCAATCCATGCCGACTGGGCTTTGTCATCTGCTGCAGTACCATCACTTGTAATAACACCACTAGCTCCCATTGTTGCATTTGGTTTCATATAGATGCTATCTGTATTGAGGGCAATATAAGATCCAGCTGATAAAGCATCATTCACGATAAACGAAGTAGCAGGTATTGATAAATCTTGAAGTAATTTTCCAATTTGTTTTGCTGAGTCAACCCTACCACCAGGTGTATCAATTTCAAAAATGATATGATTTGCACCAGCCTCAACAGCTTCATTTGTTGAACGAATAAGAAATGCCTCTAAACCTCTCTCAACCTCATTTTCAATTGGAACAATATAAACTAGTTTCCCCTCACCATGATCATCGGCATGTATTAAAAGGGTACCATTTAATAAAGTGATTGTAAATATTACTGACATAAAGAATATGTATACTGTTGATCTTTTTTTAACAATAAAGATCACCTCCCTCAATGACTTTTTATAATAATGCGTGTTCAAAAAGGAGAATAAAAAGGACCAAGAAGTTCAAGGCGGCGAAACTTTGAGTAACGGAACGTATGCTATTAATACGTGAGTAACGAAAAAGCAAGCCATCGAAGAAATTCGATGTGTCATTTTTATTGGACTTTTTGAACAACCTCTAATAATGATTACCATTTTGAAAGTTACCATTCATTTGCAATGTCCATATATTATTATACGATTGTTATGCTAAATTGGTTTCATTTTTGTATAAATAACTTTAGTATTGTTTTAAATTTAGGGATGAACTAACGAAAGGTCCCTGCCATATTTGACGGGGACCTTTAGCCAGTAATGATTTTGTGAAAATATAATTTATTCAATTTCATAAACTCAAACAGACTAGAATACGATACAAATTATAGTTGCATTGAATTGTATCAAATGACCTAACATCATACAATAATCGAGTCATGCTTCTTATGAAATTGGTTCACTTATTTAGTTAATGTTAAATGAATAAACCGTATTGATCTAGCATTTCTAAACCATTCATGAATAAACACTATTTTAGTAAGTAATTGTAATGAAAAACATATTCACAAAAAGTAGATTAATATCTACGTTTTCTCGCAGCCTCTGATTTCAGCTTGCGACGAACACTAGGTTTTTCATAATATTCACGCTTACGGTATTCTTGAAGCGTTCCACTTTTGGATACGTTTCTTTTAAATCGACGCAAAGCGTTTTCTATAGATTCATTTTTACGAACACGAGTCGAATTTGACATAGTAATTCCCTCCCTCCGGAGCATAGAACAAAAATTATCGAGACATATATATACAACGACATGTCTAAAAATAATTATAATATACATAGAGATGTAGGTCAACTGTATTCATGTCATTATTGTAATATTATAATGTGCAACGTTAGCGTACAACAAATGCTTACACTGTTACAATAGTTACAACATTATATTTATCTTGCTCCATACCTTTCATTCACACAGGGCTGCATAGTCTAGAATGTATTTTATCTCTATATTCTTCAATTTGAAACCACATGAATTAATAGTCTGATTCAGTTTTTCCTTCATTAATTATTTCTACACCTGCACTTGCACCAATTCTCGTTGCTCCTGCAGCGATCATTTCTTCCATTGTTTCTAAATTGCGAATGCCTCCAGAAGCTTTTACCCCCATGTCAGGGCCAACTATTTGACGCATCAATTGAATATCATTAAGGTTGGCGCCTCCAGTAGAAAAACCTGTTGATGTTTTTACGTAATCGGCTTGGGCTTCTTTTGCCAATTTACATGCCCTCACTTTTTCTTCATCTGTTAAAAGTGCTGTTTCGATGATCACCTTTATAATCGCTTTTTCCTCAGTCGCATGAACAACAGCAGCAATATCCTGCTTCACAAGGTCATCATTTCCTGACTTTAGCTCACCGATATTAATGACCATATCCACCTCTGTTGCACCATCTATAATCGCTTGTTTCGTTTCAAATACTTTTGTAGCGGTTGATGTAGCACCTAAAGGAAAACCAATAACTGTACAAACTTTTACTTCTGTATGTTTTAATTGTTCATAACAATATTCAACCCAGTGTGGATTGACACAGACAGATGCAAAGTTATATTCAACGGCTTCATGAATTAATTTTGAAATATCTTTTAAAGTTGAGTCAGCTGCTAATTGTGTATGGTCTATATATTTTGCTAGATTTTCGGTCATTGTATTCCACTCCCTATACTACCTTTTGAGCAACGATAGAAATCCACTCATCATGATGATTGATTTCGAGAATCTTAAACCCTATTTTTTGAAGTTCGTCAATTACCAATTGTTTTTTCTTTAGAATGATACCTGAAGTGATAAACAAACCATTGTCTTTCAAATTATTCCATGCATCCTGGACAAATTTAATGATAATTTCTGCTAATATATTAGATACAATGACATCTGCAGAAGTTTGAATTTGCTGAAGTAAGTCATTTTGTTTTACAGTAATCTTATCTGTCAAACCATTAAGACCTACATTGGATGTTGTGCTTTTAATCGCAATATTATCTAGATCATAAGCATATACATGATCTGCACCTAACAAACTTGCCGCAATACTTAAAACCCCTGAACCACAACCGACATCAATTACAAGATCATGATTTTTCACATGATTTTCTAGTGCCTCAATACTTAGGACCGTTGTAGGATGTGTCCCTGTCCCAAATGCCATACCAGGATCCAGCTCGATAACTTTTTCAGTTTGTGATGTCGGTTGATACTGTTCCCATGTCGGCACAATTGTGAATTGTTTCGTTATGCTTGTCGGTTTATAATATTTTTTCCAAGCAGTTTCCCAATCTTCCTCATATACATCATTTTGAACCATTTTATTTACACCTAAATCAATCCCATATGCTTCTAGCTCATTAATTGCCAGCTTGATTTCTTTACATTTATTCGTTAAAAAGCGATCAGCAGGTAGATAAGCTTTTATATAGATACCTTCGACTGGATAATCATTAGGGTTTAACTCATATATTTCACCAAATAAAGTAGCTCTCTCTTTCACTAAATCAAGTGGATCTTCAATAACTAAGCCAGTTATTCCAGCTTCGTTTAAAATATTTGCGACAGATTCCATTGCTTCATGTGTTGTATGAATTCGTATTTCAGACCACTTCAAATTAATCCACTCGTTTCATTTAATAGAATTAAACGTGTATATATTTATTACTCGCCTTTAAAGGCTTTTTTAAATTTATCAAATATCGAATCGTCTTTCTCATCAGACAAATTCGTACCATCGATTTCACTCAACTCTTTTAGCAGTTCCTTCTGGCGACTCGTTAGTTTTTTAGGAGTTACTACTTTAACTTGGATATGTTGGTCTCCATGTCCTCTACCATGAACATTCGGCACACCTTTACCCCGTAACCGGAAAATTCTCCCTGTCTGTGCACCAGCTGGAATTCTAAGTTTCACTTTCCCGTGAACAGTTGGTACTTCTATTTCATCTCCTAATGCAGCTTGTGAAAACGTTAATGGCACTTCACAATAAATATTGTCACCTTCACGTTCATAGAAATCGTGTGCTTTTACTCTTACAACAACATATAGATCTCCTGGCGGTCCACCATTAACACCAGGTTCACCTTTACCTGACATTCTTATTTGCTGTCCGTCATCTATACCAGCTGGAATAGAAACTTGAACTTTTACATGCTTCTTAATTCTTCCTGCTCCGCCACAAGTATTACATTTTTCAGGAATCACTTTACCAGTTCCACCACAATGGTTACATACTCTACGATTAACAACCCGACCAAAAGGTGTATTTTGTTCAACATTTAACTGACCAGAACCATTACAGTGTGAACAAGTGTTAACCTTTGTTCCTGGTTTTGCTCCTGATCCAGAACATGTATCACATTTTACTTCTTTTGGAATGGTTATTTCGGTTTCTTTTCCAAAAACGGCTTCTTCAAATTCAAGTGTTATCGTGAATTGTAAATCTGATCCTTGTTGCGGAGCGTTTGGATCAGATCTCCTGCCACCACCGCCAAAAAACATATCAAAGATATCTCCAAATCCGGAAAAGTCCTGAGCTCCCCCACCGAATCCTCCAAAACCTTGACCTTGGGCGCCTGCATGACCGAATTGATCATATTGAGCTCTTTTTTGATCGTCACTTAATACTTCATAAGCTTCTTTCGCTTCAATAAACTTAGCTTGAGCATCATCTTCTTTATTAACATCTGGATGATACTTTCTAGCTAATGCACGATAAGCTTTTCTAATATCTTGCTTTGAAGCATCTTTATCTACACCGAGTACATCATAATAATCACGCTTACTCACTTATATTCACTCTCCCAAAACACATTTACATAAATGAACCCAGTACTATCATATTTCACTACATAGGTACATTTCATAAAATTGATTAACATACAAATTATTTTAACATTATTCATTATGATAGAACAGTTAGAATAAAGTATAATCTATAAACACTCTTCTAAAACAAAGGTCAAAGCCAAGATAATCCTGACTTTGACCTCGTTGATTAGGATAAGTTATTTATTTTCTTCATCTTCTTTAGCATCTTCATCTACTTCTTGATAATCTGCATCAACTACATCATCTGCGCTATCTTCTTGTTCTGCTTCTCCAGCTTGCGCTTGTTGCTCCTGAGCCATTTGTTCATATAATTTAACTGATAGTTGTTGAACTTGTTCTTCTAAAGCCTCTTTCTTTTCTTTAATCTGATCAATATCATCAGATTCAAGTGCTTTTTTCAATTCTTCTTTTGCTGCTTCAGCTTTTTCTGTCTCGTCATCTGAAACTTTTTCAGCCAAGTCTTTAATCGTTTTATCAGTTGTAAAAATCAGCTGATCTGCTTCATTACGAAGATCTACTTCTTCACGACGTTTTTTGTCTGCTTCTGCATTTTCTTCAGCATCTTTAACCATTTGATCTATTTCATCGTCTGATAAACCTGAAGATGCTTGAATTGTAATCGATTGTTCTTTGTTTGTTCCCATGTCTTTTGCTCTTACGTTTACAATTCCGTTTGCATCAATATCAAATGACACTTCAATTTGTGGGACTCCTCTTGGTGCTGGTGGTATATCTGCTAATTGGAATCGACCAAGTGTCTTATTGTCAGCAGCCATTTCCCTTTCACCTTGCAATACATGAATGTCTACAGCAGTTTGATTATCTGCTGCTGTTGAAAATACTTGTGAATGGCTTGTAGGGATTGTCGTGTTACGTTCAATTAGTTTTGTAAATACAGATCCCATTGTTTCAATACCAAGTGAAAGTGGTGTAACGTCTAATAAGAGAACATCTTTTACATCACCTTGAAGTACTCCACCTTGAATCGCTGCACCTAACGCAACTACTTCATCAGGGTTTACACCTTTTGATGGCTCTTTACCAATTTCCTTTTTAATTGCTTCTTGTACAGCAGGTATACGTGTTGATCCACCTACTAAAAGCACCTTATCAATATCACTTGCTGAGAAGTCTGCGTCTGACAATGCTTTTCGAACAGGAACCATTGTACGTTCTACTAATTCAGATGTCAATTCTTCAAATTTCGCACGTGTTAATGTCATTTCTAAATGTAATGGACCTGCATCACCAGCGGTAATAAACGGCAATGAAATTTGCGTTTGTGATACACCTGATAAGTCTTTCTTCGCTTTTTCAGCAGCATCTTTCAAACGTTGTGTCGCCATTTTATCCTGTGACAAGTCAATACCATTTTCTTTTCTAAACTCTTGAACCATGTAATCAATAACAAGATCATCGAAATCGTCTCCACCAAGACGGTTGTCTCCTGCCGTTGCGATTACTTCAAACGTACCATCACCAATATCTAAGATAGAAACGTCGAAAGTTCCTCCACCAAGGTCATAAACAAGGATGGTTTGATCTGCGCCATCATTATCTATTCCATAAGCCAATGCTGCTGCAGTAGGTTCGTTAATAATTCTTTCTACTTCAAGACCTGCAATCACTCCTGCGTCTCTTGTTGCTTGACGTTCTGCGTCATTAAAATAAGCAGGAACTGTAATTACAGCTTTTTCTACTTTTTCACCTAGATAATCCTCTGCATATGATTTTAGATGTTGTAAAATAATCGCTGAAACTTCTTGTGGTGTATATTCTTTGCCATCAATCTCAACTTTAAAATCTGTTCCCATATGTCGTTTTACAGATTGAATTGTATCTGGATTTGTAATGGCTTGACGTTTTGCTACTTCTCCAACTTGTCTTTCACCACTCTTAAAAGATACAACAGATGGTGTTGTTCGGTTCCCTTCTGGGTTAGGAATGACAACTGATTCCCCGCCTTCCATTACAGATACACAAGAGTTTGTTGTTCCTAAATCAATTCCAATAATTTTGCTCATAATTTAACTGCCTCCTATTACTATATATACGTTGAATTAAAGTCCCCCGATATCTACCTATTGGTCATCACGAAACAATGAAAAGGTCTTTCGTTCAACTGAAATAATGCTTTATTTATTTACTTTGACCATTGCTGGCCTAATGACACGCTCTTTTAGAATGTAACCTTTTTGTAATTCTTCAATCACAATATTTGATTCATAATTTTCATCTTCTACCTGCATCACTGCATGATGTAGATTCGGATCAAATTCTTTACCTACAGTTTCAATGACTTCAACATTTTCTGTTTTCAGAGCGTCATTAAGCTGGTTATAAACCATTGTGATCCCTTCAAGAATACTCTTCGTCTCCTCAGTGGGTTCCACTGCCAATGCCCGTTCAAAATTATCTAATGCTGGTAATAATTCATTGACTAAATCCTGTGATTTATACGTACGTTCTGCTATTCTCTCTCTTTGTGTACGCTTTTTAAAGTTCTCAAATTCTGCTTGTACACGAAGCGTTCTATCAGCAGCTTCATCACGTTCTTTTTTTATTTGTTCTAATTCTTCTTTTAGCATTTCTAGCATATGATCTTCTGAAACTTCCTTCATATCAGCTTCTTCGTCTGTTTTTTCTAAAATTTCTTGTTCATTATCTTCTTTTTCAACTTCATCAGTTGCAACAGAATCATCACGTAGTTCTCCCACTATTAGGTACCTCCTATTTAATTTCACCATGTTTGACTATAACATGAATAACAAATGAAATAAACCACTTTGATCATGATTGGATTTTTCATTCTTTCTATTCTTGTTTTTTATTCCTCATCACAAGTGCATTTGTCATTTCATTAGATAAAGCACTTAGTAAGTTAATCACTTTACGATATTGCATTCTGGTTGGTCCTAGTAAAGCAATTGTACCTTTTTGATTATCACCTAGTTCATATGATGCTGTTATTAAACTAAAGTTTTTAATGGCTTCTGCTTCATTCTCATTCCCAATTGTAACCTTGATTCCATTTGTCTTTCTCTTAATCAAATTGGCGATTTCTTCTTCTCTTTCCATCATGGAATAAAAGGAGTGTATCTTATTTACATCATTAAATTCAGGTTGTGTAAATAAATTTGACTTCCCACCAACATATAATTTTATTGGCTGTTCATGTAAAAAGATTTCTCTTAGGTATGCAAATGATTCTTCTACATTACGAATGTATCTCTTCATCAGAGACAATACTTCATTATTTAAAACTTCTGCTAAATTAATGATTGGCACGTTTCGTAATCGATCATTTAAAATGTTCACCATCTTTTCCAAGTCACTTGTTTGGATCACAGGTGGAATGGAAAAGGTCCGATGTTCTACATACCCAGTATTTGTAATTAATATTGCAACAGCAGTCTGCGGTGAGAGTGGGACAATTTGAATTTGCTTTAAATTTGTTTCGAATATTTCAGGGCCAAGAATGATAGATGTATAGTTCGTTAAATCAGACAATATCTCAGCAGCCATTTGAATGAGTTGTTCAAATTCATATATTCCATCATCAATGAGATGTTTAATCAGATTGATTTCCTGCTTTTCTTTTATGGGTGTTATTAAATGATCAACATAATATCGATACCCTTTTTCTGAAGGAATACGTCCAGAAGATGAATGTGTTTTTTCTAAAAATCCCATGCTTTCAAGTTCAGCCATAGCATTTCTAATTGTGGCGGCTGAGACATTTATGTTTTCCTTCTCAGAAATAGCACGTGAACCAACTGGATGTGCCGATTCGATGAACTCATCAATAATGACTTGAAAGATTTGTAATTGCCTATCTGTTAACATGATGATCACCTCAGTTAGCACTCTATTAGCTTGAGTGCTAATTCTACTATATAAATTATCAAATCTATATTTTTTTGTCAATAAACACGAATCAAATTCCTAAATTAATTTTAACAACCCACACCTATACCCAAACATCAACCTAAACCCAGTAGAAACATACTGTTAACTAACTTTTATAAAAATGGATTTAAAATACTTTCAAAATGGCATGTGGAAGGTCTTGCATTATATTTTTTGCTCATTTTACTGAAAAACAACACGTGAGATGATCTCACGTTACATTTT
>Ga0209487_1001879_pt1 | contig 17401 bp, 16 predicted proteins | sample Poulit2012_FD_187524 | JGI IMG/M metagenome (GOLD analysis project Ga0209487, IMG submission 187524) | Agricultural soil microbial communities from Georgia to study Nitrogen management - Poultry litter 2012 (SPAdes) (version 2) | ecosystem: Environmental > Terrestrial > Soil > Agricultural land...
TTGCCGTGACCATCTGGGCGCTGCTCCTCGCGCCGCGCGCCACCCGCCGGCTGCCGCACCCGTACCGGCTCAGCGGCAAGCTCGTGCTGGCGGTCGTCGCCACGGTCTTGCTGCTGCTGGCCGGCTCGACGGCGTGGGCTGGTGTGGTCCTGGTGGTCGCCGGGGGTCTCTTCGTGGCAGGCGAGCTACGGGAACAGCGGTTCGCCCGCGGTCGGTGAGCACGGCGCAGGAACGCGGCCAGCGCGGCACGTCAGCACGGGTGGTCGCTGGGTTCGAGGGGGTGACAGTGGTGGCACCGCCTGTTACGTTGCCAGGCACGGCAACGGTTCCGTCGTCGTGACACAGCGCCGGACTTGGTCCGCTAGGCGCGGCCGGGCCTGGTTCTACGGGGAGAAGCAGGTGCAACCATGAGGACGTGGACACGTGCCGCAGCGGTGGCGGGACTGGCCGTGCTGCCGCTGGCAGCAACGACAGCGACGGCTGCTCCTCCCGGCAGCGCGGCGAGCCAGCGGCCGGCGGACGCTCCGGGAACGTCCGCAGTCGAAGCTGCTGCCGAGCCCGCAGCGGGGTTCCGGGTGCTGCCCTACCTGCAGCAGCCCGGCAGCGAGGAGATGACGATCAGCTGGGTCTCCGAGATCGACGAACCCGGCACCGTGAGGGTCCTCGGACCGGGTCTGCGCGGGCCCGCGGACCTCACCTCGGAGCCGGAGTATCTGGACCTGATGCAGTACACCGACGCCGAGCTCAACCAGGAGATCCCGGGCCTGGAGCAAGGGTCCTGGCTGCGCTCGAACGACAGCTACCGGCACACGGTCACCGTGGACGGTCTCCGGCCGGACCAGACCTACCGGTACACCGTGGAGCAGGGCGGTGAGCAGTTCCGCGGGCGGTTCAGCACCGCCCCCACATCGGACGACTGGCAACACCTGCGGCTCGCGGCGTTCTCCGACACTGAGACCGAGCCCTACGGCAGGGTCGAGCAGCGGGAGTGGGAGCTGCACCCGGACGGCTATACCCCGGACTCGGTACCGCGGCCCGGTCCGGGGTCGCTCTGGGACCAGACCCACGGTTCGACCACCCGGTACGAGCAGTTCACGCTCCGCTACCCGATCTCCCAGCAACGGGCGCTGGTGGAGAACCTCGACATCATCGCGGAGGAGGACCCGGACCTGATGCTGGTGACCGGCGACCTCACCCAGGGGTCGGGCTACCAGCCGGCGTGGGACGAGTTCTGGCGGCACTTCGCCGGTGAGTACGGGACGTTCGCCGCCGAGACCCCGCTGCTCACCGCGATCGGCAACTGGGAGACGTTCGCCGCCCTGAACGACGGGTACGGCACCCCGGAGGACCGCAGCCCGTCGGTGATCGCCCGGAACCGCTACCACGACTACTTCAGCACACCGGGGGACACCGGCAACCCGCAGTACCAGGACTCCTACTACCGGCTCGACTACGGGCCGCTGACCGTGATCACCCTGGACTCCACCAACGGCCTGCCGGACGAGAACCTGGACGAGGGGGTGCTCACCGGGGAGCCGTTCTCCGGTGACGACAGCAACCTCACCCCGGAACGGCTGAGCACCGACACCCAGGGCAGCTTCACTGCTGAGGAGTACGCCGAGGCCTACGCGGAGGTCTTCGACGCCAGCCCGGCGGACACCGACCTGCCGAACATGGACCCGGGCAGCGCGCAGTGGGACTGGGCACAGCAGCAGCTCGCCGACGCGCGTGACCAGGGCCAGATCATCCTGGTGCAGTTCCACCACGCCGCCTACTCCTCGGGGGTGCACGGCACCCCGCCGAACCACGAGGACTACGGCGACAACCAGTCCGGGGTGGCGATGCGCGCCTACACGCCGATGCTCGAGGAGTACGGCGTGGCGGCGGTGATCTCCGGCCACGACGAGATGTTCGAGCGATCCTGGGTGGACGAGGACGGCGACGGCGTGGGCCTGAACGTCTATGACGTGGGCGTGGCCGCGGACGGTCTGCGCGGTGAACAGCTCGCCGAGAACGCTGACGGCGAGTACGTGCCGATCAACTTCAACACCCACTCGCAGTGGTCGGCCTCGGCGGACGAACCGGAGACCTGGCGGCTGGACTCCAACGGCAACCCGCAGCTGACAGACGGCGGTCTGCACTACGGGCACCTGCAGATGGACCTGAGCAACACCCGGTGCGGGGCGGAGCTGACGCTCAGCCCGGTGTACGTGTTCCCGGTCCTGGACGAGGAGTACCAGCTCGTGCGTACCGAGCGGCGCGTGTACGACGACGTGGTGCAGGTGGATCTGGGCAGTGATGGTGCACCTCGGGCCGAGCGGGCGACCTGCGATCCGGGACAGGGCCGGGACCGGCGATGACTGAGGACACGTGGTGACTGGATCCGGTGACGACCTTCTGGACCGGCTCCGCCGCGCCCACGCCGGGGCGCAGATGCGTGGCTGGGACTTCTCCGTGCTCGATGGCCGCCTGGTCGCCGACGATCCACCATGGGACTTCGAGGCGGACTGCCTCGCTGCCCTGCGCGGTGCGCGGCGTGCGGTCGACCTGGGCACCGGTGGTGGGGAGCGGGTGCTGCACCTTCTCGGTGAGCTGTCGGAGGAGGAGCGTCCGGAGCTGATCGCCACCGAGGGCTGGCCGCCCAACCTGCCGGTGGCCACCGAGAACCTGGCGCCGTTCGGTGTACCGGTGCTGGCCTACGACGCCGAGGCCGGCGACCGGCTGCCGTTCGAGGATGCCAGCCTCGACCTGGTGATGTGCCGGCACGAGGCCGTGGATCTTGCCGACGTCGCCCGGGTGCTCGCCCCGGGCGGGGTGCTGCTGGACCAGCAGGTCGACGGGCGGGACGCCCAGGAGCTCCGGGACTGGTTCGGCGGCGAGATGCAGTACCCGCGTGCCCGCCTGGACGTGGATCGGGAGGCAGCCACCGGGGCCGGACTGGTGGTGGACGAGGCGCAGGAGTGGGCCGGTGGGATGACGTTCACCGACGTGCAGGCACTGGTGGTCTACCTGGGCCTGGTGCCCTGGGACGTCCCGGCCTTCCGCGTGGACGACCACCGGGAGATGCTGCACCAGCTCGCGGAGCGTCCCTCGATCCGGGTCACCCAGCGGCGCTATCGGTTGTACGCGCACCGGCCCGGCAGGGACGTCAGTCCGTGACGGTGACGATGCCGGAGTCGGCACCGAGCAAGGCCGCTGTCCGTGCAGCCGCGGTCTGCACCGACACTGCCGGCCCGTCCGGTGCGACCGGGTGGTACGTGCCTTCGCCGTAGAGCTGGCCGTAGCGGAGCACCGTGCCGCCGGCATCCAGGGCGGCCTGCTCCATGATGGCCACGGCCTGTGCCCCGGCACCGGTCAGCGGCCACGCCACACTCTGCACCAGGATGTGCGCCACGCCCCGCTCGGCGGCAGCAGCGACCAGGTGAGGTACGGCCTCCCGGCGTAGGCGGGCGTTCGCGGTCCGGTAGTCGGCCAGCTGCGCAGGATCGTCCGGCAGGTCGGTCACCTGGCTGATCAGCATCTCCGGCCGGACCTGGTCGAGCATGCGGTGTACGGCGGACTCGTCGTAGAGGTCCAGCACGATGCCTGTTCCGCCGACGGCATCGATGCGCGAGGCGCCCGCTGCCGATCGGGAGGTCCCGGTAACCCGGTGGCCGTCGTCGAGCAGCACGGGGAGCAGAGCGCGGCCGATCACGCCCGTTGCGCCGACCAGGAGCACCTCCATCCCTGCGATCGTACGCCCGCACCCCTACCAAGGGCGGTGCTGCGCTCGCCGGAGGGCCGATGTGCGTGGCGGGCCCGGCCGCCAGTCTGGGTCGGCCACCATCCCTTGACCGAGGAGCTGCACATGACTGGCGCCCTGATGACCGCGTTGATCGTCGGCCTGCATGCGGGCCTGGCGCTGTACCCGCCCCGTCCGCGGCACAGCATGCCGTTCAACCTGCAGTTCGCGTTCGGGTGGTGGATCAACGAGTACCCGGTGCTCGGGTTGTACTGGCTGCTCTCCGGCACGACGGCGGTGCTCCAGCTGCGTACGGACCTGCCGGTGTGGTGGGTGGCTATGGTGATCATCCTGCTGGACTTGGCGGTGCTCGCCCGGTTGGGCCTGCGGATGCGTCCGGCACGGGATGTCCTCTCTGCGGCCCTGGTGGAGGCGTTCGGCTCGACAGCGGTGCCGAGCTACACCCGCCCGGTGTGGTGGCGCATTCTGCTGGTGCCGTTCGTGTCCTGGCGACCGGACGTTCGCCGCATCGCCAACCGGCACTACGGACCTGGGCGGGGCCGGCGCATCGACCTCTATGTTGCCCGGAGCACGGTCCGCCCGCAGCCGGGCCAGTCAGGTAGCGGCGGTACAGGTGCCCCCGTGCTGCTCTACCTGCACTCCGGCGGGTTCCGGATCGGCAGCAAGGCCCTCGGCGCCCACCCGTTGCTCTACCGGCTGGCCGCCCAGGGCTGGGTGGTGGCGAGTGCGAACTACCGCCTCGGCCGGGACTACTCCGAGCAGCTGGCGGACACCCGCGCCGCGCTCGCCTGGCTGCGGGCGCGGGCCGCCGACCACGGCGGTAATCCGGGCACGGTATTCCTGGCCGGTGGATCAGCGGGGGCGCACCTGGCGGCCACTGCAGCGCTCACTGGTTCCGACGTGGCCGGCGTGATCGGGCTCTACGGTTACTACGGTGGAGTTGGCGCGGGTCCCGGCCCGCGGTCACCACTGGAGTGCCTGACTCCGGACGCCCCGCCGTTCCTGATTGTGCACGGGTCGGTGGACACCTTGGTGTTGCACGAGGACGTCAGCGCGTTCGTCGAGAAGCTGCGTGCGGTGTCCCGGTCGCCGGTAGCCTGTGCGCTGCTGCCCGGGACGCATCACAACTTCGACTTCTTCCACTCGCCGCGGTTCAGTGCGGTGATGGATGCGGTGGAACGATTCGCGGAGCTCACCCGGCCTGCGGAGTCGTCCTCGGCCGACTAGTTCTCCCGGCGCGGGGTGCGGTCATCCGGTGTCTGACCAGATGTCTCGCTCCACAGGCGGATGGAGGTCCCGGTTGATGAGGGTGCCGTCCGGCAGCGTGAAGATCCACTGGTGGTCGTGCCGGGTCATGCTGATCGACCGGTCGTCGACCACCGCGTGATGGTGGTAGCAGAGCAGCGCGCCGTTGGTGGTGTTGGTGGGTCCGCCGTCGGCCCAGTGGATGCGGGCGTGGTGGGATTCGCAGATGGCCGGTGGGGCGGTGCAGCCGGGCCAGGTGCAGCCTTTGTCTCTAGCGACGAGGGCTCGGCGTTGAGCCGGCGTGAACAGTCGACGTTCTCGCCCATGGTTGATGATCTCGCCTTCGGGTGAGAACAGCACACGGTAGATGCCACCACACGTGGCCAGCCGGCGCAGGAGTGCCGGTGGCACGGGGCCGGTGCCGTCGTCGAAAGTGGGCGATTGTTCGCGCAGGCGGGCGGCCCAGTCGATGCCGGCCAGGTCTGCTAGAGCTGGGGTCTCCCACGAGGCACCGGCGGAGCGTGCGGAGTCAGGGGTGCCCTGGTCAGGTTCGTGAGCGTTGATCAGCAGCTGATCGAGCTCGGCGGCTCCGATGAGCACCCCCAGGTGCGGCCGCACGGACGCACGGTTGCCGACGAGGCCCTGGTCCAGGACCAGGTGCGCCACGTCAGCGAGGGCCTGGGCCCGACGCTGCTCGCCGGTGCGCTCGTCGTCTGGTGCAGGCGGGCTCATCAGAGCGTCCAGCGCGGTGCGGATGAGTCGACCGTTCTCCTCGGTGAGGAAGCCGGACAGGTGCCAACCATCCAGAGTGCGCACCAGCTCGACGTACTCGCGTTGCTTGGCGTCGCGGTAACCACGCTCATCGGCTTCCGGGTCGGCAACACGCGCAAAGTGGCGACCCAGACGGCGCACCTGGTTGACCGTCAGCTGCCGGGCCTGGTCCAGCAGGAACTCCTCGACGGTTTCCTCGGGCTGGTCGGCCCCAGGCGGCGTCTGTTCTTCGGACTCGGCGCTGCCCACAGGTTCGGCCAGGGCGGCGACGCGGGTGGGTGAGGTCAGTGCCGTGGCGGCCAGTGCCTCGATGTGGTCGGGTCCGACCCGCCCGGCACGCAGGGCCGTACCGAAACACGGGATCGCATCACGCAGCTGGCGGGCCAGCCGGACAGTGCGATTGGCATTGGCATAAGAGATGTGGTGGGACTGGGCAACATAGGAGGCAAAGGTGCGCGGCCGGAATGTTGACGTTGCCCAGCGACCGTCGGCTTCTTCCACCATCAACCATTGATATCTCTTGCCGGTGAGACGGGAGCAGATCCGGTGTACCCGGACACTTGCTTCGCCGAGCTCGGGCCCAGAGTGATGGTCCCGTTCGTCCTGGATGTCAGCACCGGCGATCGCACCAGTCAGCGCTTCCAGGGCGGCGAGCTGCACCGGCAGATCAGCCTGCAGGAGATCGTCCAGCGAGGTATCCGGCGAGACCGCTGGCCCGTCGACGGAATCTGTCATCGCTGCCCACCTCCTCGTGCACCTATCGATCGGCTCGTACATACATTCTACGAGACGAAGTGCGGTATGCCGAGCCCCGACACGCAATTAGTGATGAAATGTGGACAACGGTCAGATATCCACAGATTTGAGAAGGTGCGGGTCTGTGCCCGCGGAAATGTCGGTGGCAAGTGGTAGCAGGCGATCGTTCAGATCGCTCACGATCGCTCAGGTCGTAGCAGCCTCGACCCGGAGCGTGCAGCCACGGGCGTCGGCACTGAGCATCGCGTCGATCGATGACTGAGGTGCGCCGGCATACTTGCTCAAGATCTCCGCGTCGATCCGGTCCTGCACCTCGTCCTCGGCGGAGACCACGGCAACGGTCACCGGGACGCGCGGCAGTGCCAGTGCTGCGGCACGGTCCCGCTCGGCGATCGCACCGTCACCGAGCGCGAACGCCACCGGACGACCGGCTCGGATGTGTCGGTACCACCATGAACCGGGCCCGAAGGCGGATCGCAGGTAAGGGACGCCATCGATCACCATCGTCCAGATCGGTGTCGCGACGGGATCGCCGTTCCTGCGAGTAGTCACCAGAGTCACGACCGGGGTGTCCGCCAACATCGTGCGCAACTCGTCAAACCTCATGTCAGTGCAAGGGACCGGTATCTCCGGGGTATTCCCGTCGGTCACCTGTGTGGCGAGAGCACCTCGACCAGCGCGTCGACGGTGAGGTTGCGGTAGCTGGTGCCGTCCTCGGTCCGGTGGTGCCGGTCGAAGTAGTCGCCGTTACCCATGTGTCGCATCGGGCCGATCCGGCGCCGGGTGATCCGACCGTCCCGGTCCGCCCGGTTCCATGCCGACAGCGGGGAGAGCCACCACCGGCTGGGGAAGATCGCCGGTCCGAGCAGCTGCAGCCGGTCCCGCGACCCGTACAGGTGCCACAACCGCTCCACCCGGTTCAGCGCCGGATCGCTGCTCAGCACACCGCCGATCGAGACCACCGAGGTCGGGATGTCCAGCGCCGCCAGGTACCCGCTGGCGCCGAGGGCGATCTGGCCGCCGCCGCTGTACCCGATCACCGTGACCGGCGGCCGGGCCGACCAGTCGTACCCGTGCCGGGTCAGGGATCTGGTGATCTCCTGGGCCACGGCCAGGTTGAACGCCGGCCCGTACCGTGGGTCCGCGGAGACCAGCACCCGCAACGCGTTGCGCACGTTGATCAGCTTGGCCGGCCAGGCCGCCACCGGAACGCGCTGCCAGCGGTGCAGCCGACCCCAGAACCAGGTGGTGGCGCGCTGGGTGAGGCCGCGGTTCTCCACCGCGTACGGGAAGACGTCCGCAGCCACCACCGCGTCCGGTAGCCGCTGTGCGACCGCCGTCAGCACCGCTCGCTCCCGCCGCGACCCGCTCAGCCCGTCCACGGTGCCGATCCCGGACAGGTACACCACGAATAGGCGAGCCTTGATGTGCCCGGAGGCTGCGCCGTCATCGGCCGTGCTGTGCGCGAACGACCCTAACGTGGGCTCGTCCCGGCGACGGGACCACCAGCGCAACGACTCGATCGGGGCGAGGAAGGCCAGCAGCAGGAGCACGGCGAGCGCAGCGAGCAGGGCGCGTTCGATCATGTCGGGTGCCCCTGCCGCTCCAGCGGGACGAACGGGGCGCCGGCGAGGATGTCCTGGCTGGTGATGAACGTGTCCCGGCCGGTGGCCAGCGACCAGACACGCGAGGAGACCACCGCCAGCGGCTTGGCCAGCAGGTGAGAGAGCAGCTGACCGGTGAGCCACGCCGCACCGGCGATCGCCACCGCCGGCAGCCGGCCGATCGCCAGCACGTGCACCAGCAGCGCCGCCAGGCACACCAGCGTCCAGACTTCCAGCAGCCGACCGATGACCAGGCCGAAGTGCGGCACGAACACCAGGAACGCCAGCAGGTGCGGAGCCACAGCGAGCAGGTAGACCACGGCGAGCAGCTCGCCGTCCACAGCACCGCGGGAGACGGTCAGGGCGAGCAGGGCGATCACCACAGCGGTCAGGCTGCGCAGCACTGCGAGGTACAGCGCCCCGAGCGCCATGCCGGCGGCCATCCGCAGGCCGGTCACCCGGTTGATGGCGAAGACCACGGTGTGCCCGATCATGGTGGCGATACCGGCCAGCACGGCGACACCAGCAGCCACCGGGATCGACGCCCGTGGACCGAGCTTCAGCACCTCGGGTGCGCGCAGCGTCCACACGTCACCGGCGGCGCTGAACACCTGTGCCCACCAGTCCACCATGGTCATGGACACCTATCCTCTCGCGTCCTGGCGTACTGGCCGACAGGCGGCGGAGGGTGACCACTGCCCACCCCGGCGGAGCATATCCCCTTGCGCTGGACCTGGAGAGGGGCGCTACGATGCCTCGACTGTTCGCAAGCGGCCGGGGGGCCCCGCGCGTTCATGGAGTCCCCTGTGCCTTGACACCTGCTGACGTCTGGACTCTGTGATGACGAACCCTTCTGATGCCTCAAGCTCACACGGCCAGGGCCGGCCGGGACCCCACCCGGCGGGCGGGTCCTGGCCGGCCTACGGCGCTCCGCAAGGCGGCGCTGAGTCTGCGGGTGCTCCGCAGCACGGCGGCCCGGGCTATGGTGGCCCACCAGCTGGTGCACCGGGACAGCCGCACCCGCCTGGCGGGCCAGGGTCACCCCGAACCGGCCCGCGCACCTGGCACCTGCTGCTAGCGGCCGTCATCGCCCTGGTTCTGGGAGGTGTGGCCGGCTTCGCCGGTGGCTTCTATGTTCTCGGGGGTGGCATCACCGGTGCTGAGGCGCAGGAACAGCGAGACCGCATCGCCGAGCTGGAACGGCAGGTCTCGGAGCTCGAGGAAGCAGCCGCGGCAGAGGATGACGGCACAACAGACGGCACCGACGACGACACCGGCACCGACAGCGGCACCGTCGGCGGCACCTCGGTGCGTATCGGCGTCCCCCAGGGCTGGGCCGAGATCGCCGCCGCCTCACAGGTATGGGCACAGGCGCTGGAGGCGACCGGCTACGAGGCGGAGATCGTCGAGCTCCCGGACATCGCCGTCCTCTACACGGCCCTGGCGAACGGGGAGGTGGACATGAGCTTCGGGTCCTGGGTTCCCTCGAACCAGGAGTACATCGACCAGCACGGCGAGGATCTGGAGGATCTGGGCAGCTGGTTCGACGACGCCCGATTGGGCATCGTGGTCAACGAGGACGCGCCGATCAGCTCGCTGACCGAGCTGGCTGACCATGCCGAGGAGTTCAACGGCCAGATCCTCGGTATCGAGGAGAACGCCGGGGTGGTGCAGCTCACGAACCAGGAGGCGGTGCCGGCCTACGGTCTGGAAGACCTGACTGTGAGCACCGGCTCGACCGCGGACCTGCTGGAGGGCGTCGCGGAGGCGATGGACGCCGGCGAGAACGTCGCCGCGACCTTCTGGTCTCCGCATCGGGCGCTCGACGAGCTGCCGCTGCGGTTCCTGGAGGATCCGGAAGGGGCGTTCGGTGAGCCGGAGTCGATCCACGCCTACGCTATGGAGGGCTTCTCCACAGACCAGCCGGAGCTGGCCAGCTGCCTGACCGAGATCTCCCTCACCGCCGACCAGGTGAACTCGATGGTGAACACTGCGCTGACCGACGCGGGCCAAGTCGACCCTTCCGGCGCCCAGCAGTGGTTGGCCGACAACCCGGACGTCGTCTGCGACGCACTGTCCTGAACAGTCTCCGGTTGCAGGGCCGATCCCGCCGTCGCATCCTGCCAGGAGGAGCGCCGCTCCGGCCCGGGGAGACAGGAGGCCCAGATGGCCAGCACGCCGCAACCTGCGCTCGCAACGCTCAGCCACGAGCGGTTCTGGGCCGACGGCTGGATCTACGAGCGGAAGCTGGACGGTCAGCGCTGCCTCGCTGTGCGTGAGGGCGGATCCGCCCGGCTGTACTCCCGCAGCGGGCACGATGCCTCGACGGCGTTCCCGGAGGTGGCAGATGCGCTCACCGGGGCAGGGGCGGACTTCATCGTGGACGGCGAAGTGGTCGCCTTCTCCGGGTCGCGCACCAGCTTCGCTCGGCTTCAGCCGCGTATCCACGTCTCCGACGCCCGCCGCGCCCGGGCCACCGGTGTGGCGGTGTACTACTACGTGTTCGACCTGCTCAGCCTCGACGGCCAGGACGTGCGGGACGAGACGCTCACCGAACGCAAGCGCCGGTTGCGGACGCTGCTGCAGTGGACCGACCCGGTCCGCTGGACCCCGCACCGCAGGAACGCGGGTGAGGAGTACTTCGGGCAGATCTGCGGCCGCGGCTGGGAAGGGCTGATCGCCAAGCGCACGGACGCCGCCTACGCCCGCGGCCGCACGAAGGACTGGTTGAAGTTCAAGTGCGAGGCGGGTCAGGAGCTGGTGGTGGTCGGCTGGACCGAGCCGGAGGGATCCCGGGTAGCGCTCGGTGCGCTGCTGCTCGGCTACTACGACCGGTCGGGTGGGTCTGAGGAGCTCGTGTACGCCGGCAAGGTCGGCACCGGGTTCACCGAGCAGGTGCTGCAGGATCTGCACTCCTGGCTGACCGGGCTCGAGGTGAAGAGCTCGCCGTGCACCCGGGGGAAGCTGCCCTCGGTCGGGGTGCACTGGGTGCGTCCGGAGCTGGTGGCCCAGGTGGCATTCACCGAGTGGACGTCCGCTAACCAGCTGCGCCACCCGCGGTTCCAGGGCCTGCGCACCGACAAGGCCGCCCGCGACGTGGTCCGGGAGGCGTGATGAGCAGGGAGGTCACCATCGCCGGCGTGAGCATCAGCAGGCCGGAGAAGGAGATGTACCCGGCCACCGATGAGGCTGTGGCGGTCACCAAGGCGGACGTGGCGGGCTACTACGCCGACCTGGCCGAGGCGATGCTGCCACACCTGCGCGGCCGGCCGATCAGCATGCAACGGTTCCCGGACGGGATCGAGGGCAGCTCGTTCTACGAGAAGAAGGTGCCCGGCCACTTCCCGGACTTCGTCACCCGCGTGGAGGTGGACACTGCCGACGGGGCGCAGCAGCAGGTGACGATCGAGGACCAGCGCACCCTGGTCTACCTCGCCGACCAGGCCTGCCTCACCCCGCACGTGTGGCTGGCCACCGCCGAGCACCTGCACCAGCCGAACCAGCTGATCATCGACCTGGACCCGTCGGTGCCGGGCCTGGCCGCCGTGCGCAGGGCCACGACTGCGGTCGGCGAGCTGCTCGACGAGATCGGCCTCACCTCCTTCGTGAAGACCACCGGGTCCCGCGGGTACCACGTGCTCGTGCCGTTGCGTCCGGAGCGGGACTTCGACGGCGTACGCGAGTTCGCGAGGTCCTTCGCCCAGGTGCTCATCGCCCGGGCGCCGGACCTGCTCACCCTCGAGGCCCGCAAGAACAAGCGGGGGGAGCGGGTGCTGGTGGACATCCAGCGCAACGCCTACGGCCAGACGGCGGTCCCTCCCTATGTGCTCCGGGCCCGCCCGGGCGCTCCGGTCGCCACTCCGATCGGCTGGGACGAGGTCTCCCGGGTGGCGCCGGGTGGGCACACGATCAGGTCGATCAAGCGTCGGCTGGCGCAGATCGACGACCCCTGGGCCGGCATCGGGCGCCGCCGGCAGACGCTGACCAAGGCAGCAGAACGTCTGCGTCGGCTGACCGATTGAGGGAGCATCCCCAGGCTTCTCAGCTGTCGGACACGCCCGGAACACTGGTGAACTGGGAGGCGTCGTTCACGGATGTGCCGAGGTGTTCCTGCTGGAGCCCGGACGGCACGAGGTCCTGGTAGTAGCCGAGCCGGTTGTGCCAGGGATCCGTGAAGTTTACGAAGGCGACGACTCCTGGAAGCTGCGAAGGCTGTGAGTGCACGATGGCGCGATCATCGAGAAAGGCCACCGCAGCTTGCAGATCGAGCACGCGGAACCGAATCCGGTTCGTCAGCGGACTGGGTTCGGGGTGCGCTGCGACCTGGACCCAGCACTCCTGCCCGTCGACCGGTGACCACTCAAAGAAGTCGTCATGCGGCTGGAAGTCCGGCTCGCGACCGAATAGGTCCACGTAGTACTCGCGTGCTGCAGCAGTCGCCTGGGCGGGTACGTACAGCTGGATCGTGAAGCCGCTCGTGACCGGTGCGGATGGTCCGTTTGCCATAGCTCCACAGTGCGGAACCCACGGCTGCGCGTCAATCGTCGGATGCTACGAGAACAGGGCGAGCCCGTACACCGCGAACAGCACCAGGTGCGCGGCCCCGTGCATGGCGGTCACTCGGCGTGCGCTGAAGGTGGTCACCGACAGCCCCGCGGTCACCCCGAGCAGCAGCAGGTTCACCGGGGACTCCGCGAGCACCACCTGCTGCCCGGTGAGCAGTCCGATCACCAGCACCGACGGGATGGTCACGCCCACCGTGGAGACCAGGCCGCCGTGGCACAGGTTGTTCACCCGCTGGATTTCCCCGCTCAGGGCGGCGCGCACGGAGGTGATCGACTCCGGCAGGAACACGATCATCGCGATCAGCACCCCGGACAGGGCGGTCGGGGCACTGAGGCGGCCGAGCCCGTCGTCGAGGAGGGCGGCCATGTGCTGGGAGAGCAGCACGATCGGCAGCACTGTGGTGACCAGCAGGCCGAGACGCAGCAGCACCTCGCCCCGGTGCTCAGCCAGCACCTCGCGGATGCCCTGCGCCGGAGAAGGGTCCGCTGCCCCGGTGAGCTCCGCCGTCATGCTGGTGCGCTCGCCTGCCCCGGCGAGCTGCGTTGCCCCGGCGAGCTGCGTTGCCCGGGTGAGCTCCGCCGTCCCGCTGGTCACCCGCGGGTCGACCTCGCGGAAGTCTCCGGCCTGAGCGCCCATCTGCCGGAACAGGAAGAACGTGTACACGCCCACGGTGAGCAGGACGATCGGGATCTCCTGTGCCGGGGTGTAGGAACCGTCGACGCCGATCACCGCAGGTAGCGCGAAGGCGAGGGAAGCGAGCACCACGATCATCGCCAGGTAGGCGGACGTGCCCGTGCGGTTGTGCCTCATCCCGCCGTGCCGCAGGCCGCCGACGAGCAGGCACAGCCCGACCACGAGGTTCAGGATGATCATCGAGACCGCCAGCACCGAGTCCCGCGCGATCGTGGTGTGCACACCCGGGCCGAGCATCACCGCGGAGATGAGGATGACCTCGATGGTCACGATGGACAGGGTGAGCACCAGAGAGCCATACGGGTCACCCAGGCGGCGGGCCAGGTGTTCGGCCTCACCCACCACGCCGAACGCGCAGCCGAGGATGACTGCGATGATCGCCGCGAGGAGCGCGATCAGCAGCAGCGCCGGGACCGGCGGCGTCAGCAGCGGGGCCGCCAGGGCCATCGCGAGGACGGCGCTCCAGCCGACGGCGAGCCGGACCAGGGCGGCAGGGGTGAGGATCGAGCGTAGAAGAGCGGACATCGGTGATGCCTGTGTTCTACGAGGTCGTCCCCGTTCGTACTTCGGCGATCGGGTCGTCCCGTCGCGCGCGTGCTGCTTGACCAGGGTAGCCGGTCCTACTGCTATGGGTGGTGAGCCGCCTCACTCCTCCAGGTCGGTGGTGGTGCGGTCGGTCAGTACGGACTCGTTCTGCGTGGAGGTGGGCTTTCGACGGCGGTCCGCACCGTGGTCGTCCACCTTCACCAGCATCCAGTTCGCCTCGTCCCCGCCCATCTTCGTGTGCGTGAGCGCGAACGCGCCGGTGAGCTTCTGGCCGTACAGCTCCACCTTGAGGTGCCCGGCAGCCAGCGCATCCTCGGCGCTGACCGGCTCGCCGCCGGTCTCGGTGAGGTTCTCGAAGCCGCCGGTGTCCCAGACGATCACCGTGCCGGCCCCGTAACCCTCCTCGATCCGGCCCTCGTAGTCCACGTAGTCCAGCGGGTGGTCCTCGGTGCGGTGCGCGAGCCGCTTGTCCGAGGGGTTCACCGACGGTCCCTTGGGTACCGCCCAGGAGACGAGCACGCCGTCGATCTCCAGCCGGAAGTCAAAATGCAGGCTGGAGGCGTCGTGGCGCTGGACCACGAAGCGGGGCTGCTTCGTGCCGCCCTTCGAGCCCTCGCCGCTGTTCGACGAACCGGAGCGGCGGTTCGTGCCGGCGCCGGACGGTTCGTCGGTGTGCGAGCCCTTCCGCTTCTTGCGGTAGTCGCTGAGCTTGTCCTCGGCCATGGTGGCTGCCTCCTGGACCCAGCCTCACACCCGGCGGCGCGGTGTGCACCTGCTCGGCTCGTTCGACGCGTGGTGTCACCGGCACCTACTACCCTGAACGCGTGATCACAGGTGAGCTGCGCAGGAAGGTCGATCGCGTCTGGGGCGCCTTCCGAGGAGCACCATGACCGCCATCCCCACCTGGGACCAGTTCATGGCTCCCGCACTTCGAGTGCTCTCTGATGGTGAGGTGCACAAGGCACGTTGGATCTGCAACGCGGTCGCAGACGAGCTCGGTGTGACCGACGAGCAACGTGCCGAGCTCATCCCTTCTGGTCAGCCTCGGTACCTGAACCGTTCTTTGTGGGCCCTCTCCTATCTGAGCCGCGCCGACGCTGCGGAGCGGCCGAAACGCGGTCACTACCGAATCACCGACGCGGGGCGAGAGCTCCTTGCTGCCCATCCAGAGGGGATTACGGAGCACGACCTGAGAGAGATGCCCAGCTACGTCTCTCCGCGAGAGACCCGAGCGACTTCGCCGGCTGCAGCGCCGGGTGAGGAATTGGTCGAGTCGACGAACCTTTCACCGTCGGAACAGGTGGAAGAGGGCATCGCCCGGCTCAGTGCGGAGGTTGCCGCAGACCTGCTCAGCCGCCTGCACGCGAATGAGCCGGCGTTCTTCGAGCAGGCGGTGCTCGATCTCCTCATTGCCATGGGCTACGGCGGTGCTGAGGGGCACGCCACCCGCACCCAGCTTTCCAACGACGGCGGCATCGACGGCATCGTCGACCAGGATGCCCTCGGGCTCAGCCGCATCTACGTCCAGGCGAAGCGCTACGCCCTGGACGCCGCTGTCGGTCGCCCAGAGATCCAGGCCTTCGTCGGCGCACTGCACGGGAACCAGGCGAATCAGGGAGTGTTCATTACCACTGCACGGTTCAGTCGCGGCGCACAAGACTACGCGGGCTCGGTCCCGACAAGGGTGGTTCTCATCGATGGCGCTCGGCTCGCCAGCCTGATGATCCGCTATGGCGTCGGTGTGCAGACCAAGCGCACTGTCAACATCGTCGAGGTGGACGAGGACTTCTTCGAATGATCGCGTCCGTCAGGTGCGCAGGCACCGTGCTGGGTCGATGCTTGGGGAGCTCGTGATGGCACGCGTGTACATGTACGCCGACGAAACCGGCGATCTTGGATACGGCAGTGACGCGCCATACTTCGGTATCGGCACCGCGACGTACCGCGGCGAGCACTCTCAGGCCCTGTGGGCAGGCTTGGAGCTCCGAACACAGCTGGAGGCGAAGGGCGTCCGGGTGCAGCACGGACTTCATGCGAAGAACGACAGTCGAAGTACCCGCAGTGCGATGTTCGATGTCATTGCCCATCAGGCACCACGGTTCGACACGACCTTTCTCTATAAAGAGAAAGCCTATGCTCGCGTGCAGCAGCGAGGTCCGGTCTACCTCTACCAGCAAGCGATCTACCTGCATTTCAAGGAGATATTGCGGCAAGTCTCCTGCGCAGGGGACGAGGTCTTCGTGATTGCCGGCCACCTGCAGACGAATGCCAAACGTGCTGCAAGCTACCAAGCTGTTCGCGCGGTGTGCAGCCAGATCGCTACCGACCGAACAGTGGTGCCCTGCGTCTGGGATGCGCCTAGCTCGTGGGGTATCCAGGTTGCCGACTACGGACTGTGGAGCACGCAACGAGTACTCCTCGGACGGACGAGTCCGTGGCACGTGCGGTGCGTAGAACCCACCTTGAAGTCAGTCTTCAAACCGTGGGGGACGCCGTAGCTGGGGCATGAGGCGAGCCGGCTATCTGGATTCACCAGAAGCGGTCCCCTGGACCTCTTGTCACCGGCTCACTTCAAGTATGACCCATCCTCCGACGAGGTCAAGTAGCGGCACGGTGTCCCTCGTATACGGCAGGCTAGGCACCAGCCGCGCGGAGGAGAGGGGACGCTATGAGCAACTTAGCGTTCCTGCGTGAGACGCTGCCCGCCGTCCATTCCGACTGTGCCCGCGCCGAGTCCTGCCTAGCAGCGATCCGCGCTCGGCCTGCTTCTATGCCCGCCGCGCGGTCGAGCTGCTTGTCTAACCACCTCTATGACCTGTGGGACCTACCCGAGCCATACCGGGACGACTTGGCCGCCCGCATCAGCGACGCAACGTTCAAGACCAGGATGGGCAACGCCGTCAGGCAGAAGCTGAACCTGATCCGCAACCTCGGCAACCGAGCGGTGCACGACACCCAGCCCATCCCCACGAACGCCGCCATGCATGCGCTGCGCGAGCCGCTCAGGCTGCCCGCTCTCCCGGCAGGAGGTTCAGCGCCTCACGGAGAAGTTCGCCGGGCAGGACGAGGCGCACGCCAAGCAGCTGCAGGAGAAGGGCGGCCCGCCGCCGAGCACCAGGCTGAGATCCAGAGCCTGCGGGCACAGGTCGCCGTCGCCCAGGCGGACAAGACCGCAGTCGACGACCGTGACTACAACGAGGCTGAGACCAGGGATTCCGTCATCGACGCCCGCCTGCGCGAAGCCGGCTGGCCGCTGGATCAGGAACGCGACCGCGAGTACCCGGTGACCGGCATGCCGAACGCACAGGGCACGGGGTGTGTGGACTACGCGCTCTGGGGTGCCGACGGGCTCCGGCTCGCGGTCGTCGAGGCAAAGCCACCAGCAAGAGCCCCCAGGTCGGGCAGCAGCAGACGGTGCTGTACGCGGACTTCCTGGAGCAAGAGCTCGGCCTTCGCCCGGTGGTCTTCTACACCGCGC
>Ga0209487_1001880_pt1 | contig 17400 bp, 15 predicted proteins | sample Poulit2012_FD_187524 | JGI IMG/M metagenome (GOLD analysis project Ga0209487, IMG submission 187524) | Agricultural soil microbial communities from Georgia to study Nitrogen management - Poultry litter 2012 (SPAdes) (version 2) | ecosystem: Environmental > Terrestrial > Soil > Agricultural land...
CGCTTAGCATTGTGCTCTATGATTTTTACGTTATAGCGTTGCTCTAACTCAGCGGCTAAGCGGTAGCCCACGTTGCCTCCTCCCGCCAAAATAATACGTTTATAATGGGATTCAAGCCGGCCCAGCTCACTCATAACGGCACGAATATGGTTACGCTCCGCCACAAAAAAGATTTCATCATCCACTTCAATAATAGTGCTGCCTGTGGGCACTATGGCACGGCTGCGCCGATAAATAGCCGCCACCCGCGTATCCACACTGGGAATATGTTCACGCAAATCGCTTAACCGCTTGCCAATTAAAGGCCCACCATGCAACGCTTTTACCGCCACTAGCTGCACCTTACCCTCAGCGAAGTTCACCACTTGCAGCGCCCCTGGGTGGCTAATTAATCGGTGAATATAATCCGTCACTAATTGTTCGGGGCTAATAATTACATCAATGGCGATGCCGGTTTTATCGAACAAAGCGTCGTTGCGGGTATAGCGCGAAGAACGGATACGAGCGATTTTAGTGGGCGTACGAAATAATACATGGGCGATTTGGCAAGCCACCATATTTACCTCATCGCTACTGGTCACAGCGATAAGCATATCGGCTTCTTCGGCGCCGGCCTCCGCTAAAATATTAGGATAAGAGCCGTGCCCCACGATGGTGCCGATATCAATGCGGTCACTTAGCTCGCGCAAACGTTCTGCATCTAAATCAATAACCGTAATATCATTTTTTTCGCTAGAAAGGTTTTCGGCCACCGCCGAACCCACTTGCCCTGCACCTAAAATAATAATTTTCATGCCTAGCTCACCGCTAAGGTTACGATTGGGTTTTGCGCAGACGTGCTAAATAAAAACCATCCGTCCCTTGCTGTTGTGGTAACAGTTGTGCCCCAACAGCGGCTTGGGCCTTATTCAACGCCTTTGGGGTATCTTCTTGCGCTTCGGTGTGCTGGTCAAGAAACCATTGGATTTGCTCTTGGTTTTCTTGCTGCAGAATAGAACAAGTGGCATACACCAAGGTGCCACCTGGAGCCAATAAGGGCCACAAAGCGGTGAGTATTTGCCGCTGCAACACTACTAATGCCTCAATATCCTGTGGCCGACGATGCCATTTAACATCAGGTTGGCGGCGCAAAATCCCAGTGGCTGAACAGGGAGCATCGATTAAAATCGCATCATACATACCCCCTTGGTGCCATTGCTCTGGCTGGCTAGCATCACCGCATATGACTGTGGCTTGCGCTCGTAGACGGCTTAAATTTTGGTGAATTCTTTCAAGGCGGCTTTCTTCATTATCCAGCGCTGTGATATGTGCCTGCGGAAAACGCTCTGCAAGGTGCCCTGTTTTCCCTCCTGGGGCGGCACAAGCATCTAAAATACGGCTTTGTTCAGAGGCTTCGATTAATGAGCTTGCTAGCTGCGCGGCTTCATCTTGCACTGAAAAATGCCCGTCGTTAAATCCAGGGATTTGGCTGATGGGGCAAGCTTCATCCAAATAAATAGCCTGGGCAGATAACTCGCCCGCACGGACTTGGATGCCGCTACTTTCAAGCGCCGCTAAGGCCGAAGCTTGGCTATGATGCTGTGGGTTAAAACGCAACGTAAGGGGGGCTTGTTCGCTGCTCGCCTGCGCTATTTTTAACGCTGCTGCTTCGCCCCATTGGCGGCGCCATTGTTGCCACAACCAACCCGGCACCGAATAATTGATTTGCGGAATTTGTTGTTCACGCCACGTTTCCACATCAAACCGCGCTGCTTTGCGTAATACCGCATTGCACAATCCCACCGCCCATTTGGCCTTTAACTGGCGACACACGTCAGGGTACTGGTTTACCACCGCATGAGCGGGGCGCGAACTAAACCACAGTTCATAAACACCCGCGAGCAAGGCCATTTTTACTGCCCAAGCGCTAGGTTTAATGGGCTTCTCTAGCTGCTCGCCTAACCAGTGATTGAGCAAATCATAATGCCGGCACACGCCGTAGCTAATATCGGTAAACAAGCCTTTTTCTTGCGCGCTTTGCAATTGCTCTCGCGGTTTTTCAATGGCGTGGCGCAAGCTTATTCCCGTGCCTTTAGGAGTAATCACTTGCGCAAGCACGCGCACGGCGCTTAAACGTGGGTTAGTTTTCAAAGCGGTTTCCCACGGCAAACAGATCGCCATGGCCGTTTAACACCTCTTGGGCGGTTAAACGTTTTTTGCCTGGCATTTGTAAGCTAGTGATTAATAAGCTGCCTTGCGCGCAAGCCACTTCGATACCTGCCTCACTCGCACTAATAATTTCGCCCGGGGTGCCTTCTTGGTTATTCGCTTCGGCAGCCCAAACCCTTAAGGTGTTATTTTCAAGCTGCGCCCACGCCACCGGCCAAGGATTAAATGCACGCACTTGGCGCGCTAGCTCTTGGGCACTTTTCTGCCAATCCAAGGCCCCTTCCGCTTTAGTGAGCTTATGGGCATAAGTGGCCTGGCTATCGTCTTGGGAAACTTGATGGGCAATATAGTGTTCGAGGTTATCAAGCACCTTTACCAAAGCTTCGGCACCTTGTTGTGCCACACGTTGGTATAAGGAACCGCCTGTGTCGTCCGCGGTAATGGGTGTGCTCACCTTATGGAGCATAGGGCCCGTATCTAGCCCCTCATCCATAAGCATAATAGTAGCGCCAGTTTCCGCATCGCCCGCCTGAATAGCCCTATGAATGGGAGCTGCTCCTCGCCAACGTGGCAACAAGGAGCCATGCACATTCAAACAACCGAATTTGGGTATGGCCAGTACCTCAGGGGGAATAATCAAGCCATAAGCCACCACCACCAACACATCAGGTTGCAGCGCTTTTAGCTGCTCAACCACCTCGGGGGAACGCAAGCTCTGTGGTTGCCAAACAGTAATATCGTGGTCCAAAGCCAGTTGCTTGGTATCGCTAAACACCACTTTTTTACCCCGCCCTTGGGGCCTATCGGGCTGGGTAAGTACCTGAATCACTTGATGTTGGCTATTTAATACTGCCTGCAAGCTCATGGCTGCAAAATCGGGGGTACCTGCAAATACCACACGTAAAGAAGACAAAGAATTCAACTCCTTAATTAAGCGTTTTGGCGCTGCTGCTTTTCAATGCGCTTGCGAATACGGTTGCGCTTTAAGCGTGAAATGTGATCTACAAATAACTTTCCATCTAAGTGATCTACTTCATGTTGCAAGCAAGTGGCAAGCAAGCCCTCGCACTCCATTTCAAAAGGTTCGCCATCTTTATTGAGTGCTTTCACATGCACGCGCTCCGGCCGCTCTACGGTTTCATAAAAACCAGGCACCGATAAGCACCCTTCTTCATAACTATCAAGGGTATCAGTGAGCGGTGTAATCTCCGGGTTAATAAACACTAGGGGCTCGTTGCGCTCTTCAGATACATCAATCACCAAGATACGTTGATGCACATCCACTTGCGATGCAGCTAAGCCAATACCATTGGCGTCATACATGGTTTCAAGCATGTCATTGATAAATTTGCGAAGTTCATCATCAACTTTCTCCACAGGCTTTGCTACTGTGCGCAAGCGAGGGTCTGGAAATTCAAGTATTTCTAAAATGGCCATGGGTTAAATCCAATAGATAGTGCTGTTATTCAGTGTGATAGTTGCTTGATTTAACACTAGGTTGCTAGTATCGCTACATGGTGTAACAAGCGCTAAGGCATAACAAGGGTATACTACTATTTTTCTGCTTTAGGTTGGTGCTTTTTGGGGTGCCTAATAAAACACGACAATAAGGAATTGGGCAATGGGTAGAAAGTTCCTACGCAACATGATTGCTGGGGTATCTTTGGCGATATTGTTTGGTGCTGCAGTGGCTAATGTCTCGTTAAAAGACAGCCACCCAGATGAATACTACGTTAAGCCAGGCGATACACTTTGGGATATTTCTAAAGTTTTCTTGAATAAGCCTTGGTTGTGGCCAGAGCTCTGGCATGGCAACGAGTCCATCGAAAACCCTCACCTCATCTACCCAGGGGATAAAATCATCCTGCGTTATGTGGATGATAAGCCCCGATTAATGGTGGATGATAGCGACAGCGGAGTGATTAAGCTAAGCCCCTCGATCCGTGAAAGCGACTTAAGCTCACCCGTTCCCGTGATTCCTCTTGAAACCATTGAGAGCTTCTTGCGCGATGCTTGGGTACTTGATAAAGATGAAATCGACCGGGCGCCATATATCCTTGGCGGTGAAAACCAACGCGTTATCTTTGGTCAGGGCGATTTAGCCCATGTGCGCGACCCTGAAACCCACTGGAAAAACTTATTTAAGAACTATGCTGTATTCCGTGTAGGCGAACGCTATGTGGATGAAAAGACCAATGAAATTCTCGGCTACGAAGCACTGCGCATAGGCCAAGGAAAAGTAGAGAAAAAGTCTGGAGACCTCATCTCCATACGAATTGAAAAGTCCGAAGAAGAGCTCAAAGCGGGCGATAAAGTTATGGTTAGCCCACCACGTGCCCTTAAATCTGTGTACTATCCAAGCGCGCCAGATGTGGAGATTGAGGGAGCTATCGTGCGCTTATTTGGCCGCTTAACCAGTGTTGCTCGCCACGATGTGGTGGTAATTAACCGCGGCGCTCGTGAAGGACTAAAAGAAGGCCACGTACTTGAAACCTACCACCGTGGTGAAGTGGTGCGCGATGACCAACGCGGTGAAATTGTCCGCTTGCCCGATACCAAATCAGGGGTAATGGTACTGTTCCGCGTGTTTGACAAAGTGTCTTATGGGCTAATTATGGAATCTTATCTGCCCATTTATAAATCAGACATTGTGCGTTCACCAGAGCAGTAATAGCATTTTCATTTCCCAAAAAGAGCCAGCGCTTATGCGTTTTGGCTCTTTTTTTTGTCCGCCAAACACCCTATGTAACCGTAAGACCGCAAGGACCGCCCAATAACCAAGCCACTCTATATTGGTTTTTACATCAATCTTTGCCTTATCGAGCGCTCCAGAACCCGTTTAGCTCCTTTATGCTAACAGCAACCTTTAAACACCAAGAGCGCCAACCCATGCAGCAACTTCTGCTTTCTTTATCTTTACGATTTGGTCCCTCCACCGCCGCCCTCGGTAATCTACTACGGCAATGTGGCAGCCTCGATTTTCTCAAAGAAAATGGTGATTTAATCGCTCTTTACCAACCCAACAAAGGTAAACACCGTCTTCAAGAACTAAATCAATGGTGGCAGTGGTTACGCCAAAGCGACTGGAAAATCATTTCACTCAATGATGCTGAATACCCTACTTTACTTAAGTGCTTGCCCGATGCCCCCGGCTTGCTTTACGCAAGAGGTAATCTTTCGTTATTAAACTCACCACAGCTCGCCATGGTGGGTGCGCGCAATGCATCTCCTGAGGGATTAATGCACGCCGAGCGTTTTGCTAAAGAACTTAGTGCTTACGGATTCACTATTACCAGTGGGCTTGCTTTAGGTATTGATGCTAAAGCCCATCAAGGTGCCTTAGCACAAGGGGCTACTATTGCTGTTTTGCCTTGTGGTCCCAACTTCATTTACCCTAATCGCCATCAATACTTAGCCGAACAAATTATACAAAGTGGTGGCTTGATTATTTCTGAGTTTCCACCAAACACCCCCGCTAGAAAACCCTACTTCCCTTTACGTAATCGCATTATTAGTGGCTTATCACTTGCCACCTTGGTGATAGAAGCAGCCCTACCTTCCGGCACATTAGTCACCGCTAAACATGCGTTAGAACAGGGGCGGGATGTATTTGCCATGCCTGGCGCCATTCACAACCCAATGAGCAGAGGTTGCCACTATTTATTACGCGACGGGGCGCAATGGCTAGAAAGTAGCCAGGATGTCTTAAAGCAACTAGCAGAATTAGTGCCGCTTACCCAAGTCTCCGCCACAGAGTTAACCGCAGTTACTAAAGAAAATCCCTTACTAAAACATTTCGTTAGCGGCATTAACCATTTCGACAGCTTGCTTGAGCGTACAGGTATGCAAGTAAACGAACTAAATATAGCGCTCGCCGAACTTGAGCTAAGTGGCAAAATACAACGCATAGCGGGGGGCTATAGTCGTTGTTAATTTCGCTGAGGTTGGGTTTTTTAGTTGCGCAAATACCCAAGCTTTTGGTAACTTGCACACCTGTTTATTTATCCACCTCGAGAATTATCATGACTAAGCCATTTGTTGCTATCTTAATGGGCTCTGATTCTGACCTCCCCCAAGTACAAACCACCATTGATACCCTTAAAGGGCTAGGTATAGCGGTGGAGGCGCGCGTTACATCTGCCCATCGTACTCCAGCACGCACTCAAGAATATGTTAACGATGCTGAGCAACGTGGTTGCCAAGTATTTATCTGCGCTGCCGGCTTGGCTGCTCATCTTGCAGGCGCTGTAGCTGCTAACACGGTGCGCCCGGTTATTGGTATTCCTGTGGAAACTGGTCCATTACAAGGCCATGATGCTTTACTCTCCACTGTAATGATGCCTGGTGGAATCCCCGTGGCCACCGTTGCCATTGGTAAAGCAGGCGCTAAAAATGCCGCCTATTTAGCCGCTCAAATGATGGCTCTAGCCAACCCCGAGCTTCACGAGGTGCTAAAAAAGGATCGCCAAGCTAACGCCGAGGCTGTTGCGGAGAAAGACCAACGCCTGCAAGAGGCATTAGCCAAATAACGCCCGTGCTACAGCCCTCTGTTGAAGCCGAACTCCAAGCCGCCGCTCAAGCCATTGCCCAAGGCGGCCTTGTGGCTTATCCCACTGAGGCTGTGTATGGATTAGGTTGCGACCCAGATAATCAAGCTGCGGTTTTGCGCTTACTGGCTTTAAAGCAAAGACCAATTCACAAAGGGTTGATTTTAATTGGTGCTTCGTTGGAACAACTTCTTCCCTGGGTTGTTCTCTGCCCCAAGCAACAAGCCACCGTATCTGCTTCTTGGCCCGGCCCCACTACTTGGGTGGTGCCTGCGAGCGACAGGGTTCCTAATTGGGTGCGCGGTGAACACTGCACAGTAGCCATTAGAGTTAGCGGCCACCCTATAGCCAGGCGTCTGTGTGCTATAGTAGGCAAACCAATTATTTCCACTAGCGCTAACCCAGCCGGGCAACCGCCAGCGCGAAACCATAAAGAAGCACAGCAATACTTTTCGCAGCAATTAGACTCTCTTGTTTCTGGTCAATGCGATATAGCCGCCAAACCTTCTACTATTATTGAATTGCAAACGGGCGCCACCCTGAGAGAGTGATACCGCACCGTTTAGTTAACCAAAAGGGAAGCCCAATGTCTGAATTACCCATTGACGATATCAAGGCATACTTCCTTGCCTTACAAGACCACATTTGCCTACAGCTTGAAGCCGAAGACGGTGGCGCCAAGTTTGTGGAAGATGCATGGCAACGCCCCGGAGGCGGCGGAGGTCGCACCCGTGTTATCACCAACGGCAATGTTATTGAAAAAGGAGGAGTTAACTTCTCCCATGTTTATGGTGAAGGTTTGCCTGCATCAGCAACCAATGCGCGCCCCGAACTTGCTGGCCGTAGCTTTCAGGCAATGGGAGTTTCATTGGTGATTCACCCGAGCAACCCTTATGTGCCCACGAGCCATGCCAACGTACGTTTTTTTGTGGCTGAGAAAGAAGGCGAGCCCCCAGTGTGGTGGTTTGGAGGCGGCTTTGACCTCACTCCTTATTACGGTAACAAAGAAGATGTGGTGCACTGGCACCAAACCGCTAAAGCCGCTTGCGACCCATTTGGCGACACCGTGTACGCGGATTATAAAAAATGGTGCGATGATTACTTTTATCTTCCCCACCGTGAAGAGGCCCGTGGTGTGGGCGGTTTGTTTTTTGACGATTTAAACCAGCCAAGCTTTGAATATAGTTTCAACCTTATGAAAAGCATTGGCGATGCATATATTCCTGCGTATTTACCCATAGTGCAAAAACGCAAAAACACCCCCTATGGTGAGCGCGAAAGAGAGTTTCAGCTATATCGCCGTGGTCGTTATGTGGAGTTTAACCTTGTTTTCGACAGAGGGACTTTATTTGGCCTACAGTCCGGCGGTCGCACGGAATCTATCTTAATGTCGCTTCCTCCCCTAGTACGCTGGGAATATAGCTATCAACCAGAGCCTGGCTCCCCCGAAGCCTCACTCTATGAAGATTTCCTACCTCGGAGGGAATGGATCTAATGTCTGCTAAATATGCTGTATTCGGGCAACCTATTGCCCACTCCAAATCACCACAAATTCACGAAGCTTTTGCTGCGCAACGTTCCCAAGCGCTAAAATATGAGCGCATCGCCCCTAACGAAGATGAGTTTGAAAGTGCTGTAGAAGCATTTTTTGCTGAGGGTGGCCAAGGCGCCAATGTCACCCTGCCATTCAAAGAAAGAGCCTATGCCATGTGTAAGGTACGCACGGAGCGAGCCGAACAAGCCCAAGCGGTTAACACCCTATGGATGGAAAACGGGCAATTACATGGCGACAACACCGATGGTGCTGGCTTGCTGGCGGACATGATTCGCAACCTCAACTGGAAACTCATCAACAAGCGTATTCTGGTGGTGGGCGCAGGTGGCGCGGTACGCGGTATCTTAGGGTGCTTGCTCACAGCGGGGGCACAAGAAGTGGTAATCACCAATCGGACTTTCGAACGTGCGGAAGAGCTGGCGCAGCAATTTAATATCCGTGCTGTGGCACTCGATGCCCTCGCCGAAGAAACGCCATTTAATATTATTATTAATGGCACCTCAGCGAGCCTAGCAGGAGAGTCCCTTGCCTTACCTCTTGGTATTTTGGCAGATAGCGCATATTGTTATGACATGATGTATGGCGAGGAACCAACGCCTTTTATGCAATGGGCACAGACGCAGGGCGCTGAAGTGTCGGATGGCTTAGGCATGCTAGTGCAACAAGCTGCGGAATCATTTTACCGCTGGCATGGTTGGCGCCCCGCCACTGTGGCGTTACTAAAAGACATGCGCGATGCTTCAACTGAAACACTTTCTTAAGCTATTTCTTACTGTTTTCCTTGTTTTGTATCACAGCAGCCCCCACGCAGGGGTGCTGTACTTCGCTTGGGATAATGACTTACTTGTGGCCAAGGACCGCGGCTACACCAATGGCTTGCGTCTTTCTTGGCTTGGCCAAGCGAAGCCAGCGCCAAACACCGCTTCCATGCACTGGCTACCAGGGTTCAGCCTACTGAACGATTCACCCCAGCAAGCCTATGGCGTTAGCTTGCGCCAAAGTATTATTACGCCCGAAGATATTGAAACCGTCCCCCCCGTATTAAATGACTTACCCTACGCAGGGCACCTTTCGTTTGATACCGGTGTATTTAAGTGGACAAGAAATACACTGATTGGCTACGAGTTCTCCTTAGGCGTAGTGGGGCCAGAATCCGGTGCTGAAAGCACGCAACGTTGGTTTCATAAAATGATTGGCAGTAGCCGCCCTGAAGGATGGCATCACCAACTAGGCACAGATTGGCAAGCGGGCATCAGCACTACGTTCGGCCAGCGCTTTTCACTCCCTAAAATAAACTCTCTTGAACAAGAGTGGATACTCATGGGCCGTGGCAGCCTAGACACCTATCGCACAGGCGCAGAATTAGGGGTGAGTTGGCGTTTAGGGAAAAACTTACCGTTTAACTTTATGCCTGATTACGCCAGTTTATCTTCCGCCGCTGCTTTACCAGGATTATTCGAGCATAACTTATCCGGTTGGTCTATTTTTGCTGGCGCTTCAAGCGAATGGGTTCCCCACAGTTATTTGGGTAAAAATTCCTCCCCTTACCAATATCGCCAAGAACAGCTTGTTTGGCATGCTGGGATAGGAGCTGCACTGCATAGGAAAAGCTGGCATTTGGCTCTGGCCCTACGTGCTAGCACGGACCAAGACGTTTCCCACGATGATGCACTGACATTTGGCACCCTTTCCATGAGTTGGCTCTTTTAAACTTGCTGCAGATACTTATCTTTCAGCACAACATAATTAGCTGCCACATAGGGCAAGAACTCTCTCTCCTCTTCCGTAAGCGGTCTCACAGCCACTGCTGGGCGCCCTAAGTAAAGATAGCCGCTTTTCAACACCTTGCCTTGCGGCACCAACGACCCCGCGCCAACTATCACCTCATTCTCGATGGTGGCACCATCCATAATAATAGTTTGCATCCCCACCAATACACGGTCACCAATAGTGGCGCCGTGCACAGTCACTTGATGGCCGATAGTTACATCGCTACCGATACTCACAGCAAAACCTTGCGGATTAAATGCTGATGGATGGGTGACATGCACCACGGAGTTATCTTGAATGCTAGTGCGCTCCCCCACTGTGATACTATGCATATCGCCGCGTACCACAGCACCCGGCCATACTGAGCTTTGTGCCCCCAAGCTCACTTGCCCTATTATCAAACCGCGTGAATGCACCCAAGCTCCAGTGGCTAGCTGAGGGGTATATTGCGCAAAGGTTTCTATATTCATCAGCATTTCCTTCGGTGTTTTAGAGAATTCCGCGAAAGGACTTGATAACTACTGGCCCAAGCCCCCATATTGTTAGGGTTCCTTGGTTATGTGCACCGTCAATTTATAGAGAGTAGGTATGTCCCAAAATCCCTTAATAGACTATAACGATTTACCCCCGTTTTCTCAGATTAATCCCGAACACATCAAGCCCGCCGTGGAAACCCTTATTGCCTCTGGCAGAAAGCTTATCAATACCCTTGTGGCTAACAACACTCACACCTGGGCCAGTTTAGTAACGCCCCTCGACGAAGAGGACGACCGCTTAGAGCAAGCCTTTAGCCCCGTAAGCCACTTAAACGGTGTAGCACAAACTCCTGAACTACGCGAAGCTTACAACGCTTGCTTACCTTTACTTTCCGAATACGGCACCGAGGTGGGCCAAAACCAAGCCTTGTTTGAGGCCTATCAACAGGTACAAAACAATGAAGGCAGTGCCCTTACCCAAGCACAAAAAAAGTACTTAGAAAACACATTACGCAGTTTCCGGTTGTCGGGTGTAGCACTACCAGAAGATAAAAAAGCACAGTTCATGGCCAATAGTAAGCGCCTTTCTGAGCTGAGCTCACAATTCTCTAATAATGTTCTCGATGCCACCCAAGCGTGGGAAAAGCACATTACCGATGAATCCCAACTTGACGGTATGCCAGCCGTTGCCCTCGCCGGTGCCGCTGATAAAGCCAAAGAAAAAGGCCTAGAAGGTTGGTTGTTAACCTTAGACTTTCCTTGCTATTTAGCCGTCATGAGCCATGTGACCCACCGTGCTTTGCGTGAAGAAATGTACCAGGCCTTTACCACCCGCGCCTCCGACCAAGGTCCTAACGCTGGCGAGTTTGATAACAGCGCGCTGATGGATGAAATCCTAAAACTGCGCCATGAGCAATCCTTATTACTGGGCTTTAATAATTACGCTGAGCGTTCTTTGGCCACCAAGATGGCCACAAAGCCGGAAGAAGTGATTCACTTTTTAAAAGACTTAGCGGCTAAAGCCAAGCCCCAAGCCGAGCGCGAATTTGCTGAGTTAGAGGCCTTTGCTCGCGAGCAAGGCGCAGAAGAACTTGCCCCTTGGGATGTGGCCTTTTGGAGCGAACGTTTACGCGAAGAACGCTACAGCCTTTCTGAGGAAGAGTTGCGCCCTTGGTTTCCCGCTGAAAAAGTAGTCAACGGCATGTTCTCGATAGTGCAGCATTTGTTTGGCATAAACATTCGCGCAAAAGAGAATGTAGATACTTGGCATCCAGATGCTAGATACTATGAAATTTACAATGAAAACCAAGAGCTTATGGCAGGTTTTTATTTAGATCTGTATGCCCGTACAGGTAAGCGCGGTGGTGCTTGGATGGCAGATTGCCGCGTACGTCGCTTACGCCAAGATGGCCATATCCAATTACCCGTGGCATTCCTCACCTGTAACTTTGCCCCCCCAGCGGGCGGCAAGCCAGGCCTCCTCACCCACGATGAAGTGGTTACCTTATTCCATGAGTTTGGCCATGGCTTACATCACATGCTCACTGAGCAAGTGGTAGCAGGTGTGTCCGGTATTAATGGCGTACCTTGGGATGCGGTGGAACTACCAAGCCAGTTTATGGAAAACTGGTGTTGGACTCCAGAAGGGTTGGCGCAAATTTCAGGTCATTATGAAACTAACGAACCCCTTCCCCAAGCCATGCTGGATAAAATGCTCGCCGCTAAAAACTTCCAAAAAGGTATGTTCTTGGTACGTCAGCTTGAGTTTGGTCTGTTTGATTTTCGGATTCACCACGAATACCGAGACGGGCTTAGCATACAGCAAGTACTTGATGAAGTGCGCGCAGAAGTGGCCGTGGTTACGCCCACCGCCAGCAACCGTTTTCAGCATAGCTTTGGTCATATTTTTGCTGGCGGCTATGCGGCAGGGTATTACAGCTATCTTTGGGCTGAGGTGCTTTCTGCCGATGCATTTTCACGCTTTGAAGAAGAAGGCATTATGAACGAAAAGGTAGGTCGCGAGTTCCGCCAACACATTCTTGCCAAAGGCGGCAGCCAAGAACCTATTGACCTATTTATTGCCTTTCGTGGCCGTGAGCCCCAAATAGAGGCGCTTCTTCGCCACAGTGGGATTGCAGCATGAGTATCAAACGCCAATTTATCGCCGGGGCAAAATGCCCCGAGTGCGGCGCCGAGGATAAAATCCAGCGCTGCCAAACCGACGAGCGCATGTGGATGCATTGCCTTGCTTGCGGCATGGACCGCAACATGGACGACAACCCAGCCGAAGAACCACCTACCCCAAAAGATACCACCGAGGCTCAGCCTGTGATTTGGAAATCTTTATAAGCATGAGTTGCCTTGGCGCTCGCTATCAAAGCGCCAAGGCATAGTTTTGCTGTTGGGTTGCGTGTTTTGTCATAGCGTCTAAATAAACTGAGAGTTACTTTGTATCTATCATTAGCTTTATATTAGCAACTCTCAGGATACAACCCATGACCACAAATTTTCAGCGTTGGCAACAATGTGTGTTATTAGCCGTTGTTATGCTTCTTTCCGCCTGCGGCAGCCCACCTGAAGCGCCTGAAATAATACGCCCTGTACGGCTAGCCACCCTTAATGAAAACCAAGCTCTTCCACAAATGGTGCTTTCTGGAGAAGTTCGTGCTCGCGTGGAATCCCGCTTGGGGTTTAGAGTTCCAGGTAAAATTGAAGCGCGCCTAGTGGAACTTGGCCAAGCAGTCAAAAAAGGCGACACCTTAGCGCGTCTCGAACCTAGCGGCGAACAATTGGGTGTGCGTGCCGCCGAAGCACGCCTTGCCAGCGCTAAAGCTGAACAAAGCCTAGCTAAAAGCGAGCTAAAACGAATTGCTGAGCTAAATAAAAAAGGGTTTGTTTCGCCCACCGAATACGAGCGCTATAAAATCACCGTAGAAAACGCCAATGCCGCCGTTCAACAAGCCCAAGCGGATGTGAATTTGTCACGTAACCAATTGGATTACACCCACTTAAAAGCCGACCAAGACGGTATTGTGGTGGCGGTGCTAGCTGATGTAGGTGAAGTGGTACCAGCAGGGCAGCCTGTGCTGCATATAGCCCAGCAAGGCGAGCTTGAGGTACTAACCCACATCCCTGAAGACAAGCTCCAAATAGCCAAAGATGCTGAGGCGATTCTCAGTGTGTATACCCATCCCGAACAAAAATTTACGGGTGAACTGCGTGAACTCTCACGCTCTGCCGACCCAATAACTCGCATGTATGAAGCTCGCTATCGCATCATCGAGCCTGCCGAGTTTGTTACGCTTGGCCAAACCGCCACGGTACAACTTCACCTTAAGCAAGATACACAAGGGCTAGTGGTACCCATGACTGCGCTAGTTAATCACAATCAACAGAATAGCGTCTGGGTGTTTGACCCCGACACACAGCAAGTCACTGCCACTGCGGTGGAGGTATTAGGCTTTACCCAAGACAGCGCTCTTATCGCGGGCGTTGAAGCTGGCACCCAAGTGGTCACAGCGGGCGTGCATGTGCTCACTGAAGGTCAAACCGTGCGCCCCATGGTGGAGGAATAATCCATGGAGCCCACCCCACACTCACGCTTTAACTTATCTCGCTGGGCCATCGAGCACTCCACCATTACGGTGTATTTTTTGTTGGTGCTGATATTGGCTGGCGCCATGTCTTACTTTTCTCTTGGCCAGGATGAAGACCCACCTTTTAGCTTCCGTGTAGCAGCAGTGAGAGCATTTTGGCCGGGTGCCACCGCCGAACAAATGGCGGAGCAAGTGGCCGATAAAATTGAAGAAACCATTCAAGAGGTACCCTACGCCGACCAGTTACGCAGCTATTCCAAACCCGGCGAAACCACGCTCATTCTGGAGTTACTCGATAGCACCCCCGCCAAGGATATCCCCGAAACATGGCATCAGCTGCGCAAAAAAATCAACGCCATGGCTGTTCACTTGCCCCAAGGTGTGCAAGGCCCCTTTGTGGATGATGAGTTTGGCGATGTGTTTGGCATCATCTATGGGCTGTCTTCCGATGGTTACAGTTGGGCTGAGCTCGAAAAATATGCCGACCGTGTACGCCAAGAGCTATTGCGCGTACCTGATGTGGCGAAAGTGGAATTCTTCGGCAAACAATCGCGGCGTTTATATATTGATGTATCTCAGCACCGCTTATCCCAGCTCGGCATCAATATGCAAGCGGTGGTGGATGAAATTCAACGGCAAAACAAAGTCAGCGATACTGGCCTATTGCGTACCGATGAAGAAAACATTCAAGTGCGAGTAAGCGGTCAGTTTTCTGCCGCTGAAGAACTCGCTTTAATGCCGTTACGCTTTGGCGAACGCACCTTTTTACTGCGCGATATTGCTGAGGTGTATCAGGGCTACGCCGACCCCGCCGACCCCAAAACTCGTTTCCAACAACAAGATGTAGTCGCTATTGGCGTTTCCATGGTGAAAGGCGGTGACATTATCCGCCTTGGCAAAGCACTAAAAGAGCACGAAAAACGTATTCAAAGTTTGCTACCCGTGGGTATCGAGCTGCACCAAATCCAAGACCAACCAGAAGTTGTTAGCCGCTCAGTACAAGAATTCTTGCAAGTCTTACTCGAAGCCTTAGTGATTGTGCTTGGGGTAAGCTTTATCGCCCTCGGCCTCAAGCGCAACCCACTGCGCGTGGATATGCGCCCAGGGCTGGTGGTGGCGCTTTCTATTCCCACCGTATTGGCCATTACATTTTTAATCATGAAACAGTGGGGCATTGATTTACACAAAGTGTCGCTTGGCTCTTTGATTATTGCCTTAGGCCTGATGGTGGACGACGCCATTATTATCATCGAAATGACGGCGCGTAAACTGGAAGAGGGCTACGACCGTTTTAGCGCTAGCACCTATGCTTACTCCGCCACCGCCATGCCCATGCTCACCGGGACTTTGATTACAGCGGCTGGCTTTTTACCCATTGGCTTGGCGCGCTCCTCCGTGGGCGAATATGCCTTCGCTATTTTTGGTGTCACAACGGTGGCCGTATTGGTGTCGTGGTTGGTATCAGTTTATTTTGTACCTTATATCGGCTTCCATCTGCTCAAGGAAAGACCAGACCGTGGCGACGAACCCTTTGATGTGTTCGATGGCCCCATGTACAACCGTATCCGCCGTAGCGTGCATTGGTGCGTAGTACACAAACGCACCACCATAGTCCTTACCGTTGTTGCCTTTATTTTGGGTTTAGGTGGCTTCAAGGTGGTGGAAAAACAATTTTTCCCCGAATCGAATCGCCCCGAAGTGCTAGTGGATTTATGGATGCCTGAAGGCACCGCCTTTGAAGCCATGGAAAAACTCACTTGGCGCGCTGAAAAAGAAATCGCCACTATTGATGAAGTGGGCACCATCACCTCCTTTGTGGGAACGGGTGTGCCACGGTTTTACCTCTCTTTAGACCAAATTTTCCCCCAATCTAACGTAGCGCAACTTATTCTTACCCCCACCACAGCGGATATCAAAGTCCGTGATACCATGCTAAACAAGGTGGATACGTTGCTGCACGAGCGCTTCCCTGAAGTGCGCCCGCGCGCCCGCTTGCTGCCCAACGGCCCGCCTGTGGCCTACCCCGTACAGTTCCGCGTAGTAGGGCCAGACCTAAAACCTGTACGCGAATACGCTGACAAGGTGCGTGCTTATATGGAGCAAGATAGCGACATGCGCGGCGTGAATGATAACTGGAACGAAATGGTAAAAACCCTGCGCCTCGATGTGGACCAAGCACGTGCACGTGCCTTGGGGGTATCAAGCCAAGCCATTTCACAAGCCGCAGAAACCTTGCTTAGCGGAGTTCCTGTGGGCGAGTACCGTGAGCGTAACCGCACCATTCCCATAGTGCTGCGCCAGCCTGAGAATGAGCGTTCAGATATGCAGTCCTTAGCGAGCGCCTACATGCCCACCGCTAGCGGACGTTCCGTGCCTATTGCACAAGTAGCACGCACGCATTTTGACTGGGAGCCCGGTGTGATTTGGCGCCATAACCGTGATTATGCGGTGACTATTCAAGGGGATGTGCGTCCCGGTATCCAAGGTTCCACCGTGGCCCAACGCCTAGAAAAAGAGCTTAGGGAATTAATGGACGATATGGCGCCAGGCTACTATCTACGCACCGCTGGCACCCTCGAGCAATCCTCAAAAGGAGAAAGCTCCATCACTGCGTGGATTCCTTTAATGCTGTTTATTATGTTCACCCTGTTGATGTTCCAACTGCGCAGCTTCTCGCGCAGTGTGCTGGTATTTATCACTGGGCCCTTAGGCATTGTGGGCGCAGTAACCACGCTTATTATTCTTAAACAGCCCCTGGGCTTTGTGGCCTTCCTCGGCGTTATTGCATTGAACGGCATGATTATCCGTAACTCAGTGATTTTAATTGACCAAATCGAGCAAGATATTGCCCGCGGTATTGAGCCATGGAAAGCGGTGGTGGATTCTGCCGTGCGCCGCTTCCGCCCCATCACCCTTACGGCAATTACCGCCGTATTAGCCATGGTTCCCCTTGCCCGCAGCAACTTCTGGGGCCCCATGGCAGTGGCTATTATGGGTGGCCTAATGGTGGCCACAGTACTCACATTGCTGAGCCTGCCCGCCATGTATGCGGCGTGGTTTAAAGTGGAAGCACCAAAGGAATTATCCTAACGCTGGATTAGCGCCTCGGCTCCCGTGCCGAGGGGTACGCGGAACCGCGCGGGTGCCCTCCCGGCATGAGGGCCTAACTAAACTGGTAAGCCTCTATAGGAAAGTGCTGCTGCGCTAGCATACCGCTCACGGTGGAGGTAGGGCGCAACAGGGTGGCTTCGCCATGTTGGTTAAAGTAGTAGCTATTTGAACCACCGCACTGGCCATGAATAAACAGT